>Ga0114970_10002280_pt1 | contig 14369 bp, 8 predicted proteins | sample M_140205_XF_Meta_FD_87030 | JGI IMG/M metagenome (GOLD analysis project Ga0114970, IMG submission 87030) | Freshwater microbial communities from Lake Montjoie, Canada to study carbon cycling - M_140205_XF_MetaG | ecosystem: Environmental > Aquatic > Freshwater > Lake | place: Lake Montjoie... | reverse complement strand
TATATAATATGTATATAAAAAAAATTAAATAACTATATGTTTAAATTAAATATATTGCGTATTTATTATTTTTAATCGTTTCGATAATAATTCATTCATATCAATGCGTTTAACTTGTTGTAAAGGTAGAGGTATATTTCGAATAACGACTTCATTATTTGTTTTTAATTGTTTTCCAGATATTAATTCAGTTAATGAATGATTTGATTTTATTATAGATATATCATCCATCATTTCATCTGGGTTGTCTAAAATATGAATATCAATATTATCCATAATCATTTTATGATGAATAGCACCCAAAGGAATACCCATCATTTTCATTTTAAAATATTTATTATAATCACAATGCATACTCCTTTTTATTTGTTTGATAGCACATATATCAGTTGGTTGTTTATCCATAATATCCATAATATCTTCTCCTAATTCTAATTTAATTTTCATCATAATCGCTGGTTTGGGAACACCCATGATTATCATTTTGAAATATTTTCCATATAATGGATGGTCCTTGAACATAACTTGTTTTTCATTAATATTAGTTATGTTCTTTTTAGTGTGGATAATATGTGTTTGTTCATATTGAATACTATCTATATCCATATCAATCAAACATTTCCCAAATTTTATAAAAATAGGAATGACCATTAATTGTACGATTTTAATATTTAAATACCATCGGTCGTGTTTATAGTGTAATCCCTGAACCCATATTAATGGGATGATATATGATTTTTCTGGGAAATCGTCAATTGATATTTGTATTGTTGGTGTGCGATAAATATCTATTATTTGCTTCCCATTATAATTTTGAATTTGTCCACCAATTCCCATATCATAATAAAATGGATGTAATTTTGATATTTGTGAATTAGTGGAAAATTGATGTAAATATTCCAAAATATGTAATTCCAGTGATTTTAAAAAATCAAACATTTTTTGTTTTTTTACAGTATTTATAAAATAATTAATCCAAATATAATTTGTATCTAATTTAATTGGTGAATTCAATAATCCTTTGGATCCTTGAAATAAAAAAGGTTTGCCATTTTTATGTATAATTTGTATATTCGTTTTTTTATAGATAAATTTAATATTATTTACATCTGGAAAATCCGCAACATTTTTTTCCATTTCGTAATAATTAAAATACGTGTTATGAAGTAATCATAGTATATTTTTATATATTTACTTTATAAAGTCCAAGTTATGTAAGTAATATTTATCTGTTTGCTCGTTTACTTTGATATGATTTTATCATTACGTGCAGACGCAGACCCACAGGTATCCTAGAATTTGGCGAATATTTCAACATGAAAACAAATAGAGACTAAATATCTTGAAGTTTGTATCTATTACATCGAATATGTTTTTAAATATCAGTATTGATTTTTATATTATTTAATAATATAAAAATCAAGTATGGGAAATGTTGCATCGTTTTCAAAATTATTATATTACGTTGGTATGGTTAATATTTCAACATTATTAGGTAAACCAAAATTAATAAATTTATCGGTTAATCCAAAGTTTACGAACCAACCAATCATATATGAAATAGACTCTACTAATCTGCTATCAACTAGTTCGTTTGTTAAAGTTCCTAATCAAAATAACATATATAGATATACTAGTAGTACAGCACAACAAGAAGTTATTATTTATAAAGCTTCACAATTAAATCCTTTGACAAATAAAATGGAAATTATAACTAAAGAAAGTTTCATAATTTTTAATAACTTCACTCAACAACAGATAAACGATATGCCAAAAAAAATGGGATCATTTACATTCGATAATATATCATTTGATGGTGATACATGGCAAATTGGAACAATAAGTTCTAACTATTTTGTAGGACCTATTATAAACGAAAGCACAAATACACAAATTTATGAATTAGGCGAATATATTAGCACTGCTCAACCACCACAGACCGTATATGGTTTTTATAATCATTCCATAACTCGACAACGTTCTATCGAACAATTGGATACAAATACTAATATTTCATCATATTCAGCAAATATTGATACTGATAAAATAGATACCTTAGTTTCGTGTTTCAATAATTCATTTACTAAAATTCAAATTTTAGATAAGGAACACGCAATTAAATACAATTCAAAGTGCATATATTTGGTTGTTGATAATAACAAACTTATTAGAAAAAAAATGTAAATATTGAAGATTTAAATTTTGTTAAATGAAGTAATTAACTTTTATAGTGTTTATTATGTAAGAGTTATTGAAACTATAAAAAACTTCAAGATATGTGTATATCTTGAAGTTTTTATCTATAAACATATTAAACAAAATATACTACGGTTACCACAGGGATCGAACCTGTGCGGGAAACCCCACCAGATTTCAAGTCTGGCGCCTTAACCACTCGGCCAGATAACCTGACGTTATTGATTATGTTACTTAAATATTATTTAAATATCATTCATTGAATCATCCCTGCAACACGCAATTGATGTACTAATGTATTATATTTATTAGTTATAGAATTTACATCGTTTTGCAATTTCGCATTTTTTGCTAAAAGTTCGGTTATCACTGAAGTGTCGTGCTTAGGTACTGGCATAGACACAGGCTCCGGCGTAGACACAGGTGCAGGGGCAGGCTTATGTACATGTGCTGACAGATTCATAAGCGTATGTGCAGACACAGGCACAGGCGCAGGCACAGACACAGACACAGGCGCAGACAGATTCATAAGCATATGTGCCGACACAGGTGCAGATGCGTGTTTCGATTTATTATTTCTTGATAATAAATTAATAGCCGAAAGATTTTTATTTTTGGCACTATGACCAAATACGATTTTGTCCATTATTGTTATATATATAAATAATATTTTTATTTATCACTTTACTTTAATTGTTATTATATTAATTTATTATAAATTTATAAACACTGCAGTATTTTCTTAACATTTATATTTTCGAGCACTCTCAATGTTGAGTTCTATATATGTTAAATCACACATTTATAAAGTGTGAAGATAACTATGCTTGTAATTATTAATTTAGATCATTTATCACATACAGAATAACTAAATAAGTCCTTTAAACGATAAGAATATTATGACATAATAACTAATTCATAATAAATAATAAAATACAATACAATAATATAATGGCAATACCATATCCGGATACATTATTAATAGGAAATATACAATGGATAGTAGACCCAAATTATATTATACAAACATCACCCGAAACTATTTTATTGAATGGTCAATTATTAGATTTTCAAGTTAGCCATATATGTCAGCACTTACATATACCTACAAATAATGTATTTCATACTCATATTCCACGTAGTCATTTACTGAAGGAAATAAAGGATAAAATAAAATCAAACCCTTTTATTCCATCTATCGATTGTGTTGAATGCGCACAGTATGGATTACTATGTCCCATAAAAGATGAGAATCGATATACATTTCGAAATATAGGTGGCAAACCGTTAATAGAATTTAAACTTAACACCAACCAGATTGAATTAGATTCAATGGGTCCATCCATTCCATACGATTTAACTCATCCATCGAATGACGAAATTGTGCCATTCGTATTACCAGAAAACCATTTTGAATCATTGATAGGTGGCAACCCACCACATCCCTTACGCAGCGGTGGAAATGGAAGTGGTATTTCAATGAAAAAAGAAAAAAGAAGTAAAAAGCACCATACATCCAAACGCAGAATTTCTGACATGTACCGACAAAATTCAACAGATACAATTGACTTATATGGTAAAATAGATGATGATCACCATACATATCCAGGAACACTAAATACCACACTAATGTTCTTAATTTATCATATGAAACCAAAAATGGTTCAAGATGATGAATTGTGGGATATTATTGAATATTATCAACACCGTTTGCTTACTCTACATAAAAATGCAAAAATAAATAAATTTATGGTGTATTATCATAAATATAAGGATACACTGTTTCAAAACGCACTTACACCCGTTGATATATTATCCATATTATTGGACCAACATCCTTTTAAAATAGTGAACATTGATAAGGCAGGACATATCGAAATTAAAAAACGCAAACCTATTGCTATTTTTCTAAAACATCCTCATACTCATCAACATCCTATAAAATATACACTAATGATGCAAATTATGGATATGGGATGGGTTCATTATGACGGTTCTTATAATACGCATACTCAAAATGATTATTTTGTCGATGTAGGTAATTTTGATGAAATGATGGCGTATCAAAACGGGATGTGTGCAAAATATATGTTTGCTGCTGTGTATCAATGATAATATTATCTATTTATTTATTTATTAGCAATATATAATAAATAAATAAACGAGTAATAGGATTACGATCCACGTAATTTACTACCACCTTCAAATAATTTGGCAGTTTCAGGGTCTTTTAGTAATAAATAGGGAAACCGATTTTCACCCTTTATCTTTTCTGGCGTTATTTTTTCCTTAATTGTTTCTAATTTAGGTTCCTTTCCAAGATTCCATTTAATTCCTGGAATTCCTGCACTGGTATATGTGACAAAATAGGAAAATAACATATGTTTTTGTATTATATTAAATAACTGTATATTGTTCGCTAATTGTTCATTACCCGGAATAGTGCTTCTCGGGTTATAATACTTATTGTATATATTTTGAAATGGTTCATTATTAGTATTAATATCGTTCATAATTTCAGCAAAATATTTGTCTGTTATTTCATTGACCATTTGATTAATAGCATAAAACGTACCTGTCCGGTCTTGACCACTTTTACAATGGTACATTAATATATATTCACATCCATCATTGCGTGCGTTCAATAAATATATAATCAAACTTATATAGCAAAACATAATTAGACGACATACTTCATTTGGCATTTTTTCATTGTGTGATCGAATCGTATCCGCCTTAATGGTATTACAATAGACTCCCATTGATGATGGTATTTTGTTCAAGTGTACATTATGTTCAAAATCAGCCCAAAACGTCATTAATTTAGTTAAAGCAATTTGTGCGACATGTGTTCCTGCTGCTGATTCATTACACCAATTTTCTAATATACCCAAATAATATTCAACATTTCGACAATATTGGTCCCACTCAACTTTCGCAAATGGTGATGTTGGGCAGGCGGAAGTCTTTTGCCAATTTACATTATTATTGATTGACATATTTAAAAATGCGATATTTGACGAATCATTGTTTGAAGTTTGATTAGTGGTTATTTGGGGTTTAACAGTATTTAAGTGTGTAAATAAGTCGTTAATTCCAGTACCACTTAATTCATAGTCTAAATCTTGTGCGAGATCTTTTATAATTAATTTAGAATTATCTTTTAATTCTACGTTAGTTGTAGAGTTAATAATATATCTGATAACTTTTCCATCCTTTAATTTAGTGGATGCTAATGAATCATATCTTTCAAATAAACCATTTGTGTGAAGTATAAAATATCGGTCGCTATTCATACCAAATATTGATTTTCCTTTTGATGATAGTATGCCTTTCCATAAACTAGATTGGTTGATAGTTTCAATGTATTCTTTATTTTCAGTCATAATAATGTCAGTTTCTTTACATTTTTCACCGCCTATATCTTTCATAAAAGTATCACATATATTACACATATCAATCAATGAAATAACAATACCACGTCGTTTTTTTAGTGGTTGTGGTTGTGGTGTTGAATTTAAATATTGTTTTATTAAATCACATTGTTCTTTGTATAATTCTTTATCGGTTTCATATGTACTTTTAAATGGTGTTCCATATCGCAGCGATTTTATAGGCGTAGTTTGTGAGGTTGGTGTAAATGAAATTTCGAATAAGTTTATTAACTTTATATTTGTATTAACACTTGAATCTTCATATCGATGCATATTACCTTTTGGAAAAGTGTTAGAAGGTTCTACATTTCTATTTACATCGTCGTTTATATTAAAGAAACTGATATTTAAATTATCATTTATAGTAATCCTCATATACTTGTTATTTATTTCGAGTACATTAGTATTTGTGCTAATTTTATCATACTCGAAACCTATAAATAATTCTCTTAATGATTTTCTATAGCGTTCCTTTTCGACTTTTGATATTTTTTCGTTATATTTCCCGAGTTCGTAGGGTTTTAGATTTTCTGAAATATTGGCAGAATTATCATCATACTTATTAGCAAGTTCTAAAAGTGTACTAAATATAACACCGTCTTTAGCACTGAAAATTTTATTTAGAATAGTTTCTGGTGATACTTCATGACTGTTATGAGGTGTGAGGTGTGAGGGGTGATTAGATGACCCGCTATCAACTATTTCCTTTCCATTTAAAGCTAATGATGCTTCATTATCTGTATGTTTTCTCAATGGTTTATATGTTGTTGACTCCACGAGTACACCTTCTTCACCGTCATTTATATCACATAACGTACCGTTTGGGTATATGTAATATACTTTACCATCTGCGTTTGTTTGTTTACCCAGATTAGTACACTTTTCCTTTTTTCGACATGATTCTTCATCACAAACTACAGATGTTCCTATACTCCCCCCCATATATCGTCTATTACGATACGCCGAATGTTTGCGTACAGGTCGAATAGACTTTTGACGAACATTTCTTTTATTTGTCTTAGTTGTCTTGTTTGTCTTAGTTCTTTTAGCTGCCCTGCTTTTTTGAACTATACCGGACCTCTTCAAATTATTTTTGGTAGTCATAAATATTCGTATATATATTCGTTTTAAATTTAATTTACAACAAATATATATTAAAATTTGATGTTATGATATTATTATTGATATAAATAATCATAACATGGACAATAAAGGACGACTCGATCTGATTATAGGACCAATGTATTCAGGGAAAAGCACACATTTAATTGGTGCGATATATCGATACGAATCGATTGGGAAGAAAGTTATGTCTATCAATCATAATATTGATAACCGATACGGAACAAATGTAATAAGTAGTCATAATATGGTTCAACGCAAATGTATATCTACTGAAAAACTCACATCCGTTTTTGATAATGCTGATTATACCGATTGCCATATTGTAGTTATCGAAGAAGGCCAATTTTTCATAGATTTGCTTTGTTTTGTAGAACGCGCAGTGGATATAGATAAAAAACACGTTATTGTTGCCGGATTGAGCGGCGATTTTAAACGACGTCCATTTGGTCAAATATTGGACCTCGTTCCTATTGCGGATTCCATTGAGAAACTAACAGCATTCTGTAAATTATGCAATGACGGAACATTGGCACACTTTTCAAAAAGGATTGTTGTTAGCGAGTGTGAGTCTACTACTTCTAATGACCAGATTTTGGTTGGAACATCAGATACGTATTTACCCGTTTGTAGGTTTCATTATTTGAATTGAATGTTCGAAATTGTAACTCTTACAGCGTTAGACATATTTATAATATTTGCTTTAGCACACGCAAAAATATTTGATTTTAGGAATTCCATTCTTAAGACCATGTCAAAACGCTTTAAGGGTTAAGTGTGCTGCGACTTGGTGACAGCATCAATGTCTAGGCTCTTCTATTGAAACTCAAATCTATATTGAGTATCACATCATACGTCAAACATGAACATCTTAACATAACTACCAGCGGCAGTATCACGAGAGAGCGATACGTTATTAACCCTTACAGCGGCGCATCTATTTTTGCTTTAGCATATTTATATGTGCTAAAGCAAATAAAATAGATGTAATATTACAAGCAGATGATTGACTTATTTTTAATAAATATACGTTTTAATGCATTTGGCACAATTCTATGCTTTAGCAACGACTCCTGGAGTTGCTAAAGCATCAAACCGCTGTAAGGGTGAAGAATAGTCCTAAGAGTGACTGTTCCATTGCTATATCGCACGCTTATTGGGCGGCTGTAGTAAGTTCTTCTCTCAGACTATTGATGGTCTCATCTTGACGCGTCCGTTCTTCATTCAGCTTTTCCACCTCGCTCATCAGTTTATTGATACGCAATTTGATATCATTATTACAATATTCAATCGTTACCAACTCGTCTAAAAATATATTAGTACATTTTCCAATAAAATTTTCTATAGCGTTGCAATCTAATGTTTTATTATTCAATATTTCAAATACGGTGCTAATACTTTCCGGTTTATCAAGTTTTAACGATTTAAAAGATAATATAGGATCATCTTTTGTTGTAACTGAAAATAATGCACTTTTTAAATCAACTTTCGGAAGTTCATAAAAATTCCGAAATAATACAGATTGTATTGCCAATGACATAATTACACAATATAAATCAAAACTTCTATAATAGGGGCATTTTATATGTCGTACTTGATGCGAAATTTTATCTGATATTTTTAGTAGATCTTTGGTATAATTATATGAATAATAACCAGAAGTACTATCAGGACTATCAGGACTATCAGGACTATCAGGACCATCATCAGCCTCAGTAACCTCACGAACCTCATCAGCACCATCTACTACATCGTATTCATTAGCTTTAGACGATTTTGAAGCAAAACGTGTTATATATGAACCACAATAAAAACGTACGTTTTCATATATGATAGATGATTTACCATAATCTGCTATTTTTAAACGAATATTCGTTTTTATATATTTATCTATTAGTTGTTGTCTTTCTACATCATTTCCTTTGGAAGTGTGTCCATCATATTTATAAAGTGGGTAATCAACCTCCATATAACTATCCTTAATTGAAAAGAAAACATTTCCTGCTTTCAAATCTCCATGTATCATTCCTAAGTTATCTGCTACAATTTTTAAAGTATTTGATAATTGTAATAACAACATTGCTATTATAATATTTGTATGTTCGGACTTATCCCCTGAATAAACTTTATCATTATGACTAAATATAATTTTCTTAAAATATTCATTTTCGTGTAATAATACACCTTCGAATAATTTATCTAATTCAGCGTCTGCCTTTTCCATTAGATTCGCACCATAATTATCATTACTTTGAAAATGTCCAATCTGATATACACTATTGCCTAATTCTCCTTTATTTAGGTTTCCTTCTAATATGTCATTTAAACCAACTTGCGGATCATAATCAATATTATGCTTTGGAAAAAAAATAGTATTTAACACATATCCTATTATTGTTTCGTTTATGTATTCACTTGATTTTACAATATGTTGAATTTCGCTTGTTTTTGGAAAACATTTTATTTTTTCTTTTCCTTGAAGCTTTTTACATTCTTCACATTTTCCTGTATTATTTGTTGAACACATGACATTAATATTTAAATGAATATCTTTTGTAATTTTCATAATTATTTCTTTATTATTTATTGAAACAATATAAGGTGTGCCAATTTTTCCACCTTTTCCTAATTTTCGAATACATTGAAATGGAAAACTCCTTGATGTATTAGGTTTACCTCTAGTGATACACGTGTGCTCTTTCTTGTCATATATTGAATTTAAATATAATGAAAATATGTTAGTTATATTATCATCGAAATTAAATCGACGATTCTTAAAACATTCCATTATTTGCGCACCCCGCCAATATGATTCTGTGGTTTCATTTGTTAATTGTCGTTTAATACCATCAAATTCTCTATAATAAATTATTTTATCAAAAGGTTTGTTTAATATGAATTGGTTAATAATCAAATTAAAATTACTGCGTATTATTTTTAATAGTAAATTATCTTCTTTTGGTAATAACATATTTAAAAAAGAAGGAATATATGTTTTAGAATCGTGATTAGATAATACATACATGTGGAATATTTGATCAAATAATGATAGAAAAAACGCATAATTTGATAGTTCATAATCAATTTTGAATATATATTGTTCGTGATTATTAGTAATAGTAAAATCAGTTGATTCGAAGTTTAAAGAAGATACAGAACCTGTGGATAATACTTCAAAATTCAAATTTTGGGCGGAATATGTAAGTGTGTATTTTTGTTTTGGGGGGTTTGTTGTAGGAGCATTATCAACCTCATTGCTATTCGTCGGTGTGGCAACAATTTCTTTTAATTCTAATTCTAATTCTAATGTTTTATCATACATACTGGTGAATTTATTCAAATTTAATCGTTTCATTTCTAATTTAAATTTAGTGCCATTAACCATTGTAAGTGTAACATCAAATTCTCGTTCGCTTTTAAGCCAACTACCCTCTTTTTTATATGGTAATTTAACTCGTGTACTTAATTTATTAATATTACTTGTGTCATATTTCCATTTAATTTTATCAAAATAACTCCATACGGTATTTTCTCCACCAGTATGTATCAACTTTGCACGATGTATCTTACGACGTGTTCTTTTAATCTGATTTTTTTTGCTAAGTATATTGTGTGTTTTCCCTTTACGCAATGTATTTCTTTTACGTATGCTTAATTTCATTATATTATAATATGCTGAAAATAATTATATTATAATATGCTGAAATTAATTATAACAAATAAAATATTTACAATTATAAACGTTAAGAGATGACGCAGTCTATAAAATAGAAAATGTAATATCATCATAAGCAATAAATAAAAATAAAATAGATGATAATTTTAAATATAGGCTTGCTTTATTTATATTATATTATTTTTATCATCAAATATAGTAAATAGTTCAATACATCTATCAATACAAGATTCAATTGCGCTACATTTTAATTGTTTTTTATTTAAATTTGTAAATGCTATATTAATACTTGCAGTAGCTTCAAGACCAATTTCATTTTTAATACACTCAAATATAAGATTTGTGATAACAGGGCCAATAACAGGATCTTTTGAATGTATTGAAAATGTGTTTTTGTTTTCTTGAATACTCTTGATAACATCCTTCAAATTACTATCGTTTGCGTAAGGCTGTAGTGTGGCGGCGGCTATATGCATTACATCATTGACTAATCGCTTATTCGCCAGCAGTTCGGTTGATAATAATGATAATGGATCTATTTCTGTAAATAACAGTTTTCCTATATCATATCTGTTATAAAAATACATGAATATTGGAGATTGCATAGCCAATGATATAATTACACAATATAAATCAATACTTCTAAAATATGGACACGGATGATGTCGCAAAGCATTAGACATTAAACTATCGATTAAATTATCAACAATATACTCATATTTATCGTGTTCTTTTGGTAATAAGAATGTATCACCTATACTAGCTAAGCCTGAAAACTGTTCTAAAACAGGCTTTTTACAATAAAAACGTATGTGATTATATATTATTGAAGATTTACCATAATCAGCTATTTTTAATCGTATATTTGTTTTTATAGTCATTTCGCTACTTAATGGATAATTTACTTTTAAATAATGGGGTTTTATCGAGAAAAATACATTTCCTGTCTTTAAATCTCCATGTGTCATTCCTAATTCGTCAGCTACTTTTTTTAACGTATTTGATAATTGTAATAATAACATTGTTATTATAATATCTTTATGATCTGGATTATTACCAGAATACTCGTGCGTACCATTTTGAATTACAATCATCTCAAAAAATTCAGGTGTTTTAAATAATTTATCCAACTCTCCATCAGCTTTTTCCATAATATTACCGCCATAATTATCATTACTTTGAAAATGTCCAATTTGATATACACTATTACCTAACTCATCATCTAATAATTCACCATTTAGCATATTTTTTAAAAAATGTTCATTATTGTTATTGTGTTTTGGAAAAAATACTGTATTTAACACATACCCAATTATCGTTTCATTTATAAATTCACTTGATTTTACGATATAGTTGATTTTTTGAATATTGGGAAAGCAATGGTTATTTTGTTGTATTCTTATGCATTCCAAACACACACTATTATTTTCTGGGGTGCATATTACATCTATATTTAAACGAACATCATTACTTATTTTCATAATAATATCTGTTTTGGTAGTTTGATGTGTTATAATATAGGGTGTCCCTATTTTCCCATGTGGTCCAAGTCTCTCTTTGAATATAAATGGTTTATTGTGTGGTATTGGTATTATATTATCACCATCTAAAAATTTTCGAAGCAATGTGCGGTCTATCTCTTCTCGAATTAATTCGTTTATGCTTGTCTTGCTAAAATCTGTAATATTATCTTTAATTACGGATAATTCTACAGTAGTGTAATTCGGGTTATTGTAGCCCAATTTCTGTATAATTTCATTTAGACGGATACTATCGCTTAAAATATAACCATTTGAGTCTTTGCTATTATCAAATATTGCGCCAAATTTATCTAAAAATATTTCATTTATTGTATGCGTATAATTAAAAGTTGGATTTTTAAAACATGCCATTAATTGAGAAACGTTCCAATGTGATGTGAGATTCGCATTTGATTTGACTATATCTATTATAGGATGAGTCTCAATACCTGTTAAACGTTTATCTGATATATTAATTAATGCATTTATAAACATTCTTACATTTTCATATATATTATTTAATAATTCTTGTTCAGTATCAATTATATTTAAAATATCGATGAAATCAGAAGGTGTTCCTCCATATTGTTTTTTACTAACTACAGATTTTCGTTTATTTTTCTTACATGATTTTCGATGTATTCTTTTATATATGCGAGGGTTGTTTTTTGTTCGCATTGATATATCCTATACAATGAATAAATATATTACAATTAGAAACTTAAAAACATTTCTTGAAATTTTCTAATTGTATAAAAGTGTATTTACGTTTCAAGATAAGAATCACATCACATTACTTTAATTTATCCTTTAAATTTTGAATAATACTATCCAATTGTGCCTTTTCATCTGGCATATTATGTGTTGCCAGTTTATAAAACGCGCTCAATTTCACCAATTCATCGTGCCATAATTGATATTTCGTATGTAATTCCTGTTTATATGGTTCTTCAAGAATAGGAAATAACGGACTTACTTTATCATATCGCGTTTTAAATGCATTCGATTTCGGTTTTGATTGTTTGACTTCAGGTTCTTGGACTACGGGAGGTGCTTCTGCTGCAATTGCAGAAGTGTCTTTTTGTTTCTTTGGAACAGCAGATGCCTTTTTCGGTTTCTTGCTTTCAACAAGAGGTACAATAGCTGAAACAACACGCGATGTTTCTTTTTGAAACAGAAAGAACCGATTTAGAAAACTCAAGCGTTGTTCTTCTAAACTCAATTGTGATACACGTGTATCCGCAGCCGTTTTAGAACTAACATATTTGGCATATACTTCACCAAACAACGCGGTACCATTTTCAATAGGATAAATTTGTTTTTCCGCCAATTTCTCAACTAAATAGTCATATCCTACCAAATATTCGCGAATGGGATCGATTGGATTAATGGAATGGATAAATACGGATATAGGCACACCCGTTTTCAATTCATCGTTGACAATTACAGAATCATTATATTCTTTTGTAATTCTCCAAATGACGTGTCCATCTTTCATTCCACTAATAGATGTTCCCGCGGGTTTTCCATATAAATCTGGATGTTTATAAATCGCATTTCCGTCAAAACAACAACCGACAAAATACCCACCATCGCGTAAGTTTTGACTGATATTTTCAATCAAACCATTCAATTTCTCTTCATTTTCAAATAGATAGTGAATTGCGAATTGAATGGATATCATATCAAACCCTTTGGGGGTATATTGCTTTGTAGACCATAATTCCGCTTGCTTTTCACGTGAATGGTCATCTTTCATCGATTTGCCTGCTAGAATATTACGACTAACATCACCGTACAAAAACTCGACTTGAATATTATTTTCAACGGTTCCTTCCGACCGTTTTTTATATTGGATATATCGCATACACGCACCATCTTTTGCGTCATAAATATTAGAATGAAACAATTCAATACCCACAACATTTGTTATACCGTATCGTGCCCATTTAAACAAGTCGCCACCTTTCCCACACGCCAAATCCAATAAATGAACGTCGGGTTCATCTTTCTTGACACGAAGAAGTGATACGGCTCTTTCTAATAACTCGTGTCCTTTGATTGCCTCGTTGTGAAATTTCTGCATTGGTAAGGTTATCGACCTCTCACGTGCCACTTCTAAATCCCGATTATAATACACGCCCTCCGCTTCTTCAGCAGTCGGCACATTTGCGCCCGTTGTTATCATATCGGTAGTTATAGGGTAATGAATGGACCGCCAAATTTCATTCGCGATTTCAAAATCGTTTCCGTATGACGATGGCATATCAATGGGTGTTTCGGTTATTGTAAGTTTTGATAGAATTTCGCGATTGACTTCAGTTGTCAGTGTTTCATAAATGGATGACGCATCGCGTGTTTTCGGGAAGGGTTGTATATTCATTTTTTCAATAATAATCATTAATTTCAGAATTTTCGCAT
>Ga0114970_10002278_pt1 | contig 14375 bp, 20 predicted proteins | sample M_140205_XF_Meta_FD_87030 | JGI IMG/M metagenome (GOLD analysis project Ga0114970, IMG submission 87030) | Freshwater microbial communities from Lake Montjoie, Canada to study carbon cycling - M_140205_XF_MetaG | ecosystem: Environmental > Aquatic > Freshwater > Lake | place: Lake Montjoie... | reverse complement strand
GTTTCTATTTTTTCTGTATAAAAAGACCCATTTGGAATGTTTGTGATTCCTGCTTCGCGCATTCCTTCATGTCGTGATTGTCTGCGGTGTGCATTACGCGCACTGACATAGCGATGGCCTTTGTTGTTGTTGCACTGCGCACAGCATGGGGTCAGGTTTTCTAGCTCATGTCCACCGCCGCGGTCTAGTTCAATGATGTGATCGACGGTGTCTGCGTTTTCTTTACCGCAGTAGGTGCAGGGTGGGTTGCCTTGGAGGATTAGCCGGCGGTTGCGTTGGTAGTCGGGGTTGCTGTGTTCTCGGCTCATGCTCACGCGCTTCGCTTGTGCTGACGCGGCGCTGTCGCGCCTTGTCCTTGGGGTTGGTTGGTGATGCCGGCTGTCGGGTTCATGTTGTCTCTTTCTTTGTTTGTTAACTGTATGTCATCTGCAGGTCAAGAGATGTGTGAATGCTCCACCCTCTGGATTGCCCATCCCAGATCCCTTTTCACTTTTCATCAGTCTGTTTACTGATCGCCCAGTCGCATTGCCCAAATCATTTCGTTTTGCATGATTCGAGGCGCGACCGTCTACCCACGTTGCCGTGTGTTACCAACTGCCGTGCGACGGGCTTAGGTCGTGGAACTAGCCGATTGTTTACGCTCTGGGGTTGCTCAAGGTGTAAAGAATGTACTCCATGTCGCTGGGCTTCCATACAGCTGCATGACAGCCAGCAAGTTCACATGCGTTTAACCAAATCTTTTGACCGGGTGTAGTGCGACCTTTTTCGGCTTTCAATTCAATGACCAACGGCCGTCCGCCTTGGAATGGGTGCACCATGAACAGATCAGGGAAACCAGCATCACCTTGGACGTTTGTCATCCACCGTCCTCGACTGTTTTGTGCCGGCAAATCATGATGGACTAGCCATCCGTACCGTTTAGCGACGTTTATGACCAGATCCTTAAAGTCGGCTTCGCTGATCTTTGGGTCTATTTTCATTACAGCGATTCAGTCCAAATCTTGTCTGCCAAATGGTTAATTGCCCATCGGATTTTTTGTTTTGCTTCGGACTGCTCATCGTTAAATGAGTCGTAGATTGCTTGCAGTTTTTCTACCGCGCTAATCATTTCGTCCAATGTCATTTATTCCTGCTTCCCCAAATGATGATGGCGGTGAGCCATGCACCAATGATTATTCCGATGATGTTCATTGCCACATAGGTCATGGCTTTAACGCGTCAATGATCTGTTTCGCCTCTGGCATTGTCAAAGTTTCCACGTCTTTGCTTTCGTTTTTGAGTTCTATGCCAATGAAGTGCATCAGCGATTCAGGGTCAAGGCCGCGCTTTTTGCCGAGCGCTCGAATGTAATTGCGTTGCTTATCGGTGGCTAATGCACCTGGCAAATAGTTGTTGGATGAAGCCCCGGACGGAGTCGGAGACGCGTGACCTGCGTTGGGAATGAACTCCGCCCGGGACACTTTGGACATTTCCTCACGGGTCGCTTTCTTTGTCCAGTCGCTACCAAGATAGCCGGCTGCACTTAGCGCTCTGCCTTGAGCAGATGTACAACAATTTTCAATTCTTGACGTGGCATTTACGCCGCGATCTGTTTTCATTTCCTCTGCATAATCCGATGAGACGGCTGGTTCGCCTTTAATGAAATGAATAGTTGCTTTGACTACGCATCGTTCGCCATCGTCAAATATCAGTTCGGAATAAATTGCACCTTCCGGATGATCTTCCCAAAAACGCGCAATTCGATTAGCTACTGGTTCATAACTGCTTAGGTCAAATGCCATTAGGCGACCGTCCAGACGATTGCAAGAGTGCCAGTATCAGTTTTGCGACGTTCATTGGAGTCTTTTACCAGACCCATCTCTTGGAGTTCTTGCCGGCGCTTTGCAGCACTCGAGCGAAGTATCCCGCAATGCTCACCCAGCTCATAATCGGTAGCGGTCTTAAGGTCGTGTAATGCGAGCAGTACTTTGTCGCGTTGTGATGGCCCACGCTTTGATGCTGATCTTGCAGCCTTTCGCGCTGTGTCAAAATCGGTTGCGCGATGCAGTTTCTCTGCAGGTTTGATGTGTTCTTTGTATCCACCTAAGCCAAGTGCTGGGTGAAACATCTCAAATTGTTCGCTCATGTCGGGATTCCTTTGTTAGTCGGGTTTTACTTTTCCACCAAGTTGTTCAATCGCCAAGATAACACACTCGCCATAATCGTCCTGACCACTTAATTGAAAATCTATGAGCATGGTGCGAAGTCCGCGGATCAGATGATCGTCACGGTATTTGCGCGGTGCGTGTGTAGGTCGCGCAATTTCCTCAAGCAAATTAAAGACTGCCATCTGGTGATTCATGTTCAAGATCAGTGATCGAGTTTCCTCTGACAGCTCTCCCTGATTCCACGCAACGCCTTCGCTCATTTTGTCCCCCACGGATTCCATCCGGATCTATTAAAGATCACTAAGCCTGCTCGCAAATTAGTTTGAGGGTCTAACAAAGATTTGCAGTTTGGGACGATGCCGTTTGTTTGTAGGTAGGACTGTTTGCCTTTGCACCAAAAGCCATTTATTTGCAGTAGGCCGTATGAACCGCCCATCGGGTCTGTGACGTTATGAGCTGACGGATTTCCGTGGCTTTCGCGCTCAATGATTTTTGCCAGTGTGTTGTATTCGCTGACAGGCCAGCCGAGGTTTATCCCTAATTGGGCAAACTGGACGGCAGCGGTGGCATATGGATCAATGACCATGATCGGCTCGCTGATCGTCGTGGTCGGTTCAATGATGTAATCACGGGCCACTGGCACAGGGTTAGGTTGCTCTGATAGGGCGCTAGGAGCCCCTAGGAGCGACGCAAATCCCCAAATGGCTGTGATGAAGCCTGCGATAAGTCTGGGTGCGGTTAGTTGCATAATTGAATTCCTTTCGTCGGGTACATCGACCCTAGACAGCCTGGTCGGCTATTGCAAGGATTTCGCTTTTTTCCAAGCCTGCACTGCGTCTGGGATGACGTCAGCATTGAAAACATTCACATGCCATGGCTCACTGTCAAGTTCCCAGCTGAACCCGTATTCGAGTGCGGTCGCTGCCATAAACTCTAAACGTGCACCTGAGGCTTCGGATACATCTACCGAAATACCCCAGTTGTGATGTGATGATCCGGGTTGCGCAATGGGTGCTTTGCCGGGTTTTAGATACCAATTTTGACCTTTGTAGACGCGAGGCTTAACCCCTGCGATAGGTACGGTAGTCATGCGATCATTCCATGCGATCGTCTGGGTTGCTAACGATCGGTAACAGTCGTTTGCGCTGGTCGGCTTAAATGTTTTAATGCCCTCGGCAAATGCTCGGTCGCGCCAAGCCATCCAACAATCCGCAGCTGCATACAGCAATTTTCCGTAAGGCTTAACCTCGACAAGCATATTGTTTGGTAGTTCCCCTGCCTGACAATGCGCAACAATGCGCGGGAGGATGACCTTACGCTTGTGGGGTACTGTCACGCCCGAAACCTTTGTCGTTTGGATTTACCCAACGCATCAGTGGCGGAATAATGCCGGCGACAGCGCCTTTGACATAGTTCATCGGATCCATTGTGCCAGTCGAGTAAACCGCGACAAGTGCGCCAACGGCTGAACGTGCATAACTTGCCAACATTGCTTTGTCTTTAGGCTTCATGGTGCTCCAAGTGTCCGTCTATTTTTTGTTCTATTCGACCAAGGATTTGGTGGACTTGCCCATGGTCTTTTTTGTTGTCGCTGCCGATTTTGCCAATGAGCGCCACCAATACAAGGAAACAACCACCGATGACAGCAACCACAATTTCAGGCGCCATGTCATGCAGGTGTTGGGTTGTTTGCCAGTTCGGTTGCTCTTGCCATTGTTGCAGCTTCCGTTGGTTGCAGCTCTGGGTCATCCATCCACTCGAGGCAGTAATAGCCATCGCCCGGTTCGTTATATCTCCACGTCGTACCCGGTGCTAGTTCCCGGGTTGCGTTGCCAATTTGAGTGTTAATTTCTTGTTCCGTTGCCATTAGCTAATCTTTTCAATGGTAATTTGCGTGTAAATTTCGCTTACGCCGGCCGAACTGAGGTTTACACCTAAACCGTTTGTAGCAACACCGTTATTGCAAAAATACTGAACCTCAAAATTCTTAGTTCCAGTAATAGTAAAGGTGCCGTCTAATTGTGCGTAACAACCTGCGGAGGCGCCTGCGTAGGCGTTTACACCCGCAATCGTTGTTGTGCTGTCTGTTGTGTTGCGTAAACGAATTGAAACCGCTGTTGGATTAAAAAACGGGGACATAGCAAAAACCCTGTACGTGCCGGCGACTAAAGCAATGACGCTTGTGGTAAGAGTTGCGCCAATGTTGTTAATTATCGTTGTATTCAGTGTGCGTTTGGTGTAGGTCGTTGCAACGCTTGTGCCGCCAGCGGTAGCGGAAGCCTGCGTTTCGTTAAAAATGGCTATTGTCGTTGCCGCAAGGTCGGCGGGGAAAAAAGTAGCAGCGCTAGCACTGGTAAATAAAAGCGTTCCACCTCCATATTGCGCCAACGCTAAAGATCCAGCGGTTGTGACTGTTGCTGTGCCGGCTGTGATTGTGCAGGTTCCAGCACCCATGTTGTAAATGTAAACGCTTTGCCCAGCTGTAAACAATGACGTGTTCACGGTGATCGTTGTTGCCGAAGCTGACGTCATCTGGACTCGAGTGCCTGCATCTGCTGCCGTAAGCACATAACTTGTGGTCTTGGCGCTAACAGGCAATTCGGTTATTGCATTAAGTTGCGCGGCAGTTAATACAGCTGACGCGACAAACGGAAAAGGCGTAGTCATAGTGCTCCTATCCTAAGACATTCGTGGTGTCGAGTGTGCCATATACCGGGTCATTAAGGATGAGCTGGTAGACGATGGTGGTTGGGCTTGTGTAATAGGTGATTGAATGCCCTTGGCTGAAATTTATGTTGTGGGCTATACCTTCAACCGCGCTGGATTGGCTCATCTGATAATTTGTGGATGGCCCAGTGAGAATGTTTTTTTGGATTGTTATCACGTCGCCAATGTCAACCGTGACGGCGGCTTCCCTTAGCGCGGTCGATGAAATCATTGGAAGGTTGGTATCTAGCTCATTGAAACGCGCCACAGGGTTGGCGACCACTAGGTAACTGGCAAGGGTTGCAGCTGCCGTGTCGTTGTGTAAAAGGCTGTCAGTTATTGACTGGGACTGGATCAAGTATTTGGCTTGGCTTGCGGTGTTATCTGCGACCTGTGGGCTGGACGATCCTGCGATGGTCACGCTTGCGCGGTTGCAAACCTGGTCACCTTGAAATGAAATACTGACCCCGTTGTATGGGGCGGTGCCTACCTCGCCGTCATCATGGAAGTCAATCATTGACGTGCCGAGGGTGTTGCCAATCCTGTTTTGAAATGTGAACACGCCTTTTCCTGACGAGTTACCTCGACTAATAAAAATGCGTCCCTGTTCGGCTTGATTGATTTTGTTGGCATATGCGGCAACCGAGGTGCCGTTTGCAACGCTGTAGGAGGCTGATCCGCCAAGGGTGACTGTTCCTGTGGCGATGTTGCGTGTCGTTGCCGGATAAGCGACTTCGGTTTTGTCTAACAGGTTGGTGAGTCGAGTGCCAGATATTTCCTCTGATGGGTTCCATGCAGCAAGTTGAGTTTGGGCAAGGATGTAGAAATCGTCCGCGCATGAAACGCTCACGGTGTCAATACCGCCAAGGTTGAACGTGTACCCGTAATTTACGATGTAACCGCAGAATAAGTAATCGACTGTGTCCGTTGCGTCATATCGTCCAAACCGTACTTTTCGCAAAGGTGCAAGTCCAGGCTGTGCGGTCGCTGGATCGTAGTAAGGCGATGATGTGTCAAACGGATTGAAAATCATCGACGTGTATTTGCTGTCGGTAAGCACGAAGCCCATGTGCCCGTGTGTGAACTGGTCGCCAATGTCTTTTCGTCCGCGCATAATGTCAACACTTAACACGCCTGCGGTGATATCCGCATAGGTGATGTTCGGGCCAAGTGTGTAGGTGGTGTTGTTCAAGACGCCTTTGGTGGTGTCGTCAAGTGTGAACGATCCCCAGTCATAACCAGTATCTACTTCAAGGATGTAGTTACCGGACGCGACAACAGCTGTGCCGGGCATCAGGCATACCCTGTTACCGCAATAGACGCTGCACCTTGTTGACGGTTAAATGCTCGAAGCGCGTTAACGACTGCCTGACCGATTTCCGCTGATGTAGAGAAACCGCCGTTCACATTGACGGTGACGTTGCCCATGCCTCCACCGCGCCCGAGTGGCACGACGGCCTCCGGGCCGTTTTCTCCGATCATGGCAAGCGTTGGACTGTTGACAATTCCGCCCTCGGCAAGCATTGGAATGTTGGGCACGTCAAAACCGTTGCCACCAATACCTGGCACCCACGACGGAATGCTGAAATGAAGTTTGCCAATGGTGTTGTTCCATAGTTTTGCAATGGTGTTGAATATCGTTTTGTAAACGCTTAGCACTGTTTCAACGTATGAGGTGATAAAGCCAATGCTGGTAGTGACAGCGGTTTTGATGAAACTGAACACCGTGTCCACAATGTTGCGGACGGACTCAAATTTGGTGTACAGGATTGCCATTACCGCAACGAGGGCAATGATGCCGAGGATGATGAGCGTCACTGGGTTTGCTAGTAAGAGGGCGTTCCAGACTGCCGTCAGACCGTTCGTAATGGCCTGTATTGCGTTGTAAACCTTTAGCGCGGCGTTGACAGCCAAAACCGCTATTGCGATCCCTCCGATGACGCCACCGATAATGAGGAATGCGGTCGTGTGATCTTGTGCCCATTTGCCAAATGCCAACAGGATCGGCATCATTTTTTCAAGTGCTGGGATCAGTGCGGCGCCGATGTTTTCTTTTGCCTCGGAAATAGCAATACCGAAACGCTTCATCTGTCCTTCGGCTGTGCCGGCAGCGGTGGCGGTTGCTCCGCCAAATGTTCCACCAAGCACGTCCATGATTGTGTTGAGATCCGCGCCGTCTTTGATGAGCCCAGCCATCTCTGGGGATAACGCTTTTAGACCTTTGTAGTTCCCTGCGTAAGCCTTTGAGAGCGCGTCAGCAACGTCACCTAATGGTTTGCCTGTAGCGGTAGCAATGTCTTGAGCAAGGGTTAACCCTTCTTGTGCTTGTTTGAGATCCTTGGTGCCTCGAGCAAGTGAGGCCAAAGCTGGGCGAAGTTCATCGTCAGCTGTGCCGGAAGCAAGCGACATTTTGCTGATGAAATCTTCGGTCGCTTTAACCTGTGCATCAGTAGCCGACGTAGAGATTGACAGGGTTCGGGCTAGTTCGGCTTGTGCGGCCTGATCCTCCATCGCCCCTTTCGTGCAGTCAACAAGCGCGGCACCTAAACCGGCAACAGCAAGCGCGGCAGGTATCGCTGCTTTCTTAATAGCAAACTGGGCTTTCTCACCATTGGTTTTAAGAGCATCAAATTGCTTAACGGCCTTGTCAATTCCAGCCGAGTCAAATTCTGAAATGATGGGTATGCGAATGCTCATGCGGTAATCATATTCTTGTTCACTTGATCCATGACGGTTTCAATTAGTTTCACCATGTTCTGCTCAATGTCTGCCGAATGCGCGACATAAGCAGGCCACATAATGCGCGACGGCGGGCCGAAACGTGTCATCTGTGAAACAAAGTTTGACCCTCGAGCGCCTTTGCCTCCAGCTTTACCAGCCATGTCAATGATTGCGGCAGCGGGATCAGTCTGGGTAATGACGATCGTTCCCTGATTCTTTTTGCTGGTGTCAACTTTTACTTTTACACCGCGCACAGCTTTGGCTTGCTCATAAGGAAACTTGACAACGCCTTTAGGTGCCCATTTAAATTTCATGCCAGATAGAAACTGCATTGGGTAACGGCTTTTTGCATCGTCTACGGCGGGCGCGGCAACTTGTTTAGCGTCACGGTTTAGATCTTTGCGAAATTGCGGGTCAATGTTGCGAAGTTCCTTGATGGCTTCTTTGACGCCAAATACTTCTATGCCCGCTGTCGCCGTCATGTTATTTGCCTTTGTTTTGCTTATTTAACACACTAATGACGGTTTGTAGATCGCGGGTGTCAAACGGTATTTCATGGGGCCACCAACCGGTGGAAACCAACAGCTGGGCTAGTTGGTATCGGTAGGTGCCCCTTCCGTAGGGTTTGGGTTAGTTGTATCCTTCATTTCAATTTCGCAATCAGGATGTTGCTCAAGCCATTGTTGCCAGGTTGCCGGGACTGGGTCGCCTGCAATTTTGCAAAGCATCCACGCCCAGCAAGCCATGTCACCTACGCCAATACCTTTGCCGTCTGTGACTTTGCGGTTTTCGGTGCGTTCCCATTCAGCGATTACGAACAAGTTGGTGTTCATTTCGCGTACACCGCGACCATCGTTTAAGTCGATGGCGAGTTTGAGTTTCATTTACTGCCTTTCGTGTCGGGCCGAGTTTGGCCGTGTTTATGAGGTTGCGACGCTGTATGTTCCGCCTTGGAACGTAAGGTCAATTGTGTCTAGTTCGCCGAGTGATGCGTTTACGATTGGCAACGATTCAAGGTAGCAACCTGTGATTGTAAAGATTGGGTTGGTTGCTGATGTTGCGCTAGATGTTGGCTTTACGGTGATGTTGGTTGAAGTTCCAACGAGGCCAGAAAGAGTTGCGTAGGTTTCGGACGCTGCGAACGAGTTGTAGAGGGTGAGGGTGACTTCGTTTGCTTGGAGACCGCCGACATAGACGCGAGCTGTTCCGCCGAAACTAGTGCTCTCGAGTGCTTCAACCGTTTTGGTCAAAGTCGCTGCGGTGCACTGATCGCTGATGTCAACAGAATTGATCGTTACAACGGGATTAGAAAGGTAGGTGCTGGTTGCCATGTGGGTTACTCCTTGGGTTCTGATTTGACTTTATGCGATTTGACTTCATCAGCGGTGGATATAAAACCGCCCTCAAGCAAAGCGTCCACGTTAATTCCGTCAACCGGGGTGAACTCATCGCCGACGGTGCCGATCTTGTCTGACTGAATAATGTATTTTGTCATGATGTTTGCGCCTGTAGTGAGATGGATAATTCGTAAGCCGGATACATTGCGCCACCAATCTCAAGTGAGATCGGGTGCCCTTCCGTTACTGCGACATTAGCCCCCAATAGTAGAGCTGCGGTGGAAAGCAAAGATCGAAGCGCGTCAAGGTTTGACGGCCCTAGCGAGATCAGCTGTACGGGAAACACCATTTTGGCAATGTTCGCATTCCACGCTGTAAACGACGGAGCGCCAAGCAAAGCGGCGTTAGTCCCCGGCAGAATATTCCTGGGGTCTGTGACCACAGCGAGGCCCGTGACAGCGTTGAGGGTCGTTGAGAGGTCGTCTATGGCCTCATTGAAAAGGTCGGTATAGGCGGCGACGGTCATACAGCTTGCGGACGGTCAAGGCCACATAGTTGCTTGATAATCGGTGACAGTCCAGTGACCGGGGCGGTACCCATTTCATTAAATGAGGCAAACACGTCAATGGCACCGCGCTGACGGTAAAGCATTCCGCCGTACTGGATCGTGCCCAGTTTTACAGCGTCGCTAGGTGCGGTCGTAAGGCTGTCAAACCATCCGGACTCTTGACGGCGAGTATAGATGAACTGGTTTGCAGCTGCCGCGCATTGGGTTGTAAACGCCTGATCCGCTGCGGTTGCTACCGAGATCCCAAGCCATGTCTGAATGTCTGACGCGGTAATCCATGTGCATGTCTGCGTGTAGGTAATCGTGCCAACGAATGATTGCACACGTTGTACATCGCTACCCGTGCAAGCGTAAAGCACCTGATTTGGGTACGGCTGAAGTTCATTGAACTCAAGAAACCCAGTCGTTGAGTTAACACCGATGAACTGGTATTCCGGCAACGCAATGATTTGGAATGTTCCACTAAACGGTGCTGCAACGCTCGCCACAGTTATTGACTGACCCACTTCTAATGGGGCAGGCTCGAGCGTTTGCAGTACCGCGTAGTTTTCCGTTAGCTGTTTAGAGCTGACGTTGTAAATAGCCATGGCGGTTAGGCCGCCTTTCGACTAGGCGATGGTGATTGCTTGGACGAACTGGCTTCCTGCAACTGCTGATGGGTTCTGTGCATCCTGTACGAAGGTTGCAAAGTAGCCGTAGTAGCTGAAGGTGCGAGCCAACAGGTCTGGAACTTCTACTGAGCGCATACCTTGCTGTGATTCATAGAACTCAATGGCTGGGCCGTGAACAACAAGCATGGTGTTTGATGCTGCGTTTCCGTCAACAACAATTTCCAATCCGAGAGGGTTCATTCCCGACCATGAAGTTGCATTTCCTGCGCCAAGGGTGTTGTGACCGATAAGGCCCGGTGCACCAATTGCTGGAAACAATGGACGCTTGCTTGAGTCAAGTTGTGCGCCAAGTTTTGCCCATACGTTTGGTGAAACAACCAAGTGAGTTGGGAACAAATTGGTGCTTGATGAAATGTTTTCTGCACAACCGTAAATTGCGTTCATCAATGATGTTGCATCTCCAGCTGTAACTGTCCAGGTGTAACCAGATGCTTGTTTTTGCGAAACAACGTAGTCAACTGCAATGTCGTCTGTCTGCTTCAAGTACTGGCCAGCAAGGTCATTCAAGATCACGTTCATTGCAGCTGGATCTGTGAAATCCATTGTCTGTTGCGCAATCTGAATTGAACCAGCGATGGTCTGACGGGTAACTGTGTTTGCTGCAAGAACCATTGTCTGGGAAGTAACTGCTGTTCCCTGTGTGGTTTGCTTGCCTGCTGCCGTTGAAGTTGTGATTGAAGGACGAGTGAACGAGATTCCCGAACCTTGTGGCATTGCGCGTGTGCCAAATGCACTAACCGTTGGGCGCAAGAAGTTGTAGTTCTGGAACACTGGCCCTAGAACTGGAACTGGCAAAAGACCAGGCGTATCGCTGGTTAGATCTTGTGATACTGCTTCGATTGCTGTTTGGTTGCGTCGAGCGGCGTCGCGGAATGCGGCGTTTACTTTGACAAATGTGTCGCCACCAACGTGCATTGCTGCAAGATATTCTCCTGCCGATGGCATACGGAATTCGCGTTTTGCTTCAGCAAATACGACTGGTGATGTTGGGATGGTTGCTTCTACTGCTTCGGACATTGCCGGCTCCTTGTCTTGGACTTCTGATTCAACAATAACAATTTCTTCTTCTGGTTGGTGGATACTCTCATCGGGTTCGGACGCTGCGACATCGGTGATGACTGCCCCAGAGAATGCTGGCCTGCCGGTGACGAGCGACAGCTCTACCCAGTCGGCGGCAAGGACGCGCATTGTGCCGTCGTCTTGCATCTTAAATTTGGTTGGATTTACTCCAATGCTGACCGAGTCAATCACACCGTCAAGTGCCAAGGTAAGGGCTTCCTCGCCTAGGACGGTTTTGCTGATTCGAGCCGAAAACATCATCCCTTCCGGGGTGTTTACGCGCTCGGATACAAGGCCAACTGCCTGCTCGCTGTCGTGGTTGAGATAAAGCTTTGGAGCCTTGCCGTCAACTGGCAAAGATCCCGCCTCAAAGATCACTTTTTCGCCTGATGAAACTTGCGCAACTACGCCATAGGGAACGGCTACGCCGGACACTGTGCGCGATGGTACGCCTTCAACTTTTGATGCGTCGAGTGTGAGATCGGTTGAAATTAACTTGAACATGGTTTTAGTTTCCCTCATTCATCGGGGTTTGTGGTGGATTCATTGGAGCGTCTGGCATATCGGATTCCTCCTCCTCGGTTTCAATCATTTCGGATAGGTAATCGTCAACGTCAAAACGGACATAGGTGCCTTGTGGCAAACACATTGAAAGGGTTTGCTCGATGGTGGTCATGTATGACCGAGCGCCGAAAACGTATAGGTCTTGACGTGCGCCCTGGTTGCTTTGGTAACTGTATGAGCCACTTGAATTTCCGTTGAGGAACATGGGGATATTGCAGACTCGAGCGAGCTCTTTCGATTGAAATTCTGCAGCTTCGGACAACAGCATTTTGTTTGCGTCCACGTCTGTCGGTTGCCAGTCAACAAACTGATTTATGGCAGCGATCTGATTGCTCCGACGACTGGCCTCAAAGGCCTGCGCCAATTCCGATAATTCTTGACCTGAAAGCGGCTCACCGGATGTTTGTTTCAGTACGCCGGCAGGCAATGCAGATGACGCATTACGCATACGCGCAGATTCCAAAGAAAGTGCTGTGGCAATTGTTTGTGTTGACTGGTAGATGATTCCTTGGTTTACGCCGATGAATTGAACAACATCCTCGGTAGGTATTTGTGCGCCTTGAAAAAAGATTTGATTTGACTTTCCGTAGGCAAACACTGGGCCTGTCATGTCAAGTGTGTTGACCATTGCTGCAGGTAGACGGCTAAAAGATGCCGGATATCCGTCAGCTGTGCGCGACGAAATCCACAGGAATGCGCGACCGAAAAAGAAAAGGTCATCAAACAGCCACGACATAAACGCGCCATAGGTAAGTTGCAAATCTGGTTGTTTAAGCCATGAACGTGGCGCAATTTCTTCTTCAACTTCGTCTTTTGCAACGTCATCCCAATAGCATTTGTACATTTCAAGCGGGGTGTTTGCGATCACTGATGCGATTAGGTCGCGCGAACGGTTGACCGTTGGTACTTGCATTGCGCGGTTGCGGGCATCGCCTTCTATGTATGAGTAATACTTGCCAATGGATGCTTCACCTGCTACGGAACTAGGCGCATAAGTTCCGCCGGCAGCTGCCTTGATTTCTAGGTGCGGTGAGATCGCTGCCTTAGTGACGCGGTTAAAAATACCCATGTGTTTAGTCTGCCAGTTTCTAATTGTCGGATGGTGGCACTGGGTCGGCCTTATCCGATCCCGACGAAAGGCAAGGTACATCGACCCAGCGCCAAAGTGACTTTACACGGTAGAAAAGCCAAGCGCGGGTTTGCCCATAGTCGAGCGTGTCGCTAGCGCGGCAGCCCAGATCATGGTGCGACAAAGTTCAATCGGGCCGGGTGATCGTTGCGATGACACCGCGACCGATCCTTGAGATTTGACTAGCACCGCGCGTTGAACGTGTTCGGCAAGTTGTTGTGATCCGTCATGTTGTAACACTTTTTCCATTATGAGTGATCGGACTGCCGGCGTGAATTTTAGGATCTCGCCATAGCCAACAATGACCTTGCAATGTTCGTGACGTTGAGGCCATTGAATGTCAATGCTTGGACTGATCGCAAATTTGCATCCTTGCGCGGCAAGTTTGTCTACCTCATCGAGCATGGCCTGATAGGAGTCGACAACAAACGCAACGGTGGCAACAAGTTTCTTGTCTGGCAGTGAGGCAACGCGCAACGCAAAATAGCGGGCATCGTCAATGCTGGTTTCTATGCCAACAACACCGCCAAGAGGGATATCCCCTTCGTGGAGTAGGGATGGCCAGAGTCCAGGTGGTAGCCAACCGCGATCTGATGCGACCCAAAGATTGCAGGATGCGCGAAGGAATTGTGATCGGTCAGGGTTTTCGGCCTCGGCGCGAATGGTGTCCATCTCCAGCGTGTGCCCTAATGCCGGGTTGCCCCATGACCATGCGGCCTCGGTAAGCGGATCTACATCCGGTGGAGGCGACCATTCAGCAAAATAGAAGGTGCTCGGTTCTTGTTTGTCTATTGCTCGAAGGCCTTGCTCGCGCCACCGGAGCATTGCGCGACTCGATTCATCCCCAGCTGTGCTCACCATCAGCATCATCGGGGAATGTTTTGCACGTTGCGATGGGATTAGACCGCCGTCAATAACGACAGAATTTATGTCCCAAATTTCGTCGGCAATTACAAGGTCGTTGCTTGTGCCGTGACCCGTAGAAGGTTTTGCAGCGCGAATATCCCAGGTGGATCCGTCTGGCATCTGGACGCGGTTACGCCCAAAGGTCTTAGTGATCTTTGCCCCATATTTGATTTCAAGGATTGGGCCAAGTACGTCGAACAAACTGACCGCCAAATCCAATCGGTTAGCAGTGGAAAGCACTTGTTGTTTCTTGCCTCGAATGATTGGCATCCGGGTTAACCAAAAGCCGACGACAGCTGACAGCAAAACCGTTTTGCCGTTTTGTCGCGCCGTAGAAACCAGCGCATTACGGTGAACAAGATCCCCGTTTTTCTTATGAGCAAAAATCCGTTCAGCAACATGAAGCTGCCAAGGCATCAGCTCCACGTCAAGAGCCTCCCTAGCAAAATCCCTAAAATCGTCCAGCCACGTTCCCGCTGATTCAGGCACCATCGTTTCCAGTCGAGGCTGGTCGTGGTTAGTTCCCGCCAGTTCGGGCTGGTCATGGTCAAACAAGAGAGAATTGAG
>Ga0114970_10002276_pt1 | contig 14382 bp, 8 predicted proteins | sample M_140205_XF_Meta_FD_87030 | JGI IMG/M metagenome (GOLD analysis project Ga0114970, IMG submission 87030) | Freshwater microbial communities from Lake Montjoie, Canada to study carbon cycling - M_140205_XF_MetaG | ecosystem: Environmental > Aquatic > Freshwater > Lake | place: Lake Montjoie... | reverse complement strand
CGAATCTCACGAGACATTCTTATCGCCAAAAGAGTATCGTGACGCTGGTCGTTCTACATACAATCAATTCGCAGATACGATTGATATTAGTCGTCCGAACTTTGCGCACGCCGAATCCAACGCTGAACTCAAAGCCGCCACACGAAGTCTTTCGGATGTGATGAATACAGCGGATTTGGAAACAAGTCCCGACTCTCTCACATTACAAGGTGTGATTCGTGATGCAGTTACCGCACAAGTGCCCCCGACGAATAAAGTTCTCGGTCTTGCGAAACACTGCGCAAAGGTTCGTGGACGTATAGCAGGGTCTATGTTCACAGACCCATCCTATAAAGAGTGTGGTATTTGCTTAAAAGGCGGTACGAATTACGATAATTCGCAAGCCGGCAAGTATATGGGTGGTTTGTATATTATGAATCAAGACAGAACGTTTCAAGAAGCCGAAGCGAAATCAAAAGGTTCCCCGGCGCACTATTCGCCTACGGTCGGCGACTGTGCCCCCGACCAATTCTACGCAACCAAAGCCGCATACGAAAAGGGATTGAATCAATTAGATTGTAAGGAAAGCGGGGAGAGCGGTGGTTTCAACGGTTCCACCGCCGATGGACGTAAAGTCGCAGCGCAAAAATGCGCCCAAGCACCCTTTTCTGGGGGGAATGTGTTTATTTATGACCCGAAAAATCGCGCATTCAATGTCAACTTACGTGTCATTACACCGATAGGAACAGGTTTGACACGCGTAATTGTCAAGGACGCACGTGGAAATCAAGTCGGGTTTGGTTCATCGAAAACACCCGGTAAAGAATTTATTGTAACTATCAACAATGCGACTGAATTACAGGACCTCAGTGTATTTGTAGCCATGGAAGTACCGCATCGTAAATCTGGAAATAAAGAAGTATTCCAATATCGTGTGAATGAAGGTAGTACACGTGCGAATGGTTACAATCAATCTAGAGGATCCTCCGAAGAAATATGTAGCCGTATCGGTGCACGTAGCGCGACGAAAAACGAAATGGTTTCCGCAATGAATAATGGTGCGCAAGTCTGTAGTTCCGGATGGGCTTCAGACTTCCTTGGATTAATTATGCAGGCGTCGAACCCAATGTGCGGACCTAGTGGTATTGTTGATTACAAAGGCAGTTGGAATAATCTAGGAATGTCGTGGTGTAACGGAATAAAACCGCCGAATTCAACACGCCAAGAAATCTTCTATACATATGTTCATTCATTTTTTGAATCGCTCGCCGGTTCAACACCCAGTCAAGCCGAACAGCCCTATATATGGTCTGAACATGGTGATAAATACCAGGCGCCGTATTTCCGTGGTGTGTTATTACAATGGGAAAATGCGTCGGGTCCTGTGAATCGTGTTGCAGGTTTTGAATCTTCTATTGTAGCCGTCAATAGCGTACCTACAGACAAAACAACTGGTATCAATCGTGGATTACGCAAACTCGGAACATTTAGTGGTAGCTCTATGATTTCAGCACCCAAACCTATCCCAGGTGGTGTTATGGGAACAAATCAATACTGGTTATGGGGCAATATTGCGACGGACCAAGTCGCTCGTTTTGATGTCAAAGTTCCAGGTGTATTCTTAGATCCTTATTATAAAGATGATATTGCTATAGCACCATCCGGTCCTCTTATTACGAAACCCGAAACCGCAGATTTCCTGAAACTGGATCCTTGTATGGAAGCTGGACAGAAAGCCGGCGCATACTCGATGAAATGCTTGAACAATCTGTTTGTAAGTTCCGGCGGCGACCCTATCAATGGTAAACTTGTAAAAGAGAATGGCGGTCTGAAACAACTCAACGCGAAAGGCGATAGTGACGCAATTAGTAACTATTTAAGCAATCTCTTTTTACTTGTAACAACGGGTAAAGACAGGAATGGAGTACTTGGTTCCTCTACAACAATTAATGAAGCAGCTCAACTGATGTTCGGTATGGATTTAATGACGCCGTGCGAAGATGTAGCACAGGATGCGGCTGGAAATATTATGCTTATGAAAAAACTCGGTTCGTTGGAAGCCGATTGCTTGGATTATTTATGGATGAATACAGGGTCGGATAGAGATCGTGGTGATGAATCCTACGGGTCAAAGACAACGCTTAAAAATACGTATGAATCGATCGGTGCGCGTTTCAGCGGTCTTCGTAAAAATGAAGGATCGAACGCATCGCGGAAGCAATATCCGTTCCAAACGTGCCAACGTAGCGGTACATTTGCGCCTGTTTCAAAAGATGGTGCGCTCAATATTAAGAGTATTCAAAGTACGAATATGCGTGCTGCGACGGCGCGTTCTAAATCGTGCGCTACAAATAGCCGAGACCCGCGCTGCCAGACGGGCTCCGCTGTAGATTTCGTACAGGACTTTTACAATTCTATTTTCAAATCCGCAAATACGTCTGCGGATGCATCGTCAGAAGAATCGCATGTTGATGCTCTCGCACAATGCTACGGGATTAACAAAGTTGCAGCACAAATACCTGTGCCCTCAACAGTTCCAGGACTCTTAATTTGGTACGATGGTTCAGACCCTTTTGGAAATGGAACAACACCATCCGATGGAACACAGATTGCGAAATGGGTCAATATGAGTGGAAATAAAAAATATGACGCATATGGAAACAAACCAGCAACATATTCAGAAAGGACAAAAAGCTTATTGTTTGATAATAGCTTTTATACAATAAATTATAGTGGTCAACCAACTACAAACGAAACATTTTTTGTCGTTTTTAACAATCCTACACCGAATGGTGGCACACGCTATATACTTTCGGGAACGTATGGTGGTCGCTCGGTAAGTGCTGGAGGAACAGGAAGTGGACCTGGCTCGGTAGGTATGGATTCTCCTGGTATGGCGTGGCTAGCACAAACACCCGCTGGCTCCTATACTGCGGGTACAACCGGATTAATTGTTGCTTACACTACAAATACTCAAACCTTTATACAATTGAACGGTGGACAAACCTACAGTGATAGAATCTATTTTCCCTATCAGCAACCTAATACACTTATTGGAAGTTACGATGGCTTGCCAGGTGTTGGCAATTTTTATACTGGAACTATTTCTGAAATCATTATTTACAATACGACTCTTTCGGAAGCGAATATTCAAAAAGTATCTAAGTATTTGAAAGAGAAATGGAATTTGTAAGTACACTGGTTTGGTTGAAAATATGCCCATTACAATGATAATACGTGAAAATCTATAGTACTATACTACTATAGATTTTACTATCCCCTTACTTCAAACAATATTATTGATTTACACATGACGCAATAACGAATGTATATGAATACTATAACCAAGGTCTGCTAACCCCCGAAACTTTATGAAATACCTCAATAGAGTGAAGAATGAACGTATGGATTCTGACTGCAATTTTTCTAATTGGATTTCTGATACTCTATATGCTTCAGAATAAGAAGGACAATAAACACGACGAAGGATTTGCTGACTTCTTACAATTCAATAAACAGTTTTCAAAAAAACAAGATGCCTACTTCCAAGATAAACTGGATAAACAGATTTACGTAAATCCCGGATTAAATGTGGGTGACTTAAATTCCGCAATTTTCCAACCAGATATGTTCTTAGCCAAAACGGAAGACCGTGATTATACCACATATCTTGCCCCCGATCCTTACGATGCCTTTATTGAAAAAGATACAATGTGCCGCAAGGCGCGTAACCCGAAAGATATGCCTATACGAGGACCGCGTGACCTTACAGGTTGCGGATGGTGGTACCTAGAGGATGGACCCTCTACGGGCGCGCTCGGTACGCTAGATGGACCGATTAAACCCTCTACACTTCCAGGCGGTGGAGAATGGATTTGGGATGTCAATACAGCGGTTATGCGTGAAGAGATGAAAGTTTGTAAACGTATAAAACAATGCGATTTAGTCACAATTCCAAGTATCAAAGGTAAATGTGGATTCTGTGCACGACTTGGTTACGCAGTTCCAATTCTTTCAAATGGAGCAAACAAATACCCCGAAAACGCACCAGGAAGTTGTGCTGAGACCACCAAAACGACTATTGACCAATGCAGACCGCCACCACCGCCTGTTATAACTCCCGAAGGCGATAATTGTAAAAATCTCGGATATCCATCGCCCGATAATAGGATTCGGTTATATACGAATAGCGAATGTAATCAACTCGAGGGAAATTGGTATCAGAATGGTGAATGTTTGAGGCGTGGTGGCGGTTCGTATAGCGCAGCGTGCTCCAGACTCAATGGACTCCGTAATAAATCACCACGTCTATGCGACCCAAGACCTAGTGGGGCACTCTCAAAGGAATGTATGATTTCGGTTGCGACAGGTCTAGGATTCCAAAAAACCGGCTCGCTTCTTAATAACCTTTATACTGGAAAAAACCCCAATGATACAGATAATCATGCGGTTCAGATACTCGGTACAATGGGTATTTCCATTCCACCTGCCGCACTATCGAGCGGTATGATTGATATGGGTTCATTAGGTGATACATATACAAAGATTTACAATGCGATGACAAGCGCACCGACCGTAATTGGTCGTCAAGCTGCGAAATGGCTCGTTGTCGGTACAAGTGATTTTGATGTATGTGATATCGATTCATCATCGTATGGTCCATTCCCCACGACCTGCGTACAACAAGAATTCCGTAAGGTCGGTTGCCAAGCCAGTGGTGCCGCCTACCCTACAGCAGCATCCGTCAGTAATTATTCTAGCAAACAGTGGAACGAGGTTCGTAAAACGTTCCAGAGTACATATGAATCTATGAAATCTACGAATATGCGTACTCAAGATAAAGCCGTCCAAGATTGCTTAGGAATTGCGTCCTTCAGACCACCCCCACCTCCACCACCTCCTAACGTACTTATTGCTGTGCGTAATGATACGCTTGTATTTTATGCGCGCCATGTACCTGGTTCAGTTCCGACATGGGTGCAAATGCCCGGTAATCTTGCTTATGTTACGATTTCCAGAGGGCGTGTCGGTGGTACAAATTCTCAAGGCACAATTTATTTCGCAGACAATTATGCGAATGCCAAATGGGTACAATCTACCGGATGGTTAGCACAATTTTCGCTTGATAAAGGAGTTGTGTTTGGAGTAAATCCTCAGGGGAATATGTATACTGCGAACAATGGTAATAATGCGCAACCGAATTGGATGAATGTAACACGAGGACCTGGTGATGCCTTCAGAACGTGTGTATCCGACGGCAAAGTCTATCATTCTAATACGGGACATGGACTGTTGTATGCTGATAATTATTTGAATGCTAGATGGATAGAACTAAAATTACAGAATGCGTCAAATGGACTTGGACCCGGTGCTGTATATCAAGTTGCTGTTGATAAGAATGTTGTAGTTGTAGTATCCGGCGGTTGGGGATTTCAAGAAAACCAGGTATGGTGTTATGACAGTGGTAATGTGCTCGCTCCCAACTGGTTCCGTATTGAAGGTCCGCTTATGAAATGGGTCAGTATAAAAAATGGTTCCGTCTATGGTGTTGGTCTTGATGGAACACTCTATTTCAAAATGAATTACAAAGTTGGTGGTTGGGATGTACTTCCTGGTATAAACATCAATCAAATCGATGTTGATCGCGAATAGATACTATCAATAGATAAATACCCTGTATAAAGTAAGATGAAATACAACAGACTCCTTCTGTACGCTGTTGTATTTTTAGTATTGTGTGGAATCGTATATTACGGAACACTCCGTCGTGCATCCATAGACGACGTTTGGTTTATTAACTTAGACCGCGATACGAAACGTCTTGATGAATTTATGAAAGTCCAAGACCGGTTTGGTGTACCCGTACATCGCTGGGCAGCAACCTACGGACGTGATGTAAACCGAACATTTGCGTCAAAAACATACGGTGTATGTACATCGATTACTCGCAGTAACGATAGTGCTGAAAATCAGAAAAATCCGAACGTACTACATCAACCCGGTGTTATCGGATGTTGGATAAGTCATAAGCGACTGCTTATGCACCTGAATACTTTACCTGTTCCAAACTATCATGGACATTTAATTACCGAAGACGATATACTCGTTCCACACGATTTCCAAGACCGCTGGAATACCATACGTAAAACAATTCCTTATGATTGGGATATTGTATATTTATATACCGGAATGACACGCGGCGACCCAATTGCTCCCAATCTCTTACGAGCGAAAAACGACGCATTTGCTGGAAATACAGGAACAGTTGCTTACGTAGTACGTCACGGGGTGCTTCCACAAATGCTCCACGAATTACGGTTTATGAATTCGCCTATTGATGCACAATATTACAAACATTTCGGTCATTTGAATGTGTATATCGTTCATCCTTCGCTAATTGAAACAGGTGATGCGGAATCGTCGATTGCTGTTATAAATAATGAAAAATAAATTCATAGAATAAGAATGCGTACATCGCATATTATTTGTATTTCTGTGCTTCTTACAATTCTCATTGGTGCGTTTCTTTTTCGAAAGCAACCGATATCTATTGACGGAATTTGGGTTATTAATCTTGAGAAAGATATAGAACGCTTCAATGCGATTCGTAAATCCACCGAACCCATTCGTCATTTAGTACATCGTTGGTCCGCAACGTACGGTAAGGATGAACCCATACAATCAGCGTTAGCAGAGGGTGTTGCTTTAATGGTATCCGGTCATAAGTACGAAAAAGGCTATAATCCCCAGGGGAAAGTGCATCAGAATCCTGGTGCGGTAGGTTGCTGGCTCAGCCATAAACGCCTACTTCGTCATCTATCAACATTGAATGTTGCGGATTCCACGGGTCATTTGATAGTGGAAGACGACATACATATTACACCCGATTTCTTAACTGAATGGAATGAACGGCGGCATACAGTTCCTGCCGATTGGGATATTGTTTTTTTTGATATTAATAAATCACAAGGTGTACCCGTAGCGGAGGGTGTGGAACGTGCACTTTTCACCAATGATACCGGCAATTGGGGAACACAGTCCTATCTTGTTCGTCACGGGTCCATACAATCACGCATTCTACCAGCATTGCGTTTTATGAACAGCGAAATTGATGTACAGCTGAACAATTCGACCGACCGGTTGAATATATACTTTTTCAAACCATCCATACTACGATTAAATCAAACATTTGCTGTGAATTCAACGATTGATAGTCAATAATATCGCAGCCTAAAACACCACATCTATACTGTCTTATGGGGACACAAATCGTGTGCACATATCATAAGGAACTTCAAGTTCGTTATGATAACTATACATTTACATTTCTAGGAATCAATGAAGTCTATGAAAAACAAAAGCCGCCGCCCGGAATTTGCCACGTATTGGAACACGAATTACCTACATACAATCCTTTTTTACATAAACGCGATGTATCCCTAACAAGCACGTACTTACATATATATTGGAATAACTTACACGCTTCAAATACGTGTATTGGTATAACGCGCCACGATACACTTCATTACGATTCCTATGTTACACTTGATACAACGGCGATTTACGGAGTTCTTACACAAACACCGTGGTCACATCCCGCTATGGAACCCTGTATTCAAAGTTACAATACGTTTTTCAAAACAACATTTCGCTTGAAGGATATTGAGGGCGCACCGTTTTCAGCCGGTGTTCTGAATATATATCCAAAACCGAAATTTGATAAACTATGTTCGTGGTTACAGATTTTCATAAAAGAAAAAACTTATACGGATGAAAACGCGATTGCGTTATTTCATGCCCTTGAGTTTGTACAAGGCATGCAGTTCAAAGAATTATTAGTGGGTTCAACGCCGACGAATACGGAACTACACTTCAAACAATTTGTCTCCAATTTTGCTCCTGAGATTCATACACGTTATATTGATAATATCACAGATGAATATCCTGAATCTGATTTTTGTTTTTATAAATCGCAATGTTATCGTGGCACCGTTCTTTATAGTTGTCAACGCGTTTGTAAACAGCATCAAAACGGATTGTATGCGACGTGTGATACGTGGACAACCCCAAAACAGTACGGATACGGTATTGAGGCTGAAGACCCACGACTTATTCTCGTCAATGATACCGTCTATATTGTTTTTATAAGTTTGTCGCCATACAAAGCGCAAACACGCTGTATTGGTATCACACCATTCGAAACGTGGAATCCTACATTTTTGCATATTGAAGGTATGGCACCGAATCCGGTTGAGAAGAATTGGTCACCCTTTGTCATCGCAGATGAATTGTTTTTTGTATATTCCTACGACCCTCTCGTGATTTTACAATACAATTTCAATAAAGTAGGTGCATGTAAAGTTATATTTCGGCAAGATTCGTGTGTATTACCGTTGAATACCTCGTCTTTCTGTTTGCGTGGAAGTACAAATCTTATTCCTTTCAATAATAGATATTATATCGGCGCGTGTCATTCAAATATTGTATTGGACAAACTACATTTCTTCACACATATTGTTCTTCTTGATATTCAAACGTGGCGTATTGTCTATGTTAGTAAACCCGTTCTATTTCATTATACACATGATGAAGCGTGTAATGCGGCTATGGAAAATCACCGGCTTCGCGGTAAACTGAAACCACTTATGCGAATAGGCACTGTATTAATGGATTCATCGCCAGATTATCTTCAAAACCCTACAAGTATTTTTGTTAAAAATGAAAAATGTTATTTAACAATTTCTGTACGTGAAACAGTTACATTATTATATGCCCTAGAATTTGATGGTCTTTTTGATTTCGTAGATAGTTCCAAACCGGTGAATTACTGGGATACCTTTACAAATGATACGACACGCGCTCTCATTCGTTATTTATAGCATATTCGACGGTATATAAACAGTGCCTTTCATTTGTAAAGTAACGAGTTGAAATGCAAACATTATTGATTACGCATATTGGTACGCGCTGGCCGCATTATCTTAGGGATTGTTTTCATCAAGCGCGTCTGGTGAATCCTGTATCCGAAGTCAATATTGTATTTTTAGTGAATTTTTGTCATTTCGAAGAAGTCACAAAACTACAAGAACTCTATTCTATTACACCGTGTTATATTGAAGAATTATGCGCATCCAAAGCGCACGAAGAGTTTGAACGTCTGATTGAGAATCGTATTGATATTACGTTTCGTAATAAATATTGGCGTTATGTTGTTGAACGCTTTTTTGTAGTTGAGGAGTATTTACAAAAATACCAGTTGTCAAATGTATATATGATTGAAACGGATAACATGGTGTATATTCCGTTAAAACTTATTAAGACGACGGAAACATTATTTACTCAAGGAATCGCATTGCCGTTTGATAGGGTCGAAGAAGGATATCCAACCTTTATGTTTTTCAGAACACCTACACATGTGAGTGAGTTTGTGGACTTTATTATTGATTGTATGAAGCACGGAGTATTCAATGATATGCAAATCCTAGGAAAATATCGTAATGATTATCCTTCGCGTGTATTTTCGTATCCTGTATTACCACATGAATGTAATAATCCACCTCGCGCTCGTAAAAGTCTTATTGGACATACCGCAACATCAGAACAAGGGCGTTTTTTGACCGATTCGCGATTTCCGGTTATTTTTGATGCTGCTGTGTATGGACAATTCATTGGTGGTATTGACCCTTGTAATTCAAAAGGTGCGAATAGTCTCGGTTTTGTAAATGAATCAGCACTTTATTCTATTCAAGAAACACGATTCGGTTGGGGCAAATACAATAATCTATGGGTTCCGGTAGCAAACGATATACCGGTTATGAATCTACATATTCATTCAAAAGCTCTTTCCTACTTTCGTTCGGATAGCGTCGAAATACCCCAAGCAAAGTATGATCCCAAAGAATTGGAAACGCGTTTGACGAAGGAATTTACTGCTTGAAGTAGCGTTAGATACAATTATTATAAACAACAATTTAATTCTTGTTTATAATATGTTAATGATACAAATCTGTAATCATGGATTTCTTTGGCACTGCGTAGTGGGTTACGAAAGGGGAGATACCCTTTCATTGGAACAATCCAATCCTATTATGCGCGTGCCCTCACTCTGCCCTCACTCAAATGCACTGAAACTAACGGGTGATACAAATGTTCCATAGATGGATCGCCTGCGAAACGGTAGCACGCCACTGTACCATTTTCGGTCGCATTGAGTTCACAATCAATCGCAGCCTGTTTCATGATATCCACTACCGAATCGGCAAGTTTCTTCTTCGCTTTCAATAAGTTTAATATCGTCTGGTCGCTGGTTTCACCGTTATCAAAATTCATTAACGTTTCATCCACCTCTTTTTTAGACAATTGTTCCGCCGAGAATTTTGTAACATACGTGAATACATCTACACTACGTTCTTCGGGTGGTAAGTCCATATGCGAACAGATACGAATCGCACGACCCTTGACCTGGTCCAAACGTACATAGTTCCAATAGGCTTCCATAATATGAACCTGGCGAACATTGGACAGTGATATACCTTCTGCGCCCGATGCCGTAATCATAAATACCCGTGCGATATCGCCGTGTATATTTGTTTTTGTACCCGTAAGAGCCTGAACTTGTTCAGCCAGCGCACCTGGTATTTTATTCCATTTTCCGTTGAAAATATTCAATAGAATCTGTTTTTTCTCACGTGTTTCGTTACCCGTGTACATAATATAACGCGGTGTTCCTGGACCCGCAGCGAGCGTTTCCGGTGTTAAAGCCCACGAACCAGCAATGGGCACAATGTCTAATTTTCTGTAAGCAACCTGTGTTTCTAACGCGACTCCAAAGATTCCAACACCTTCTAATGTTAAGAAATTGGAATATACAAGCGCAGGACCTTTCGATGTTGCGAGATTATCTATAATCGCTTGGAATTTCGGACTAATCTCTGCTAGTCGCCCAAGCGCAAATATCTCCGGTGCGCGCGCTTTAATCTCCTTCACCGCATTTACAACCGCCACTTCATACGTCGTCGGTGGTACTGCTGCTGCTGCTGCTGCTGCTGCTGCTGCTACAGGTACGGCGGCTCCTGCTACGGCGGCACCATCTCCCGTTTGTTCTGCTTCTGCGCGTTCATCAACAATAATTCCGTCTTCCGCAACAACTTCAAAATCCGCGTCTTCACCATCGGCTTTCGGTGCGCCCTGTTTCGCACCAATCATCTTAAGTTGGTCACGATAATCCGCCGGTACAGGGCGTTCCATATCCGCAGGGAATACAAAATTACACGCCGCGCGACTGAAAATCTTAAATGTTGGAACCTGATTTTTCGTTGCGTCTTCGTAGGAAACATGACCAGTTGCCGCCGGTTTCTTCTTTTTATCACTTAATTCTCTATCAATCTCTATCTTACGTTGCTCCGTGTATTTCTTCAACTGCAGACTACTCATATCAACAAACACTTCCGTATCACTATTTACACGCGCCATTAAATCCGCTTTTCCACCTTTGTAATAACTCACAAGCCCCGATAAACGCGCCATCAATACCAATTTAACCTCCTCCTTCACGACTAATTTTTCTTCATCAATGAATAACTCGCGAAATACTCGTTCTGTATCGGGAAGACGTGTAACCGAAGAATATTTTGGTTCTCCTAATTCCGGTAGTTTTGCCGCAGTGAGCGCCTCTTTGACGCGTACAAACCAGCCTTCCAAGGCACGTTCTCGCGCGATTTCACCCTCTTCTGCTGTGAAATGCTCGTGACGAATAAATCCACGGAATGCACCTGTAGCCTCATCCAATACTTTACGACATCCGCTCGGTACAGGTGTTATACGAATCGTTGATGTCGCGAGTTCCGGTCGTGGAATAACTTCCGCAAAATCCACTTCTGGATGTTTTTGTAAAATATCAAGGAATTGCTTTTGATTCGCTAATCCTGGGCTATTCACCTCAACCATACGTGTATCACCGCCTAATAAATTCGCAAGAACCGCGACTTCTTGCGGAAAGTTAATAATCGGAGTTGCTGAAAGCGCAATAATCTTACAACCGACCGCATTACAAAGAATACGATAGAATAAATAACTTACACGATATCTCTGACCTGTGTTACAGAAACGTGGAATATATTCCGCAAGGTCGCGTGGTTCTTGTTTGTAAAAATCTTCTAATCCCGAATTGTTAATTGAACGAATTAAGTTATGGACTTCATCTATGACTATGACTGAGCCATCAAACCGATTGCGTCGTGTTTCATCACACGCCCATGAACGAACTTTTGCTTCTTGTAATCCATTGTAATGTACGAATTTATAACGGTTATCAATATGTTCCGCAATCTGTTTCTTAATATCACGACGTTCTTCGGCAGTCAGCATATCAAAATTAGGTTTCTTCGCCGGATCTGGTAACCATACGCCACGTTGTTTCTCAATAAGTTTGATAGGAATACCGAGTGTTTTCACAGCATATACGGCTTCAGGTGGCGGTGTAGGTTTTAGAGACGCAATCGGTATCCACGTCCAAAAATTCATTGTGCGAAATACGATTGGACCGTACTTTGTTATTTCTTCACGGTAATTCGGGTCCAAACTCGCAGGTGTCATAATAAACACAGGTTTTTGCCCATCTAATTCAAGCGCTTCGGCAGCAAGAATAGACGCACCCGTTTTTCCCGCACCTAGACCGTGATATACAAGCATACCACGATAGGGTGTTGGTCTTTGAATAAAATCACGTACAAATGCCTGATACGCAAATGCTTTTGTCTCTTTTTTTGAATCCGCAACTGCTTTTGCGCATGCATCGGGGTCCGGTATATCCGACACTTTTGGTAATGCGTAACGACGAAACGCTTGAATAATAAATTGTTTGAACGCACGACGGTTACTTGGTACGAAGGCATCTTGGTGAACAAGAATACGGTCTTTTTGTGTATTAATTTCAATACGTGCGGCGATATCTTTCAAACCTTCGGGTAATTCACCAATCGTAGCAGGTAATTCAATCTCTTTACGAATACGTGTCGTACGCTCTTTGCCTTCTACAGGCACGGCTGCACCAGTAACAGTAGCGCCAGTCTTTCTCACCGCTTTTACTGTAACTGGTTTTGGTACCATCTCGCCTACTGATATTGCGGGTTCGCCCATTGGCATAACCGCTGTAATACTTTCGAGTTGTTCAAACATCGACGGCGGTGCTGGAGCAGTACGAATTTTGGAAGGGTCTATTGGTGGTAACCACCGGGGAATACCACGCTTCACAGATTCCATTCTATTTCCTACATCTTTTTTAAACGTTTTTGATTACGCGTCAGTCGCAGTCGCAGTCGCAGTCGCAGTCGCAGTCGCAGTCGCAGTCGCAGTCGCAGTCGCAGTCGCAGTCGCAGTCGCAGTCGCAGTCGCAGCCTCTAACCGAATCAACGCTAAACGACTGGCTTCTTGTTCCGCAACCTTCTTATTCCGAGCAGTCGCAGTCGCGACAATCGCACCTGTAGGTGATAATACACCCATTGTAAATGTTCTATCGTGTAAAGGTCCTTCCACTGCGACTTCCTTGTATTTCGGTGGCGTATGATAGGTTGCCTGATAATATTTGAGCAATTGGTCTTTAAAGTTATTATCCTCGCTAATCAAGGCTACAAAATCAACCTGTGCTTCAAACAAGTTGATAAGCCACGTTTTGACCCGCATAAACGCCGCACCCGGTGCTTTCTCCGCAATATCTAAATACATCGCACCAACCCACGCTTCTAACATACTTCCTAAGATTCGTAAATTACGGCGACCGTTGCATACCTCTTCTACGTGACGACTCAGAATTATCCAATTATGGAATCCGATTTTCAAAGCAAGTTCGCCTAATTGTTTGTTATTGACCAGACGTGTTCGTAATCGGGTTAGAAAACCCTCGTCCTGGTCTGGATAACGTTCGTGTAAATACAAGGCAATAATACAACCAAGTAGCGAATCACCTACGAATTCTATTTGCTCGTTGTCTGAACTACAAAGCGGCATACAATCATCGGGTTTAGGTGCGACAATAACGGGTTCTCCCGTTGGTGATAATAAGTTCTCTTGTCTGTCTACATAGGAACTATGAACACAGGCTTGGCGAAATAATTCCCAGCGTTGCGGTTTATCACGAATACCGTATTGGCGTAAAACGTGTAGAATCGTTGCATCCGGAATTAGACGATTCGTAGGATTCCACGGATTATATACTTTTGGCTCATCAGGGCTAATAAAAAGTCTTGGTTCCATCTTCAACTACTGATATATAGTAACTGCTGTTTAGGTGTTTAGGTGTCTAGGTGTCTAGGTGTCTTCAGTTTTTCCTGTGAAAAAATTGAAATGCGGTTCGTCGTGGGAATAGGTTTGTTTCCTTCCTTTGTTTTTTTTTCTTCCTTTCTTTTT
>Ga0114970_10002273_pt1 | contig 14393 bp, 10 predicted proteins | sample M_140205_XF_Meta_FD_87030 | JGI IMG/M metagenome (GOLD analysis project Ga0114970, IMG submission 87030) | Freshwater microbial communities from Lake Montjoie, Canada to study carbon cycling - M_140205_XF_MetaG | ecosystem: Environmental > Aquatic > Freshwater > Lake | place: Lake Montjoie... | reverse complement strand
ATGCTGCGGCGCAGATTCGGCGACGCACTGCCCTGGTTGCCCGTCTGCGTGATCACCTTCGCCGTGCGCGACATCTCGCGCAGCTCGCGTGCCTCCGCGATGGTGTGCGTGAGCGGCTTTTCGCAATACACGTGCTTGCCCGCGTTCATCACCGCGCGGCAGATCGGCGCATGCCAGTGGTCCGGTGTGGCGATGACGACTGCATCCAGCGACTTCTCTTTTTCAAGCAGCACGCGGTAGTCGCGATACACCGCCGCGTCGGCCGCGCCAGCGCCATGGCGCTTCTTCGAGTTCTCGATTTGCGCCGAATCGACATCGCACAGTGCGCCGACGTGATGACCGAGCTGCAAAATCTTGCTCACATGCCCTTGAATCTGTCCGCCCATGCCGATGAAGCCGACGTTGAGCTTGCGAGCCGACTGGCCACGCAGCAGTCCGGAGGGCAAAATCAGCGTGGAGGCCGCGGCGGCGGTGTTTTGGAGAAATTGGCGGCGATTGGTAGCAGCAGTGGGGTTCATGGCAGTTAGGAGGCATTCAATAAGCCAACGCATGACTCATTGTTGCATGCATCATGCGCCCTGGGTTTAGAAGAATCGGCTGCGGCAGACCGTTTGACCCTCATGCGACTTCTCCTTGCTCTACTGGCCACGACCTCACCGCTTCGCTAGTTCAGAGCTTGATCGCCTTCACTCCAAATGCCCCTGGGCATGAAAGAAGGTGAGACGAAGAGGTCTTTGTAATGGCGACTTTCCGTGCCAGCCAACGCAACCGCATGATCCTCCAACGCCCGATCACTCTCCTTGCAGTTTTTGCCTTATCGTCACCGCCTGATTGGGCTTCCGCTGCGGATACGGCTCCTGATGATCGCGCTGTTCCTTACTACACCGGCACGGTCTATCCCACGCCGCAGCAGGCGCAATACCGTGACGATTTTCTGCCGCTGGGCAGCGTGGGGCTGCTGCTGGGAAAAAATGTGGCAGCGGCGGACCCGCGTGTGGCTGTGCTCGTCGAGCGTCTCCAGAGAAATGGCGCGAAGCCGCAGATCGTTGCGTCGGCGGAGGATCGCAGTGAGACGCTGATTCTCGTCGGGGAGACGGGAGCGCATGAGACGCTGCTCGGAAAGCAGGCCGTTCCGGACAAAACGGAGGGCTACCTATTGCACTGCGCCAAAAGCGGGACGCAAAACGTCGTTTTCCTGAAGGGCCATGACTTCCACGGGCTGCTGTGGGCCATCGCCGCATTCAACCAACTCATCACGGTGCAAAGCGGACAGCCGATGCTTCGCGCGGCGAGCATTCAGGACTTCCCCGAGTTCCCTGGCATTCGCGCATTTACGCCTTTCAAAGATGATGATCAGGCCAATGTGGCGTGGTTTGGAGCCAATGTTCTTCGGGCTAACGCGGTCATCTATCGCCAGCTTCGCAAGCCGGCGGACTGGCGGCTGCCGTTGCGCGATGAGGCGCAGTTCAGTGCGTGGAAGGCTCACATTCAGAAGATCGGTGCCCAACTGACACCGCTGAAGATCGCGTGGTATGATTCGATCCTTCCCTTCAGCGGACACGTTGGACCGGGGCAGGTCAGATCGAAGTCTGAGGAGGATTTTCAACTCGTGGTCAAAGCGGGACTGGCGCTTGCCGAGGCCGGGGGCAGTCTCTGCCTGCTTTACGATGACTACCGGTTCTTTCTCAGTCCCGAGGATGTGCGGGACTTTGGCACCGCACGCGAGGCCGATGTGTATTTCCTGAACAAAGTCTATGCGGCCATTTCGGTGAAGTATCCGAACTTCCGCATGCTCTTCTGTCCGCCGTTTTATTTTGGTGCGGCCGGACCGGATGACACGACGACTTACGGCGAGTCCAGAGACGCGTATCTCGCCGCGATCGGCAAACTGCCCAAGGCCATCGACATCTACTGGAGCGGGCCGCGGGTGAAATCCACGCAGGTGACGGCAGACCAGCTCGGATGGTTCGCGGGCCTGACGCAGCGCAAGCCCGCCTACTGGCAAAACGCCTGCGGCACCTACCACGGCAGCCCTTACTACGCCTATCCCGGCGAGCCGATGAAGGCGTGGCGCGACTGGTATGACGAGGCATTCCTTCGAGGCATCTCCCTCTACGCCTACAATGGCGAAGACCCGTATATCAACATGACGCTTTTTGACTCCCTCTGGAACCGCCGCGCCTATGACCCGGCGGCTTCCGGTGAGATGGCGGCGAAGAAACTCGCCGGCCCCGAGAACTATCCAAAGCTGGTCGAGGTGTTCAAAGCGCTCGAAGTCATGGACGACTATGGCTGGTTCGAGCCAAGCGCCCTCGCTGCGCGGAATGTCGATCTCGTCCGCCAGCAGACCGAGAAGCTGACCGCGCTCTACGAAGCCGCGCCGCCCGCGCTGAAAAGCCGCTGGCTCATGCTGGGGACCTTTGTGGGCTACCGGCAGAAATATTTCGAGGCGCTGTTGAAGAACCCCAACCTGAAGGAAGCGACGGAAGTGGATGCCCGGGTCCAGGAGCTGGCATTGAAGGAAACGGAAACCGACGCCAAAGCCAGCGTGGTGCTGACGCCGAACCAGTTCACCGCGGGCCGCGAAGCACGGTTTTACAGTTGGCAGGACGTGCCCCGCCGTCATGTCATCTGGATCAATGGTGCCCAGTCCAAGGCACCGTCGCTGCAAGCGACCTTCCAGTTGGGCTATCCCTTGCGCGGAGACTCGGAGTTGATCCTCGCCGGTCTCGACGACAATGCGCCAGCGAAGTGCCGCATCCGCATCCAGATGAATGGGAGCACCGTCTTCGAGGGCGAGAATCCCTTCGCGCCCGACCGCTGGAGCACCCAGCGCTTTCCCGTGAAGGGCACGATGCTGCGCGACGGTGTGCCGAACACGCTGCGTATCGAGAATCTCGAAGCCTCCGACAGCATGACCGGCGCACCGTGGTTCATGCTGAGCTACGCCGTGCTGCGGCCCGCGAAGTGAGTGAACTGAAACTGAACAGACAACATGAGCAACATGAACCACCTAAACCAACACAGCCGGAACCTACACTCTCCTGCCTTCAAGAGTCCGGCGCAAACAGGACCACTTTCGACAGGTGCCCTCGCCCGACTCACCGCAAAGCTGGGCACCCTTCAATGCGCCCTTTTGCTGCTGGGGCCGCTCACGCTCTCCGCATGGGGTCAGGGTAGCCTCACGATACCAGACACACCTCCGGCCATGTTCCTGGCCGTGGGCGATCTCAATGGCGACCGTCGTGCGGATATTGCGCTCGTCGATGCGCCGCCGGCGAAGCCTCAATCCGCCGCCCCGCCCACTTACCGCCTGCATCTGCTGTTTCAGAAGAACGGGAAGTTCACCATGCCAGCGGACAAAACCATCACGCTCGGTGAGACCAGGCCATCCGGTCTCTCCATTGGTGACTTCGATGGGGACAAACGCGACGACCTCGCCGTTGGCCTTCGTGTGCAGCGCTCGCTTAGCCTATTCTTCGCCTCTGAAGGCTTTGAGAAAGAGCACAAGTCCTCGTATTTGAATGACAGTGGCGCGGGCGGGCTCTCCACAGGGAGCCTCAGCAAGCGCAAACAGGCGGACTTCCTCACCGGCGCGGCATGGCGGCAGTGGCAGGGCAAGGACCGCTTTGGCGAGGCCTACTTCGCCGGTGCGGATCGCAATGACAACTGGCGCTCCACCCTGGCCGACATGGACCGCGATGGCACGGATGACGTCATCTTCACCACCTTTGGCTCCGACACACAGTATGGGCTGAACAACCGTCTCCGCATTTACTACGGCCCATTTGCCAAAATGGGGGTCTTGCAGCCCTCCGATGCCGCCGAGGTGCTGGTCCTGCACTCTCCCGTCATGGACAGTGACAAACCACTCCTCGGCCAGGTGATGACGGGCGACCTGAACGGCGATGATCAGCGCGATCTCGTTGTTCCCGCCCCCGCACAAACACTGGTTTATCTTCAGAATAGCCCCTCCGGTTTCAGTGAAAGAGCGAACCCCACCCTGGTGCTGAAAGACGTCACGCCACTGATCGTCGCCGATCTGGACGGGGACAAGCTCTGCGACATCGCCTTCCTCCCGACCGATGCCAGCAAGATTGTCATTTGGTTTCAGAAGAGGAACCAACCACTGACTGCCAAATCGGCCTCGGAGGCACCTCACCTCAAGATTCCCAAGCTGTCTGGCGTGGTTGCCGCGGGTGATGTCAATGGCGACGGCCGCCAGGAGATCTTCGCCGCCCAGACCGACGGCGGACTGTCCATCTTCGCCCTTCCGCGATGAGGTAGGTGTGATGGCGTAACGCAGAACTAGAAATACATCACTCGACCACTCCACGTTCCACTCGACCACTCCACGTTCCACTCACCACCGCCATGAAACGCATCACGCTCTTTCTTTGTCTATCCGCCGCCATCCACGCCGCCGAACTCCGCATCGGCTCATCCACGGTCAGCATCACGCCAGACAAGCCGGTAGCGCTTGCGGGGCAGTTTGGGACGCGCATTTCGCAAAGTGTGGAAGCGCCGATCATCGCCGCTGCGCTGGCGATTGAGTCGGTGGAAGGCGGCAAGGTGGCAGACCAGAGCATTCTCATCTCCTGCGACCTTGTGGGCATTCATCACTCCGTCCTCGCGCAGTTTCGTCAGCATCTGAAGCCTCTACTGCCGGACTTTGATGTACGGAAGGTCATCGTGTCCGCCACGCACACGCACACCGCTCCAGTGACCTCGGAGATTCCAGAAGAGACGCTGATCACGTATCCGATCCCGAAGGAAGGTGTCATGCAGCCGGCGGAATACACCACGTTTCTCGTCGAGCGCCTGTCTCAGGCCGCCGTGCAGGCCTGGCAGAGCCGCAAGCCCGGCGGTGTGAGCTGGACGCTCGGTTTTGCCCAAATCGGCGAGAATCGGCGCACCGTCTTCGCCGATGGTCACGCGCAGATGTATGCGAAGACGAATGACGCGCGCTTCCGCCACATGGAGGCCGGTTCGGACTCGGGAATCGAGACGCTGTTCTTCTGGAATGCCGACAAGCAGCTCCAAGCCGTCGCGATCAATGTCGCGTGTCCTTCACAGGAAGTAGAGAGCCGCAGTGCGCTCAATGCCGATTTCTGGCACGACGCACGCGAACAGTTGAAGGCCAAGTTGAACATGCCTGACCTCACCGTGCTCGGCTGGTGCAGCGCGGCGGGCGATCAATCGCCGCATCCGCAGTATCGCAAGGACGCCGAGTCCCGCATGATCAAGCTACGCGGCCTCACTCGCCAGCAGGAACTCGGTCGGCGCATCAGCAATGCCGTGGTGGACACACTCGATGCCGCGAAAGCCGACATCCGCACCGACGCGCCCTTTGGTCACATCGTCGAAGACCTGCCGCTGCCGCCGCGCAAGATCCTCGAACGCGAGTATGAAGACGCGAAGAAAAACATCGCGCAATACAGCGTCGTCGAGAAGCCGGACAACCGTGTCATCACGATGCTGAAGCTCGAACAGGGCATCGTGAAGCGCTTTGAAGAGGCGGACAAACTTCCGCCCTACGAGATGGAACTGCACGTCTTGCGTCTTGGCGACATCGCCATCACCACGAACACCTTTGAGCTTTATCTCGACTGGGGCATCCAGATGAAGGCCCGCAGTCCCGCGCAGCAGACCTTTGTGCTCCAACTCACGAATGGCTGCGGCATGTATCTGCCCACCGCACTCGCCATCGAAGGCGGCAGCTACAGCGGCCTGCCGCACGTGAACAAGGTCGGTCCTGAAGGTGGGCAGATCCTCGTCGATCAAACTGTGCGTGCGATGCAGGTTTTGTTTCCAACACCGTCAGTGGTGAAATAAGACATGCCCTTGTCGCCTAACCGCTAGGATTCGGGATCGTGCCGCGCCTCGATTGCGGAGATCATGGGATGAATGTGCGGCTTCTTGCCATCGCGCGGCCTCATGATCGAGAGACTCTGCTCAAACGATCCCCATTTGGTCACCTGGATGTTCACGTTGCGGGCACCCCAACTGTTCATGGATGACTTTGTGGGCCGGTAGAGGTCGATGGTCTTCGTGCCCACGAGCGCGGAGCCATAGTCATCCACTTGATAGACATACGGCTCGCCCTTAATCTTAAACTCAGTGCCCACGGGATACACGGACCAGTCGGCGGCGGCGCTGCGCACAGCGCCATACTTGAGAGTGTTGCCCACGGCACTCTTCGCGCCATACACGATGTGGTCGCTCTCGCTCTGCGTGTAGGCCGTGGTCTTCACGTTTTGAATGACGCCAAGATGACCCACGCTGGTGATCTTTCTGCGTTGGATGTTTGTAGTGCTCTGACAGGCAACAGAAGTCGCGCAAAGTGTGGCCAGCAGGATCAAGCGGAGTTTAATGGTCATAGAGTGAGCTGAACCATGGGCAGGCGCGGCAAGTCTGAGACCATCGCGCTGCACTTGTGTTCATTCAGCGGGTCTGAGGCGAAGAATCCCCATGCAATGAAGTCGTGCCGTGAGTGTCGAGACGTCGGAATCGTGGCGGAAAGCAAGGCCCGCCTTCTCATGACGTAGGTTTATCAGCAGCTCCACCTCGCGCGCATGAATCCAACGACTTCATCCATCACTCAGGCCTTCAGTCCCGCTCGCGGAGATCTGGTGCGCGTTGGCTCCACACGGCGCGGTTTTCTCCAGACCGGACTCGCAGGCTTGGCGGGCGTTTCGATGCCTTCCTTGCTCCAGCAGCAGGCACTGGCCGCCGCAACCGGTATGGCGAAGCGCAAGACGAACGTGGTTCTCTTCTGGCTCTCCGGTGGCCCGAGCCACATCGACATGTGGGACCCGAAGCCGGACGCGCCGAGCGAGATTCGCGGCCCCTTCGGCCACATCTCGACAAAAGTGCCCGGCATCCATGTCTGCGAGCATTTGCCGCTCACGGCGAAGATCATGGACAAGCTCACGCTGATCCGCTCGGTCGATTGCAGTGCCAGCAATCACACGCCGATCACGATGCAGGCCTGCAATCCGCTCGCGAAGCGCACGAACGATGGTCGCGATGGCGGTGGCTGGCCGTCGATGGGTTCCATCGCGGCGAAGTTTCGCGGAGCGAACGCGCCGGGTATTCCTGGTTACGTCGCGCTGGCTGACTCGCTGCCTGCCGACATCTGGGGCGCGGGGCACATGGGTGGTGACTTTGAACCTGTCAGCGGCAAAGATCTCGCCGGGCGACTCAAACTCTCCGAAGGCCTGACCATCGAGCGCCTCGGCAATCGCCGCGACTTGCTCACGCAGATGGACGACTGGAAGCGCAGCGTGGATGGCAATGCTCAAATCGCTGCGACGGATCGCTACACGCAACAGGCCTACGAGGTGCTCATGACCGGCAACGCGCAACGCGCCTTCAATCTCGACGCCGAGACACCTGCGATGCGCGACCGCTATGGCCGCGACAGTATTGGCGAAAAGGCGCTGCTGGCACGTCGTCTTGTCGAAGCCGGTTCCACCTTTGTCACCGTGAGCGGCGCGTGGGGTTACTTTGATCATCATGGCGATGAAGTGAAGTGGGGCGGTATCAAAAAGGGCCTCACGCCACTGCTGCCGAGCGTGGACCGCACGCTGCACGCCATCGTCACCGATCTCGAAGATCGCGGACTGCTCGACAGCACGCTCATCCTCATGATGGGCGAGTTTGGCCGCAGTCCGACCATCAACAAGAACGCCGGACGCGATCACTGGCCACGCGTGATGTCCATGGTCGTCGCCGGTGGCGGTATGAGGCACGGCCAGGTCATCGGCAGCACTGACAGGCAAGGCGGCGACATCGACAGCCGCCGCGTCGCGCCCGGCGATCTCGCCGCCACGGTGTTTCACCATCTCGGTATCGAGCAGAACACCAACTGGATCGATCCGCAGGGCCGCCCTCGACCCATCGTCGCTGATGAAGGCAAGGTGATCAGCGAATTGGTTGGCTGAGCGAACTCGGGAGTGCATTCTTCGCGTCTTATGAAGACACGCCTTATCCTCGCGATCTTTGCATCCTCGCTTCCACTTTCTGCTCACGATCTCGTCATCGCAAACGGTCTCGTCATGGATCCGGCGAGTGGACTTGATGCCGTGCGCCACATCGGTATCACGGGCGGCAAAATCAGCGCGATCTCCGAAACGCCTCTTACGGGTGACAAAGTCCTCGATGTGGCCGGGCATGTTGTGTCACCCGGTTTCATCGACTTGCACGCACACGGTCAAACGAGGGGCGATTTGCAAATCAAGGCGCAGGATGGCGTGACGACAGCGCTGGACCTCGAAGGCGGCGTATATCCCGTGGCGGAGTGGTATCAATCGATGCAGGGCACCGCGCCGATTCATTACGGAGCCACCGTGGGCCATATCTCGGCGCGCTTTGCCGCGTTTCACCCCAATCTCAAAACCGGCCAGTGGGCAGGTGGCAAGACGCGTCTGGCGCTCCTCGGTCCAAAACCGGATGGCGCGAACAAGGTGGCTGGCGAAATCGAAATGATGCGCATGAGTGAAGCGATCCATCGCGGACTCGATGAAGGCGCGCTGGGCGTCGGTTTCGGCATCAATTACACGCCAGCGGCTGCTCCGGCAGAGATCGAGACGCTCTTCCGCATCGCGGCGGAGCGCAAGGTGCCTGCGTTCGTCCACACACGCGCATTTGGCATCGCGCCGATCCGCGAGGTCATTGATAGCGCGAAGAAAACCGGTGCGTCGCTCCACATCGTGCACATCGGCAGCAGCAGCATCTCGGATATGCCTGAGGTGCTGAAGTTGATCGATGCGAATCGCGCCACAGGCATGGACCTCACGACCGAAGTCTATCCTTACACCGCCGCGTCCACCTTGCTGGAGTCGGCCATGTTCAATCCCGGCTGGCAGGACAATCTGCGCATCAGCTACGGCGACATCGTGTGGACGGCGACGGGCGAACGGCTCACGAAAGACACCTTTGAGAAATATCGCCAGCAAGGCGGCTGGGTGATCATGTATATGATGAAGGACGCGAACGTCGAGATGGCCATCGCCCACCCCGGCGTGATGATCGCCAGCGATGGCGTGCCGTTTGTCGATGGCAAAGGCCATCCGCGTGGAGCAGGCACCTATGCGCGCGTGCTCGGCCATTACTCACGCAACAAGAAACTGCTGCCGCTGATGGAGGCTCTCGCCAAGATGACCATCCTGCCCGCCAAACGGCTCGAAGGCCATGTGCCAATGATGAAAAACAAAGGCCGTATCGCCATCGGTGCCGACGCGGACATCACCGTTTTCGATCCGGCCAAAGTGATCGACCGCGCGACGTTTGAAGCGCCCACCACGCCTTCCGCAGGCATTCCGCATGTCATCGTCGGCGGCGTTTTCGTCGTGCGGGATGGCGAACTCATGAAAGATGCCCGTCCGGGCCGCGCTGTGAGAGTCACGCCATGAAACACCTCCTTTTCCCCCTCCTTCTCGCCACCACCGCTCTCGCCGATGACGTGCCGCAGTGGCGCGATCTTTTCAACGGCAAGGATCTCACCGGCTGGGTGGATGTGAACACCAGCAAGGAGACATGGAGCGTCAAAGACGGCCTGCTCGTGTGTAAAGGCCTGCCCATCGGCGTGATGCGCAGCGAGAAGCAGTATGAGAACTTCATCCTGCACATCGAGTGGAAGCACACGCAGGCAGGTGGCAACTCAGGCGTCTTCGTCTGGAGTGAAGGCAGCACGCCTCCGAACCGCCCGCTGCCGAAGGGCATGGAAGTGCAGATGCTCGAACTCGAATGGCCCAAACTGCATCCCGGCAAAGACGGCCAGCCGAATCATCCCGGTTACGTCTCCGGCGAACTCTTCGGCGCGAACGGCCTCGAAGGCATTCCCGACAATCCACGCGGACGCCGCAGCATGTCGTGGGAGTTCCGCTGCAAAGGCAAAGGCGAATGGAACACCTACGATGTCGTGTGCGTCGATGGAACGGTGAAGCTCTCGATCAACGGCAAGTTCGTCAACGGCATCAGCCAGAGTACCGTGCGCAAAGGTTACCTTTGCCTCGAATCTGAGGGCGCGGAGATTCACTTCAGGAACATCAAGATCATGGAGCTACCCGGCGGCCGCGTGACGCCGGAGCAGACGGCTCCGGTCGTTGGCAAGTAATCACTTGGTCTGCTTCACAAGTTCCTCGACCTTCGTCGTGATCCGCTCCTCCACCGTTTCGGTATAAGGCGCGCGGTGCCCGTATTCAAACATGCCCGTCACACCTTCGTAGCCGCCTTCCTTGAGCACGCGCAGGCTCGGCACATAGCTGAGCAGGTCGTTGTTGTAGCCACAGACCCAGGTGTTGTTCCAACCATAAGCCGCTTTGAACTTCAGCGAGTAATCCACCACCGTCTCACCCGTCAATGCAATGAGGGTGAAGTCTGTCCCGATGCGCCACACTTGCACCGGATACTTCACATGATCCGGCGGCGAACCGAGCTTCTCGTATTCTCGAATGAAGTGCTCGAACTCTCGTTTCGGCATGCCGGTGAGGTTTGGCACACGTTGCCTCAATTCTTCGAGCGGGATCCCCGGCTGCAATTCTAGCTCTGTCTCGCCCATCGCCGTATGAATCGGCCCGTTGAGTGGTTTCATCGGCGCGACGATGACCTGGCGCACGGCTTCCGCCAAAATCTTGCCATACATGCCCGCCAGCTCCGTCGCTTCGACATCCTTCCCGCGAATGCGCGGAAGCGGATTGGCATCGCCACCGCAATTCTGCACAAACATGGCCACGCAGCCGGGAAACGACTTCTCCAGCTCAAGCTGCGCAAAGCCTGCGTAGTCGCCATTGATGCTCAGGCCGCCTAAAGCCGTCGTGTGGCACGAGTAACCAAACACGATGGCCTTGAGGTCATTTCCGCTCTTCACCGTGATCACCGGCACATCCTGATCCACCTTCCCGCCAAACGCGCGACTCTCCGGCCCGCGTGAACGGCGTCGATTCACCGCCACACCGGCTAAACCTTGCTCAAATGCCAGTTCCGCCGGTGCGAGGTTCGCGATGGCCTTGCCAATCACTTCGTCATACTTCGCATACACCATCGCTGTGTAGCGATCCTTCACCGCAGCCTCCTCCGGTGTGAATTCATAATACAACCACAGCACATCCTCTGTCACCGGGCAGGAGTGATTGTGCGAGGTGTTCAAGATCAAGCGCTCTCTCGGGATGTGATGCTTCTCCATCGCTGTCTTTGCGATCACCGCGATCATCTTGTCGCTCAGCCCCACCAAATCCGCCGTCACCAGCACCGAAGTCGCGCCCGAGTCATCCTTGAGCGCCAACGCCTTCAGCCAGATCGAATGCTCCACCCGCTGCGACATACGTGTCTTGCCGCCATAACCCGCCAGCGGCACCGATTCTGTCGGCGTGATGTCCGCCTTCGCTGCGCCAGCCTGCCAGGCAGCGTGTGCGCTGGTCGTAAGGAGAGTGAGAAGAATCCATTTCATGCTGGTTCGAGTCCCGTGAGTGATCCTGTGCTGCTGCCAAACTGATTCGCTTCGATTCCCAATCGTTGCAGCATCGAAACGTAGAGATTCGACAGCGGCGGACAGTTCTTTGGATCAAACGCGAGGTGTTGCCCATGTTTGAAGCCACCACCAGCGAGGATGACCGGCAGATCCTTCGTCGAATGACTCGCCGCGCTGCCGAGATTGCTGCTGAAGAAGACCATCGTGCGATCCAGCAGCGTATCACCTTCCTCCTGAGTCTTCTTCAGCTTGGTGAGCAGCTCCTGCGTCAGGTTCATGACACCAAGTTCCACTTTCTTGAGTTGTTCGAGTTTAGCCGGGTCTTGACCGTGATGTGAGAGATCGTGATGCCCCATCGTCACGCCCGGCACCGGCGGCACACCGCTGGTGCCGAGCAGCAGCATGTTCACGAGGCGCGTCGAATCCGTCTGCAAGGCGAGATGCGTGAGTTCAAACAATAGCTTCGTCTTCCCGAGCAGATCGACTGAGTTCATGTTGTTCTGCAACGGCTTGGCATCGACTTTCGGCTTCGGTTTCAGCGCCCATTCCTGCGCCGTGACCATGCGCCGCTCCAACTCGCGTACGCTGGTGAAATACTCGTCCACTTTCTCACGATCACGCGCACCCATCGTCGGAGCCATGCGTTTCGCCTGCTCACTGACCGTGTCGAGGATGCTCTTACCATTGCGCAGCCTTCGTGTCTGCGCCTCGACCTCATCGGGACGGCCTTCGAGGAACAAACGAGCAAAAACATTCGCCGGAAACAAATCCGGCGGCACCAGCGCACCGCTGCGTGTCCAGGACAGGCCAAATCCTTCCGCCGAGAGCGACAAGCTCGGCACCCGCGTCTGTCCGCCAATCTTCTCCGCTGCGAATTGATCGAGAGAGATGCTGTTGCGAAACCCAGCACGAATCTCTGGATGCGGAGCCGCCGTGAGGAAGCTGTAGATCGAATCATGACTCGATCCCACATCGGGATGCGAGAGACCGGAGATCACGCTGATGTCGTTCTTGAACTCCGCCAGCGGCTCCAGATAAGGCGTGAGCGCATACTCTTTGCCCGTCTCCTTTGGATACAGGTTCGGCGTATGCAGTCCCAGCGGCGTGCAGATGCAAACCATGCGTCGAATCGGTTGCGCATTCGCCGCAGCACGACCACGTGGCGCGAAGCACTCCAGAAACGGCAGTCCAAGCGTGACTCCGGCTCCACGCAGGAAATGGCGGCGATTGAGCAGATTCGATTTCATGGTGCCTATCAAACGATGCGAGCGTCCCCATCCTCGCGAAATCTCGTCACTTGCAGGCTTTGGCTTAATCTCGCATCCTCGACGACCATGCGTTTGCCCATCCTCATCACGCTTCTTCTCACCGTGCACATCCGCTCCGCCGAACTCGTGTCCGCTGGAGCAGGTTCTTACATCCACGGATTGCCCGCTGGTGCCAAGGGGCCGCCGCCCACCATCTACAAGACCGCTGACGTGCAAGGCGCGATGCCGACGAATGACTGGTGGAGTTCGCTCGCCTGGGTGCCGCTTTCGGATGCGATGTTTCCGCATCCGCTCGCCATGAAAGCGGTCGAAAGCGGTCTGCGCATCTGGAATCCCGGTGCGGCCATCGCGGCAAGCAAAGCGGCCATCATGGGTGCTGGTGGCGAGGATTTGGTGCTCGGGCATTCGGCGATCGACACCTTTACCGAGGCACGTGTCGCGGGCTGGAGTGACTGGTTCGTCACGGCGCAGATGGGAGAGGCCGTCAAAGGCATGAAACTCACCTTTGGGCACGGTTCGCCATTCGTGTTCGCTCAATACACGGGCGGAGAACCCGTCCTGAACTTCAAAAAAGCCCCTGAGGTCACCGCCAAAGGCGAAACGCTGATGCTGCGGATCGGTCGCAGCGTTTACGCGCTCTTTGCACCCGGCGGCTCAACCTGGAGCGGCATCGGCACCACGCGACTCACCGCGCAGACTCACGGCAAAGCCTACTTTTCGCTCGCGCTGCTGCCGGATGACAAAGCGGAGACCTTGGAGCTTTTCCGTCTGCGTGCTCACACGCATGTCGTCGATTCCAAGGTGTCATGGAGCTACGATGAGAAGACCGCGACTGTGAAAACGAGCTTTGACCTCACCACGCGAGTTTATGAAGGCAAGGAGATCAGCACCATCTTCGCTTTGTATCCGCATCAGTGGCGCGAGACCGATGCGACACTCACCGGACAGTCGTATGCCAGTGTGCGCGGCCCCATGAAGCTCGCCACGGGATTGCGCTTCACCACGACGATGAAACTGCCCTCCGTGTTGCCATCGCTGCCACTTACCGCCAGCGTGGACAAGACCAAGCTGCGCGAGCTAATCGACACTGACCTCAAAGGCACTCCGCAACTCACCGGCGACACCTATTGGCTCGGCAAGCAACTCGGCAAATGGGCCACGCTGCTGCCGCTCGCGGAGCAAGCCGGGCACGACAGTGCCGTGAAGGAATGCGACCAGCGGCTGCGCACGGCGATGGAGGATTTCTTCACCGCCAGCGACTCCAAAGGCCTCTTCGCCTATGATCCAGCCTGGGGCACGCTCATCGGCTATCCAGCGAGTTTTGGCAGCGATGACCAGCTCAATGACCACCACTTCCACTACGGCTACTTTTTCCGTGCCGCAGGCGAACTGGCGCGGCGCGATCCCGCATGGGCTGCGAAATGGCATGCGATGCTCGACCTCCTCGTGCGTGATGTCGTCAGTGGTGATCGCGAAGACAAGCTCTTCCCCTTCCTGCGCTGCTTTGCTCCGTATGCCGGCCACCCCTGCGCCAGCGGCCATGCCAAATTCGGCGACGGCAACAACAACGAATCCTCCAGCGAAGCTGTGAACGCGTGGTTCGGTCTCATGTTGCTCGGTGAGACCACCGGCGACAAAACGCTGCGTGATCT
>Ga0114970_10002269_pt1 | contig 14409 bp, 14 predicted proteins | sample M_140205_XF_Meta_FD_87030 | JGI IMG/M metagenome (GOLD analysis project Ga0114970, IMG submission 87030) | Freshwater microbial communities from Lake Montjoie, Canada to study carbon cycling - M_140205_XF_MetaG | ecosystem: Environmental > Aquatic > Freshwater > Lake | place: Lake Montjoie... | reverse complement strand
TTAAATGATTTAGTATCTTCAGCTTGCATATTAAATCGAATTAATTTGATAGTTGGACAGAAAAGTTCATTCATAGTTGTTATTTATAGTTTCGTAGAAAGGAGAGGGTGTTTATTCTTGGAATCCTAAATGAAATAAAAAAATTAATTATTCGACAAATCTATGTATTGTAACGATGAATTGAAGTTTTTTTAATTAGTTGATTCGCTGAATTTGAAATGTTTACGTTTTTAATTTGTTAAACAAAATGAATTTGATTTATTTCCTTTTCGAGAGACTATCGCGTATTTTATACTTAAATTCGTAACGTGAAAATTAAAATCTATACAGACGGATCAGCAAAGGGCAATCCTGGTCCTGGAGGCTATGGCACCATTTTGAAATTTAATGGACAAGTAAAAGAAATTTCAGGTGGTTATAGAATGACAACGAATAACCGAATGGAATTAATGGCCTTGATTGTTGGTTTAGAAAACCTTAAAACAAACAAATATCAAGTAGAGGTTTATTCAGATTCTAAATACGTTATTGATTCAATTGTTAATGGCTGGGTCTTTGGTTGGAAAACGAAAGGGTTTAAAGGAAAAAAAAATTCAGATTTATGGCTCAGATACCTTGATTTACATCCGAAATACAATTTAACTTTTCATTGGGTGAAAGGCCATGCTGGTCATCCTGAAAACGAACGATGTGACGTTTTAGCCGTTTCTGCTGCAGAAAATCCTCCACATGAAATAGACCATGTTTTTGAAAAGAACAAAGAAGAAAATTTATTGCTCTAAACCGTTTTATTCTCAGTTTTCAACGTTGATGCCATTGCCGCTTTAATAAATGTGTAAATCAATGGATGAGGTAATTCCCTTGTAGAAGAAATTTGAGGACAATTTGCACATGCAACGAAAAATGCATGGCTTTTTAAACTTATTATTTCTGGTTCTTCAAACTGATTATACGCCTCAACATCAATTATTTCCGCTGTCAATGTGTGTATTAATTGAGGATATAAACTATAACGAGAAGATGTTAGCTCAACTGTACTGTGATTTGCATATAGTTGAATAAATTCCTTAGAATGCGGAACAATTTGAATTCTTTCAAATGTATTTCCTTCAACCAAATTATCAGAAATCAATTTTTCGCCATTTGAATTCAATTGATGCGAATTGATTAATACTTCAATAAAATTTTTGAGACTTTCACCTGTTATTAATACGGGTAAAGACAAAGTGGAAATTGCTCGAATAATACCGTTCAGAAAAAAAGCATTGGTAAAAGGACCAGGAGCAATCAGAATGCCATCAAATTGCTCAAAATTTTGAAGTTTATATTGAGCTGCTTCGTTGATTTTAATCCAATAATAGTTGATGTCAACTTCCAGAAAATTTCCGGAATGATCGAGTGCCATATTCGTAGCCAAGTGTGAATTATAAGTGAAATTATAATCCCCAATTATTGCTATTTTTAGCGTTTCACTCATACAATGATAAACAGAAATAAAAAAGCCGTCTTGTTAAAAACGGCTTTAAAAATGTTATCGTTTGAACCAAGCTTCATATTCAGCTGCTTGAACATGAATTGAATCTAAAATCAATGTAATAGCATCTGTATGATATACATAACACTCAAAATTACACGTGAATTTTGAGTAATCACCAGATGTGTCAGACTCTTGTATGATATTAGAAAACGTGACGTCTTGAAAGTTAACTGAATTAGACTTTGAAATCCAAGTTACTCCTGTTCCATCTCGATATGAAAATTCAAATCCAGCAGTTCCTGTGGAAGAAAAATTGGGTGTTAAATTACTTCCATGAAAAGCATTATAAGCAGCAACATCTGGATCAATCGCAGTAGAAGCATCCCACACAACACTTCCTAACGCTATTTTAATTGAAACAGGTGTCGACGAGGACAACATTTCTGAGAAATAACTTGCACTTGATAAACTTGGACTTGGCAAAAGTATTTTCGCTTTTGACGTAGCACAATAATAACCTAATACATTTTCAGTCAATTCAACATTTGTTCCATTGATTGAACCAATAAAATGGCAGTTTAAATCAACCATTGGGACTGGAGCGGGAATCACTTCGTGTTTAATACATGAGCTCGTTGCAAAGACTATTGCCAGTGTTGCTACGATCGCTATTTTAAGATTTTTCATACAGTTAAGCATAGTATGTGAGAAGCTAAAACAATCTTCTACACTATTAAGTTACAACGAATATACGAAAAAAAAGAATTTAAGTTGCTTTTTATCGGCTTTTAACTAGAAATTTTAAGCTCTAATTTGTTTTAATACTTCATTTTGAGAAAAAGTATGAAATTCAATTTCTGAATTTGTTAAGGCCGCTCCATCAAAGTAAAATAACGCTTCGCCATTTTCAGTAGATCGGCTTTCAAACATTTCTGAAACTTCTAAAGATTCGTTTTTACTTTGTAACGTATTAATAATTCTATTTAACTGTGAAGAATTAATTGAAATTTGCGTCTCATACGTTAATAAATCTCTTGAGGTTGACCCAAAAAGTGTTATCTCATTATTCGCCGTTAGAAAAATGATTTCTTTGATGCTGATTTTTTGATTAAAAGTTCCCATGTCGTTTTGTTTTATGATACAAAATTGGCACAGCAGAACGTAAACTAAATACGACCTACAAATTATTTTTAATCTTCAAATCTTCAAATTGAAACTTTATTCAAAACACGGCCACTATAATCTGTAAAATTTGTATTTTCAACCTCAAATACACAAGAAATGAAATACGATAGAATTGATAAACAATTATATATAAAAAACAGAGCCAGTTTTAAACAATTGATGGAACCAAATTCTTTGGCAGTTTTTAATTCAAACGATATTTTTCCAATAAGTGCGGATAGTACAATGCCTTTTCAGCAACACAGAGATATTTTATTTCTTTCTGGCGTTGATCAAGAGGAAAGTATATTAGTGATTTTTCCAGACAGTAAGAATGAAGCACACAAAGAGGTTCTTTTCTTGAAAGAAACGAGTGATTTAATAGCTGTTTGGGAAGGTGAAAAACTCAACAAAGAACAAGCATTTGAAGTTTCAGGAATAAAAACTGTTTATTGGTTGAATCAATTCCCAGTAATGTTTAAGCAAATGATGGCGGACGCATCAAACGTTTATATCAATACAAACGAACATTTACGAGCAAATACGGAAGTTGAATCGCGAGAAGATCGTTTTATCAAACAATTGAAAAGCGATTATCCTGCACATCAAGTGAGAAAAAGTGCCCCAATTATGCACCGCATTCGTTCTGTTAAAGATGCCATAGAAATTGAATTGTTGCAAAAAGCATGTAAAATAACTGAAGGAGGCGTTCGCCGTTTACTTTCCTACATTAAACCAGGTGTGTGGGAATATGAAATTGAAGCTGAATTGGCGCACGAATTTTTAAGAAATCGCTCTAAAGGGTTTGCATATACGCCGATTATTGCATCTGGAAAAAATGCGTGTGTTTTGCATTACATTGAAAACAATCAGCAATGCAAGGATGGCGATGTTATTTTGTTGGATGTTGGTGCTGAATATGCAAATTATGCTTCCGATTTAACACGCTGCATTCCTGTAAATGGAAGGTTTACTGCACGACAAAAAGAAGTTTACAATGCGGTATTGCACGTAAAGAAATCTGCTGAAAAATTATTGGTTCCAGGAACAATTATGGCAGATTACCAAAAAGAAGTAGGTAGAATCATGGAAGGTCAATTACTAAACCTTGGATTAATTAGCCAATTAGACATCACCAACCAAAATCCAGAATGGCCAGCATATAAGAAATATTTTATGCACGGAACTTCACATTTCATGGGGCTTGACACCCACGATGTTGGTTTGTGGAACGAACCAATTAAAGCTGGAATGGTCTTCACATGCGAACCAGGAATTTATATTCCAGAAGAAGGCTTAGGAATTCGTTTAGAAGATGATTTAGTAGTGCAGGAATCTGGTGCTCCTTTCAACTTAATGAAAGATATTCCGCTAGAGGCAGAGGAAATTGAGACATTGATGAATGAATAATGGATTGGATAAATAAATTAAATTACAGGGTATTTGGAAACGGATACCCTGTAGTTTTTCTGCACGGTTTTCTAGAATCAACAACCATGTGGAATTACCTTGATCTAGAAAAAGCGGCTTTTCAATCCATTTTAATAGATCTCCCAGGTCATGGAAATTCTGATTTAAACGATACAAATGAATCGCCATCAATGAAATATATGGCGGGGGAAGTTACAAAATTGTTGAAGGAACTAAAAATTGAAGAATACCACATTGTTGGTCATTCCATGGGCGGTTATGTTGCGCTAGAATTAAAAGAATTGGACGCAAAATGTAAAAAGGTTGTTTTGCTCAACTCCAATTTTTGGGAAGACCAAGTTGAAAAGAAAAAAGACCGTGTTCGAATTGCAGACATCGTTTTAAAAGCGAAAGAGTTGTTTGTAAATGAAGCAATTCCTGGACTTTTTTACCGTCACAATCGGAAAGATTATGCCGTCAGTGAATTGATAAATGAAGCCAAAAAAATGGAAGCTGTATCCATTGCCTATGCTTCTCTAGCAATGAGGAATAGAGAAGATAAGTCAACATTGGTTAAGGGAAATCCCGCTGATTTTTTAATTCTTCATGGGAAACATGATCCAATGATTTCAACAGAAAAATGGCAAAGTGACTTAAAAGAAATCCCAGTTTCGTGCGAAATCATTGAAGATGCCGGACACATGTCGCACATTGAAAATCCAACGAAAATCCTTAAAAGTATTATTGATTTTTTAGGCTTTATTAAATAGAAATAGCTTTCCATTCTTTGCATTGATTAAGAATTTAAAAATGAGAGCCTTATTAGTTCTTTGAATATGCTTAGTTCTTTTTTGTCCATGAATTTAAAAATTTCAATGGCTAATGTCCCGTAGGGACTAAATAGCTCTAGCAAATTTTAATTTGCGCAATTATTTATCCCTTAGGGATTATAAATTTTATTCCAATAAACAGGAATCGTATTAGTTGGAAAATAGCAACAAAAAACGGAACCCTTAATTTCAGTATTGCATGTCCCGTAGGGACTATATAGCTCTAGCAAATTTTAATTTGCGCAACAAAAAAAACGGAACCCTTAGTTTCCGTTATCATTAAATATCCAACAAGTTTGTTTGATGAAGTGTACATTTTTAAGCATAAGCAAGTAGGTTAAATACGTTCAATATTCCGAAGATAATTGATCTTTCCTTTTCCCTGAGAAAAAAAACTTGAAGTGTAATTGAGGTGTATTCATCGGGAGTAAATTTTATGTTAAAGGGGGCATATACTGTTTTAAATACATATAAAATTGCGACTACTTTGGTATTAAATAGTATATTCGAATAGAGGAAATTTAATCCTTACTTTTAATACTAAAACTATGAAACTTAGAGCAATTGTTGTCGACGATGAAGAATTAGCAAGAAAGAATCTTATCATGTTGCTTGAGGAATACTGTCCTGACATTGAGGTTATTGGAGAGGCTTCTAGAAAAAGTCAAGCAAAAGCAATTATCGAATCTTCCAAACCTGATGTTGTGTTTTTAGATATTCGAATGCCATCAGGTGCAGAAGGATTTGAATTGTTGGATGAATTGGAAGAAAAAGATTTTCAAGTTGTTTTTGTTACAGCATTCAAAGATTATGCAATCAAAGCGTTCAATGCAAGTGCTGTTTATTACTTGCTCAAACCAATCGATATAGAAGAATTACAAACTGCCGTTGAAAAGTTGCAAGAAACCAAGAAAATTTTCACGGACGAGCCACAAAATTACAACACGTATTTCAGCTCACTAAAGAACCTGTCTGATACATTATTGCGCAATAAGCCGAATAATCGAATTGCAATTAGTCATACAAAAGGGCTAAAAATTGTAGAAGACGATTCTATAACGCATTTAGAGGCAAATGGAAATTGTACCACTATTTATTTCAAAGAAGGACCCCGTTATTTAGATACACGGACATTAAAAACGTATGAAAATATTCTAAACCCGAGCAAATTTTTTAGAATTCATAAGTCGCATATTATAAATTTAGATATGCTTTCAGATTATGTAAATGAAGACGGTCACTTTGCAATTTTGAAAAATGGGTTGCGTGTTCCAGTAGCTAGAAATAGGGTGACAGAATTTGTAAAAATGTTGAAATTGCCAAAATGATAAAGAGTTTAAGTTTATTTCTTATTGTTTTATTTTTTGGCATTCAAGCAAGTGCGCAGCGGTATTCATTTTTAACGTATAATACTGCTCAAGGGCTACCTCAATCTCAAGTAAATTCAATTACACAAGATAATGATGGTTATTTGTGGGTTGGAACTTTGGGTGGACTTGCAAAATTTAATGGAAAGGATTTTCAATCGTATTCCACTGAAAATGGGATCTTAAATAACCGAGTAAAACTTATAAAAAGTATTGGGGATGCAATTTGGGTTGGTCATGAAGGCGGTGTTTCCAAAATTCAAAGCAACAAAATCAGTAAATGGGCATTTAGCCAAGATTTTAAAACGACGTCTGTTTCAGAAATAGTTGTTTTCAAAAATCGAATAATTGTTGCTTCCAATGGAGGGGGATTATTTGAACTAAGAAATAATCAATTAGTGCAACTCAAGATAAATGGCGGATCAAAAGTTGTTTTCAATTTAGCTGAACAAGCTCAAATTCAATTGTATCAGGAAGATGATTTGAGTATCCGTGATTTGTTGATTTTTGAAAATCACCTTTATATTGGAACAAGAGCAGGAGTAATTAAAACTTCTGATTTAAAAACGTTTCGACACATTAAAGCTTTGGATGATTATAATGTTTCAGGAATCGAAAAGCAAGGAAATAAGTTGTTTATTACAACCTTCAATGATGGATTGCTAGAGTACGGATTACCAACTGAGAAATTAAACATTATACAAGGGATTGATTCCTTATTGAGCTTACGAGGATGTCTGTTCGATTCCAAAGGAAACTTATGGATAAACACGAATGGTGGTGTATATCGAATTAAAGACGGAAAAATTAGCCTACAACTCAATCAATACAATGGAATGCCAATGGAAAGTATTCGTTGCATTTTTGAAGATAAAAAAGGGAATCTTTGGATGGGTAGTGATGGGAAAGGGCTTTTGAGATTTCCTGGTGAAATGTTCGTTTATTTTGATGAAAACACGAATATGACATCTGGATTGGCATTAAATATGAATCAAGATCTCTATGGAAATTATTGGATTGGCACTTTTGATGGAGGGTTAATGCAAATGACTAAAAACAAAGAAATAACACCTGTAATTCTCGAAAACAGCAGTACTATTTGGACTTCAATGTTGAATGTTGATGGATTAAATTGGTTCGGAACAGGCTCTGGATTAGTTGCTTTGAAAGGAACAAAGGTTCAGAAAACACTTTATACGGAAGACGGTTTGCCTGGAGATAAGATTACAGCACTTTTAAAAATGTCTTCTAATTCGTTTTATATCGGCGGAAGTAACGGTGTCTCTTTTTATAACAAAGGAAAAATAAAGCCAGTCAACAATGATGAAGTAACCAACGTTCGGGATTTTTGTAAGATTGGAGAAAACATCTATTGTGCAACAGATAAAGGTTTATTTCTAATAAAATCGAACCGACTAGAGCTTCAAAAAAGATTTAAAAAGACCATTTATTCACTGGAAAAAGATAGTTTTAATTCTTTATGGATCGCAACTGAGGAAGGCTTGTATTGTCTTAAAAATGGGCAAATTAAACAAGTGCTTTTTTCTAAAGTGCCATCTTCAAATTATATTAATTTTTTAAATTATTCTAATCAGCAGCTGTATGTTGGCACCAACAACGGAATTTTTGTGCTTTCAGATTTAGAAAAGAAAATGATTTCAGTAGTGAATTATGGAATTGCGGAAGGTGTTGTTGACCTTGAAACAAATATTAATTCAAGTTTTATTGACAGAAATGGGCGACTTTGGTTTGGAACAGCATCAGGTCTAGTTAGCTTTTTACCGAGAAAACATGACAAAGGGTTTTCTTCACCGATATTAATTTTGAAACATATTTTAATTAATTATCAACGTATAGAATTCTCAAAATATGCAGATGGTATCGATAAAAATCAGTTGCCAATAAATTTAAAATTACCTTATTCTAAAAATAACCTAACCTTTGAAATGGATGGTATATCACTAGCTAATTATCCAGGGATGCAATTTCAGTTTTGGCTAGAAGGACAAGACAATAATTGGTCGCCACTCAATAATAATACGACAATTACATTTAGCGGTTTAGCTGCTGGAAATTACATACTGCATGCGCGATGTGTTGACTCAAAAGGAATTGCTTCCGAAGAAATTAAATTCGAATTCGTCGTAAAACAAGCATTTTATAAAACGTGGTGGTTCCTATTAGTCGCCTTAGTTTTAATGGCATATTTCGTCTTCAAAATTTTCAGATTTAGATTAAAACGAGAAAGAGAGACCAACGAAAAAGAAAAAATGGGCTATAAATCAAGATTACTCGCATTAGAACAAAAATCGCTCAATGCAAGTATGAATCGTCATTTTATCTTTAATTCACTCAATTCAATTCAATATTTCATCAATACACAAGACCGCTTATCTGCGAATCGTTTTCTGACGAACTTTGCTAAGTTGATTCGTAAAAATTTGGATTCATCAGACGATGGAAATCTTGTTTCACTAAGTCAGGAACTTGAGCGACTTGAATTATATATGTCTCTTGAAGCAATGCGCTTTAAAGATAGATTTGATTATCAGATAAATTGTGATGAAAATATTGATACTGAATCTGTTATTATTCCTGCAATGATGTTGCAACCTTTTATTGAAAACAGCATTATTCACGGCATTTTACCGGATGAAACAAAAAAGGGATTAATTACTTTAGACATCACTTTAAGAGGAGAAATGTTGACTATTAAAATTGAAGATAATGGTGTTGGATTCGAAACAAGTATGAACAGTAAAACCAACTATGATGGTGATCATCGCTCGCAAGGAATGGAAATCACTAGTAAACGAATAGAACTCCTCAAGATCCTTTCCAACAAAGTTTTTGAGATTAATGGCCCCCTTCAAATACGAAATAACAACAGTTCAATCAAAGGAACATGCGTTACACTAAAATTTCAGGTAGAAAATTTGGATAATTAGAATTTAAGTAATATGTTTGTTTACATAAAGTTACAGAGATGAAGAAAGGCATTTATATAGTGGTTGTTGCAGTTGGGTTTTTTGCTGTTTCTTGTACTAAAGAAAATATTCGTCCATGTATGAACAATTCGAATTCAGATATTCCAGTTTGGTCTTCAAAATCAAACGAAGTAATAGATGATGAATCTGGAGATGCTGGAGGAATAACTGATCCGAATTCAGATCCTGATGAAACTAAAAGAAAAAAACATTTATAATAAATTAAAGCCTTGTTTTTCAGGGCTTTTTTTATGTCGAAAAAGCACGTTTTAATAAATAAAATATACACTTCAAAAACTGATTGATTTTATGTGAAATCCTTTTATTAAATTAGATTACAGGTAATTTTTTAAAAGAATGTATACATGCCTACAAAAGTCAAAGAAGGATTATTTGAATTAATCAAATCTCTTTCAAAATCAGAAAAAAGATATTTTAAATTGATTTCATCACGGCATACGATAGGTGATGAAAATAATTATGTCCGATTGTTCGATTATATTGCCAAACAAGCCGAATATGATGAAGAGGAACTTTTTAAAGAATTTAAAAATGAACCCTTTTTAAATAGATTTTCCATTACTAAAAAGCGATTATATGACCATGTGTTAAGCGCTTTAGATGCTTTTTATTCCTCCACATCAATTGATGCTCAAATTTATAAATTAATGCACAGTGCCGAAATTTTGTATACAAAATCGCTCTATGATCAATGTGGCAGAATCTTAAGAAGTGCAGAAAAATTTGCAGAAAAAAATGAGCGTCACACACTGCTTATGGAAATTAGGAGGAAAAAGAAAAAACTACTTGAAAATAACGGATATAGTGATGTTAGTGCTGATGATATAAAGGAAATAGAACAAAAAGACACATTGATTATGAAGCAATTGGAGCTTTATAACCAATTATGGAAAATTAAGAGTGATTTATTTTTTCAACTTTCACGAAAGGGAAAGGCACGCTCTGATGAGGAAAGAGAGCAATTTCAACGTATTTTCAAACAATTACCTGAAAATTTAAAAACAACTGAATTACCGTTTGATTCCGCTTATTTGTATAATCACATTAGAAGCGCATATTGGTTTGCTAGTGGCGATTTTGAAAAAAGTTATATCTATATTAAAGCAAATCTGAAGACATTTGAAGAGCGGGAAGGTGCTATCGAATCTAATTTGAATAGTTATTTTTCTCTGCTCACAAATGCAATTTATGTTTCAGAAGAGTTGGGATCTCTAGAGGACTCCGCTGCATTTTTGAAGAAATTAAAGGAAATCCCACATAAATATCCAGTAGAACAAAACGAAGATTTACAAATTAAACTTTTTGCAAGTACAAGCAGTATCGAGTTATCTATTTTAACCCATAGAGGGGAATATCAAAAAGCAGAAAGCTCAATTGGTGCTATAGAAAAAGGGTTGCAATTATTTGGTGAAAAAATATCTCCTGTTAGAAAAGCATTTATTCAATTTAAAATCGCTACCATAAAACTTGGACAAAAAGATTTTTCTGGCGCTTTGAAATGGATTAATAAAATTTTGAATGATACTGAGTTGGATGACAGTGAAGACATACTTTCGTATACCCATATTTTGGATTTACTTACTCATCTTGAACTTAAACACAATGAATTTCTCCCGTATTCCTTGAAAAGTACTTTGAGATTTTTAAAATCAAGAAATAGACTTTACGCTTTTGAAAAAGTATTTCTTCAATTTGTATCGAAACGAATAAAATGCACTAACAATATTGATGCTGAAGAACTTTGGGAAGAGCTCTACAAGGAGCTATCTGCTATAAAAGACGATTCTTTTGAAGGTCTGGCGATGGAATATTTTGACTTTATCTCCTGGGCTGAATCAAAAATTAAAAAAACTTCATTTATTGAAATAGTTTCAGGAAAATACCATATGAAATATAAGAAACCAGTATCTTAAGCCAGAATTATTCCTGCTCATCTCAACTTATAAGGTTATGAAAGATTTAGAAACGCGCTCAGATATTGAAAATATGGTAAATATTTTTTACGATAAAATTGCAAAGGACAATTTATTGTCACCCTTTTTTAAAAATTTGAATTTCGAAAAACATTTACCGAAAATGGTTGATTTTTGGGCGTTTGTGCTTTTGGATGAGGTTGGATATGCTACAAATGTTACCGAAAAGCACCTTCAAATGGCATTAAAAAAAGAACATTTTGCACAATGGTTGAAGCTATTTAATGAAACAATTAATCAAAATTGGGTAGGTGAAAAAGCAAATTTGGCAAAAGAAAGGGCCTATTTAATCGGCTGGACTATTGAAAGTAAAATGGTGAATTAAAATTTGATATGCTCTGAAACTACTGTCTTTCCAAAGAACATAGAGGCTTTCCGATCAAAATCATGCGAGTTTTCAGTTGTTAAAAAGTGAATTTCTCCATTTTTTGAGAAAGATTTCTCAAGCTCATCATGCCTTTTTAAATAATCACTAAGTTTTTCTGCTACAATCTTTCCTTGCGAAAGAACTTGAATTGAAGAAGGAATAATTGTTTCGATGTATTCTTTTAGTATTGGGTAGTGTGTGCACGCTAAAACAATTACATCTATTTTCGGGTCCTTATCTAATAACTGTTGAATGTCTTCTTGGATGAACAATTTTCCAGCTTCGGAAGCATGCCTATTGTTTTCAATTAGTGGCACCCACATTGGACAAGCATGCTGAACTACCTTTGTTGAAGGCGAAAATTTCTTTAATTCCATAACGTAGGATTCTGATTTAACGGTTCCTTCCGTTGCTAAAATGCCTACATGTCCAGTTTTTGTTAAGTCGCCAATAACTTCAGCGCTTGGACGTATAACACCAAGTACACGTTTATGTGAATCTATCTTGGGCAAATCGTTTTGTTGAATTGTTCTTAATGCTTTTGCAGAGGATGTATTACACGCAATAACAACGAGTTCACATCCTCTAGAGAAGAGCTCTTTAACAGCTTCTAAAGTGTATTCATAAACAACTTCGAATGATCTTGTTCCGTATGGCGCACGAGCATTGTCGCCAAGATACAAATAATCGTATTCAGGCAATTGTTTTACTATTTCTGATAAAACAGTTAACCCGCCATAGCCGGAATCAAAAACACCAATAGGACCTTTTTTACTCATCGAATTCAAATCTACAAAAAAAGGGTAATCAAATGAATGATTACCCTTTTAAAACGAGTGCGTTTTATTATTTTTTCATTGCTTCTGCATCCAAACGCAATAATTCAACGATTACTTCTGCTGTGATATCTGTTCCACCTTTGAAATATAAAGTAACTGATTCATCAATCACATAATTTAATTTCTTACGATCAGAAACAATCTCAACTGCTTTTTGAACGCGCTCTAAGATTGGTTTGTTTAATTCTTGACTATAGATTTGCATTTCTTGATTCAACGATGTTTCGCGGTCTTGAATCCCTTGTTGTTTTTTCATCAATTTCTCCTCTTCAAATTTGATTAGAGTAGGAGACATATTTGGACGATCTTTTTCATATTTAGCTAAAGCAGTATTAAAATCGGCTTCCATTTCTTGCAATTCTTTTACTCCATTTGCTTCAAATCCTTTCAATTGATTCATTGCATCTTTTCTAGACTGTAATGTGTCCAATAATTTTTGAGAATTAACATGTGCAACTTTAGACTGTGCCATCACAGTTCCCATACTAAACATTACCGCTAGGGCTAATAATAACTTTTTCATTCTTCTTTTTTTATTTGTTAATTATTTACCGTTGATACCCATTTCTTTCAAAACTTCATCGCTGATATCGTATTTGATGTCTGCATAAATCAAATTACTTTGATTGGCTTTATCAAACACAAAACTGTAATTTCTTTTTGAAGCAACTTTTTGCATTGCATCGTAAACATTATCTTGTATAGGTTTAATTAATTCCTGTCTTTTTTGGAAGTAATCTCCACCAACACCAAACCTCAATTTTTGCATTTCCATTGCTTCTGTTTCCAGTTTCGCAATTTCTTCTTTCCGTTTCGTTTTTTCTTCATTCGGCAAAAGAACCTCTTCTCGAGCAAAATTGTCTTTCTTTAATTTTAAGACTTCATAGCGCTCCTCAATTTCTTTTGTCCATCGATCAGCCAATTTATCTAATTTGTCTTTCGCTTCTTTATATTCAGGCACGCTTGCCAAAATAAAATCAGAATCGATATACGCATACTTCTGTCCGAAGACAAATGCTGTGCCAAAGATAAAAACGAATGCAAATAAGAGCTTTTTCATAGTGTAAATTTGAAGCCGAACGGCAAAACTAGTAATTTTATTGTGTTTGACAATGATTAAAGTTCTCCAAGATTCATCCCTATTGTAAAACTCAACTTTGGATAAAAGCCTTTTTTGCCGATCGATTGATCTGATGCCCCACCATATTGGGACGACCAATAATCCAATTTATCAAAGCCTAAACCATAGTCTAAGCCCAACATACCAAACATTGGAAGAAATACTCTGATTCCAACTCCAGCAGATCGTTTCACATTAAATGGGTTGAATTTATCTATTGAAGGAAATGTGTTACCTGCTTCACCGAAAATCAACGCATAAAAAGTTGCTGATGGATTCAAAGAAATCGGATAGCGTAATTCAAGCGTATATTTAGCAATGATTGGATCTCCCGCTGAAGAAGAAACGGAGTTATCCTCGTATCCGCGAAGTGCAATTATCTCTCTTCCACCAAGTTGATTTACTCCTGAAAGTCCACTTCCACCTAACGCAAATCTATCAAAAGGCGTTATTCCCTTCGATTTTGTAAATGCTCCCATTATCGAGAATCCAAATCGAGATCGTAAGACTAATTTTTTATCTGTTGTCAATGGAAAGAACCACTCTCCGGTAAATTTGAATTTGAAGTATTCCAAGTATTTATAACGTTCCTGAGCGGTTAATCCGGAATAATCTGTCTTATCCTCAAAATAAGAGTAGGGTAAAGTAGATTTAACGGAGAACATTAAATTAGAACCTCCTTGAGGATAAATTGGTGCACTAACAGAACTTCTTTGTAAGACATATTTCAGTGCGATATCATTTGCATATCCATTTTTAAAAATTGGGAAACGAGCATCGTCTCGCACATCGTAATACTGATAACTTAATTCATAATACGCTGTAAAATAGTCATCAGGCCATTTTTTACGTCT
>Ga0114970_10002268_pt1 | contig 14412 bp, 11 predicted proteins | sample M_140205_XF_Meta_FD_87030 | JGI IMG/M metagenome (GOLD analysis project Ga0114970, IMG submission 87030) | Freshwater microbial communities from Lake Montjoie, Canada to study carbon cycling - M_140205_XF_MetaG | ecosystem: Environmental > Aquatic > Freshwater > Lake | place: Lake Montjoie... | reverse complement strand
AGGCTTCTGCAGTTTGAGCACGTAACGATAGTAAAACTTCAGCCGGCATTGCAGGAACAGTGACAGCCGTGAAGCTGACACGGTGTCCTGCAATGCGCGGATGATGTCTTGCTCGCTGCGCTCGGTGGGTGGGGGAGCTTCAGCGACGGTGTTCATGCAGCCTGATGGTTGATGGGTTCGGACGGCTGCCAGCGCGTCTGCCGTGTGGCAGGTTTACCGGCCTTGACCAGCAGGTCGTCGATGAGTTGAGAAGCCTGCATCTTGTTGAGCTGCTTCACGCCAGTGCCGAAGAGCTGTTCCGACAAATCTTCGACTTCCTGTTTCTCCATCTTGTGGTCGCTGACGATGCGCAGGATAAAGCCGCGCTGACCGTCCGTACAGTTCCAGGCATCACCGGTAGTACGGGGCTGCGGGTGACCATTGGAACCATGGCTGGAGCGACCGTTAGGTTGCAGCGGGTAACTGCGACAGTTGCCATTGGTATGTTGTGGTTGTGCACGACCGTTGCTGCTGCCGCCGTTGGAACCAGGAATGAACCCGGGGTGCTGGATTTCCTGATCGACCGAGTGCTGCAGGAGCGCGTAAAGCTTCTGTACTTCCGCTTCGGCCTGGGTGATGTCGCTGAGTTCGACTTCAACGGAGGCGCTGAAGCTGTGGCTGCTGTACTGGGGCAGCCCGAGTTTTTTGCTGTAGTTGGCGCTGAGTTTGATAGCCATGATGATGTGTCTCCTTGGAGTGTGTGTGTGTTTGAGGGGTGGTGGATTGCGGTGGTGAAGCAGCCGCCACGAGACGCCCGCCAACAAAACACCCGGCCCCTCGTGAGAGACCGGGTGTGATGGAGACGGGAATGCCGTGGCAGCGTGGTGCGGCTAGCGTGGGGTGCCAGCCTCTTGAGTGCGGCCCTGCGCCGGGACGCTCAACTGCTTGGCGGCGATGCTCCAGCCCTCCGTGTCACGCAGACAGGAAGTAAGGAGATCGTTGACCAGTCGTGTCATGGGACGGCGTAGCCGCCGACCTTCATGATACAACGCGCAGATGACGACCCGGTCGATGCAGGGCGAATAATGCGTTCGCCGTGGCATGGTGGGTGAATGAGACAGCCAAGGATAAGCCCTTGGTCGCTCAAGTATCTATAACGCGGATGAGGGGGGAATTGCAGCAAGCCCACACCGGGGGTGGTTTCGAGACGTTGTTATGGCCGCAATGCCCCGATCATCGTTGCGCCGCAAAAGTGGCCAAGAAGTGGCCAAGGTGCATTTTCAGCCCAAATTTTCGGAGGCGCTCGAACCTCTCAATTACCCTTCGTAAGTGCCCGGGACAGGACTCGAACCTGCACTGATTTCTCAACCAGATCCTAAGTCTGGCGCGTCTACCAATTCCGCCACCCGGGCGAGGGGCTGTTGCGTGCCATGATTCCGTGTGGCAGCCAACGGCGCAAATGATTTATCGGGTGCGAAGCAGTCGAGAGGCGATCCAACCAGTCAATAACACGGTGAGCAATGGAGCGAGGCCGATTTTGAGATTGGTACCAATCCAGGGCAACCAGCCATTCGAGGAGGAGGTAATGGCGCTAAAGTATTTCAGGCCGAAGACCCAGCCACCATGCAGGCCGATGCCAGCCCACAAGGCTCCAGTTTGCATCCGCACCTGCGCGAGCACCCAGCCGACGGCTAACAGCGTGGAGAATTCGGCGAGAAGAAACTGCACATCGCCAAAGCTGAGAGCGATTTGTTTGAGGACGAGGAAACCACTGCTCCAAGTGATGGCGGCATCGTCTATCTGCCAGCCTTCGGGGGGCTTGAGGAAATGCACGAGGGCAAAGACAAATGTTCCGGCGATCAAGGCAGAACGCGTGGACATGGTGCGTAGCAGCAGCCCGAGGAGCAGACCGCGGAAGAAAAACTCTTCAACGATGCCAGCGCCGAGCGCGGCGGTGATGGGCTCCCCGAATTTGAACCAGCGCGGCTGCGGATGCAGTTGATACGCGCCGATCTTGAAGAAAACGAAGCCGAGCACGAGCAGCAGGCCGCTGGCTAGTGCGAAGCCGAGCGCCCAGTGTTTGATGCCAGCGCTGAGCGGTTTCCATGTCGGCAGCAGCGAGCGATCCAGCTTCACCCAGCGCAGAAACGGCCAAATGAGCACGATGGCACAGATGAGAACGGCTCGGTTGAAGTAGCGGGTGAAGTGAGCGCGCTCGATTTCGGAGCGCAGCCACTGGGCCATGCCGATGTCCTGCCACGAAGGCGTAGATAACCAGCCGTAGGCTGCTTTGCCGAGGTGAAACAACGGCACGGCCAGCAAGGCACCGCCGAGCATGACGACGAGAAGGTAGAGCAGGAGTTTGGGCAGGGCAGAGGAACTACCGGGGCTGGCGGCTTGCATGAGGGCGATACTAGCGCATCCTGCGCGCTCTCAATGACCAAAAACCAAATCCACGAATGGCACGAGCGTCTGGAAGACGGCCGCAAGCAGTACATCCGCGCGTACTGGGATTCACGTGAGTGGCTGTTTCGGATCGCTCATCCCGACGGCGAGTCGTGGACGCCGGTGGACAGACCGGAACCGGAGCGCTGGCTGGAGTTGCGTGATTTGTTGTTCCGCAAGTATCAGCGCAAGAAATTGCCATGGAAGTATGTGGAGCAACTCGATAAAAAGCTGGAAGGCATGGGCCTCAAGCCAGATGGCACCAAGACGAGTGACGAATAAGGCGTTCTCGCGGTTTATTGGGCAGCGGCGTTGGCTTTGATCTCGGCAGTCACTCCGCCGCCGTAAGCAGCACCAAAGCGCATGCCGACATGCACGTCGGGAAAACCAAAGCGACGGTCTGCGCGTGCGCTCAATCTGCGAGATGCGAATCCAAACACGGCGGCTATGGCGGCAGCAACGCCAAGCGCCGTGACCAAGATCAGTGCGTAACGTTTCTCACCACGCTGAATCCAGAGCGATTGCTTGAGCCGCACACTCTCCAAGATACGTAGGCGATCGATCCAACAGCGTGTGGCAAGGGCCAGACGCTCGTCGAGTGTGAGCTTCGTATCAATCAGAATACGACGTGTCTCCTGCATGATTTCGACGAGTTCGGTGGACGGGTAACGTTCCCAGAACTCAGGGGCGAATGACATGGCGCTGCTGTTGCTGGCACGCTCAAAGGCCATGAGTACGGCAGGACGCAGCCCGCTCCATTCGCGGCGGGTCGCTTGGGCCTGCCGCCGGACGGTGATACCCGCTGGCGTGAAACTGGATGCGGTAATCCACGCATCACATTTCAAATCTTCGCGGAATAACTTCAAATCTTGCGCGATCTGGCGGTGTGTTTCGTCAGTGAGCGCCCGGGTTTCATCCTGTATGCCGTCAACGGGTGGTATGGTCTGCGCAAACACCCATCCGGCCATGAGCAGCCAGCCAGCCAATGCTGGAACAAGCAGTCGAGGTCTGGGGTGATTCATGGATCGCATTCGGTCCATACTGTGTGTCATTCCCACTCTGAGGGCAACCTTCAGGAGAAACAGACTCCATTAAAATTCGGAAACCAAAGATAAAAGAGCATCGTTTGGCTTCTACAGACTGATCCAGCTTAGATGATGCTCTGGAGGCTTGCCAAATCCTACACAATCTTTGCTGAGATTTGGGTGTAAGGCCTTCGTTTGACCATGCACACCATGAAACGTCTCATCTCTGTTTTTCTCTGCGCCCTCGGTGCTTTCACTCAGGCTGCTGACAAACCCAACATCATCCTCATCTACACTGACGACCACGGTCACGCCGATCTCGGTATTCATGGCGTGATGAAGGACATCAAGACGCCAAATCTCGATGCGCTGGGCCGCAGCGGCGTTGTAGCGACGCATGGCTACAGCACGGCACCGCAGTGCGTGCCGTCACGCGGCGGCTTGATGACAGGAAAGTTTCAAGGACGCTTTGATCTCGACAACAACGGCTCCGCGCTTGATGGCTTCAACAAGGAGACCACTATCGCCACGCGATTGCAGAGCGCGGGCTATGTCACGGCGCAATTCGGCAAGTGGCATCTCGGACCGCAGAACGAGATCACGCGGCATGGCTTCAAGCATGTGTATTCGCAGCACGGCGCGCAGAAATTCGCCGCGAACATCACGCTCGATGGCAAAGATCGTCCAATGAGTGATCTCGCCCCCGAGGCCTATCATCTGGATGGCTGCTCGCGTGCCGCCGCATCGATCATTGAGCGCTACAAGGACCAGCCCTTCTTCCTCTACGTCGCCTATCGCGGCCCGCACACGCCCCTCGATGCGCCGCAGAGCTACACGGACCGCTTCCCCGGCGAGATGCCGGAGCGACGCCGCGCCGCACTGGCGATGCTTTCGGCCATCGACGATGGCGTGGGCCTCATCACGAGCACCTTGAAGAAACATGGACTCACTGAGAAGACCCTCATTTTCTTCATTGGTGACAACGGTGCCCCGCTCAAAATCCACAAGATCGACTCACCCCTCAATGGCGATGCGGGTGGTTGGGACGGCAGTTTGAACACGCCGCTCAACGGCGAAAAAGGCATGTTGGCCGAGGGAGGCATGTCCACGCCGTATCTCATCGCGTGGCCCAACACGATCCCCGCTGGGCAGGTTTATGAGCATCCTGTCAGCACCCTCGATGTTGCAGCGACTACAGCTGCGATCACAAACCTGCAAGTGAAGTCCGGAGATCTCGATGGCGTGAATCTTCTTCCACACCTCACGGGCGAAAACAAAGCGCCGCCACATGACGCGCTCTGCTGGCGTTGGATGGCCCAAAGCGCTATCCGCGAAGGAAACTGGAAACTCCTGCGTGGTGGCGAGCGCGAATACCTCTACGATCTCGCCACTGACCGCGAGGAGAAGCACAACCTTGCCGCACAACAGCCTGAGATCGCCACGCGACTCCGCAGCAAACTCAAAACCTGGGCCGACACGTTGAATCCACCCGGCATGGCACTCGGCCCCATGGCACCGACTTGGAACGACTACTTCGATCACTACCTCGAAGGCAAAACCATCGCAAACACGCCCAGCAAGGCACCCAAAGGCGAAGCCGAGGCAGGCATCCAAGGATGGTTGGCACGCAATGGCACTCTCAACGTGAAGGATGGAGTTCTGCAACTCACCGCCGACAAAAGCAAACAAGCGCCCTTCATCACCCGCAGCCAACTCAAGCTCAAAGGCCCACTCACTGCCACACTTAGCATCAAGTCAGACACTGCCGGCGCAGGCGGCATCGCCTGGCGCATGGACGGGGACAAAGAATTCCTCCCCGCCAACCGAGTCGCCTTCAAAGTCAGTGGTGAGAGCGATTGGCAGACACTTGAGGTCGAGCTCCCTCCGAGCGGCAAGATCATTCACCTGCGCCTGCATTTCATTGGCAGCATTACTCAGATTCAAAAACTCGAACTCAGAGATGCAGTAGGCAAATCGGTGCTCAGCCTCAAACCCTGATGCGAATGGCTTTCGTGGCTGACATTTCGTGGCGCCATTGATTCGACATTGGGTTTACCGAGTATTGCGATTGTGTTGCGGTGATGCAGGGTGATCCAGATGAAGTACAAACCATTGATCTTCACCAACCGGCTGCTCGTATCGCTAGTTTTGGTGATCTGCACGATTTGCGTTGGGGGCCTTGCCGCAGCCGGTGAGCCGATTTTTCCTGGCATTGCAGTGAGCACACTAGATCAAGAGCTGAAAGGGCAAGTCTTGATCGAGGAGTTGAATTGCGTGGCATGTCATGCGAGCACCGCAGCGTTTGCAGTGCAGTCGAAGAAAGCACCACGGCTGGAAGCGGTCGGTTCACGGGTGAATCCGGCTTATATCGAGGCATTCATTCGTGATCCGCATGGAGTGAAGCCGGGCACGACGATGCCGGATGTGTTGCCGACAGCGGACAGAGGGCGCATTGCGACGGAGATCACGCATTTTTTGCTGTCGCTAAAGAAGAACGACTTCGAGTTGCAGCCGCCTGATGCCGTGGCGGCGAAGCAGGGCGAGGCGCTGTTCAATTCACGTGGTTGCGCGGCTTGTCATTCACCGCGGGATGAGAAGGGCGCTGAGACAATGAAGCAGACTTCGGTGCCACTCGGCGCGCTGGAGAAGAAATACAGCTTCAAGAGTTTGGTGGGCTTCTTGCGGCAGCCTCATGCGAGCAGGCCTTCAGGAAGGATGCCGGACATGCGATTGCAGGGGCGCGATTTGGACTGCATCGCGCACTACCTACTGCGAGACACGCGAGTGCCTGGCAATCTCGCTTACACGATGTATCGCGGCCAGGTTTGGCAAGGAATCGACAGCGATGAAGTGGAACCCGAGCGCGCGGACTATGTGAAGGACTTTTCGTTGGCGCACTTCGGCAAGCTACATCACCACGCGGCGATTCGTTACGAAGGCTGGCTGAACATCGCCAATGCGGGACGCTACACGTTTTATCTCACCATGAATGGCGGCTCGCTGCGCCTGGATGGCAAGGAAGTCATCAATGAAGAGCCCAAAGACCGACGCGGTGTGAAGAAGCTACAAGGCACGGCGGAACTCGCAGCGGGTTGGCGGAAGATCGAGCTGGTCTATTTTCACACGGGCCGTGATCCAGTGCTCACCTTTGAAATGGAAGGTCCGCAGTTCGCGCGAGGAGCGATTCCGTCGTCGATGCTCTCAGTTTCAGATAAACCCATTCCAGCCTTTGAATCGCCCAAGGTGAATGCCGAACTCGCCGCACGTGGCCGCGAGCATTTCTCGAAACTCGGCTGCGCGAAGTGCCATGACGATGTCGGTGTGCAATCCGCATCGTCCATTGCCTTTGCGAAGTTGAACGTGACTCGCGGATGCCTGAGCGATGCAGCCGGTGCTTGGCCACGTTTTGATCTGAGTGCCGAGCAACGTGCTTTGATCGCAAAAGCGCTGCCGCAGATGGAAACGCGACAACTCACCGACAAGGAGCGGCTGCACAAGACGCTCGCGACCTTCAACTGCATCGCTTGTCATGAGCGCAGCGGCTTGGGCGGCATTGCGGCTGACCGCAACGCACTTTTCACAGGCACCGCACCAGCGCTGGGTGATCAGGGGCGTTTGCCGCCGCCTTTGACCGATGTGGGGGCCAAACTCAGGCCGTGGTGGATCAGTGCCGTGCTCTTTAATGGTCAACGTCAGCGCAATTACCTCGATGCGGCGATGCCGCAGTTCGGTGAGGCGAATGTGGGGCACTTGGTGGAGCTTTTTGGCAAGGTCGATCACCTCGAAGATGTCACCTTCCCCAAAATCGCGAACGTTCAGGAGTCGAAGAACGCAGGCTACGAGATGATTGGCACTACGGGCTTCAGCTGCATCGCGTGTCATGATTTCAATGGACAAAAGTCAGCCGCAGGCGCGCTCGACATCGTGCACACGACTGAGCGCCTGCAAAAGAGCTGGTTCCATCTCTACCTGCGTCAGCCGCAGCGCTTTCACCCAACGGTGATCATGCCCACTTACTGGCCGGGTGGTCAATCCATCCGCCCGAACATCCTCGGTGGCGACAGTGCACAGCAAATCGAGGCCCTGTGGACTTATCTCGAAGGCGGCACACAGGCGAAGAAGCCGCTTGGACTCGCGCGCACGTCAAATGAGCTCCGAGTGACCGACGTGGCGGAGATGTGTCGTGGTCGCGGCACGGCGGGCTTTCGCGGCATCGGTGTTGGCTATCCTGCGCGGCTAAATCTCGCCTTTGATTCAGAGGAGATGGCGCTGCGCATGCTTTGGAAGAATGACTTCGCCAATGTCGATCTCGGCTCCTTCCGCGCGAAAGGCGATAGTCGCATCGAGTTCCCCGCCGGCATTCCGTTTCATCATTTGAAATCCATGGACGACGAATGGCCATCCAAAGGCAAAACCAACTACACCTTCCCGCAGGACCACGGCTATCAGTATCGCGGCTATCACCTTGATGCCGTTCGCCGACCAACGTTCCGCTATCAATACGGCGACATCGCGGTGGAGGAGTTCTTCGAAGACGTTCGCGACAAGGACGGCAAAGCCTATTTCAAACGCAGCTTCCAGTTTGATGCGACCGAGGCACAGCAGCCTTTCTACTTCCGCGCCGCCTGCGGTGAAAAAATCAGCACGACTTCGGATCGCATTTTCAAGATCGATCAACTGCAACTCCGCCTCAACAGCGACCACAAAGGCATCACCCGTGAAGGCGAGGTGTTGATTCCCCTCACGCTACCAAGGGGCCGCTCCAAACTCACTCTCGAATACCAATGGTAGGTCTCGTCAGCGAGCATCGTGGACGGCCACTGCTGGCAGGAGACGTCTAGATTCGCGAATATGGCTCTCTACCGCCGCAGCGCATTGATCAGCTCATCCACCTTGTTGATGAGATCCTGCATCTGACTCTGGTTGTAGCCGCCATCGGCTCCCATACCCAGCGTGCCTACACCGTTGCTGTTGTTGCTGGTTTGAGCCAAAGCGTTGGCAATGGCATTGTTGAGATCGTTGATCATCGCCCGCTGCTGGATGTCGGCGTTGAGCGAGGTGAGTTGGCTGCGCATCTCTGCTGATGAGTTCGGTGAATTGGTCGTGGGTTTGGTGGGATCGAAGGGCATGGCGTTTCAGAAGAAAATGAGACTCGGAGACTTGGAGAGGGGGAGAAAATTCAGAAGGCCGATGGGGGGAGCGATGAGCCAGTTTCGCTACGCGGCTTCGCAGCCTTATCTCATCGTCTCCCCATCTCCTCGTCTGGCTTGGCTATGGGCTCACGGTGACCTTCACCACATCGGTCCAGTCGCCATTCGGGGTGCCTTTGTCCCAGAAGCGCATGCGGTATTCGCGGACTTCGGGGGTGGCTGCGACGAGCAGCGGGCGCTCGTCTTCGTAGGGGCTTTCGGTGTCGATGGCGAGGAACTCCCAGGCTCCGGTGCCGCGTCGGCTTTCGATATAGACCCCCATGTGGCCGTATTTGAAGAACTTCAGGCGCACGCACTGGCAGGTGCTGCCTTGTTCGGGCTCGGCGGTGAACTTCGGCACGGGATGCGTGGAGGGATCGTCTTCGGAGCCGAGGATGCCGAGATCGGTGGCGATGGCGTCGGTCATGGCGGAGGCGAGCTTCATCTTGGCGATGAGGGCGAAGATGCGGTTCAGCGTGCCGGGCAGTGCGGCGCTCACGCCAGCGGGCAAGGCAGGTGCAGTGAAGGTGGGCAGCACGAAGGGCGTGCTGCCGCTGCCGGTGAGCACGTCGTCCACGGCGTCGGTGGTCGATGGCGAAAAGTTGCGCACGGCGCTGAGCCACAGGCCGAGGACGTAGTTGCTGTATTTCGCGTCGTTCACGCTGGCGGCCACATCGCCCGCCACGACACCGAGCGTGGGGCCGTAGATGGGCAGTTTGGCGGCGTAGTTGGCGAGCCAGTTCACTTGGTCGCCGATGCGGCTGGGGTAGTAGTCTTGTCGTTTCATTTTGGATTTAGGTTTGGGTTGAGGAGAAAAATAGTCGGACGGCTGGTCCCAAAAGCCGCTGTCCCAGTTGGATTGGTCCCAGTTCATAGGCAGAAGACTTGGAGTGGTGGAGACTTGGAGAAGAGGAGAGCGGCTGCGCCGAGAAACCCAGACTTGGAGACTGGGAGAAGAGGAGACTTGGAGACTCTGAGTCTCAGCCTCTCCTTGTCTCCAAGTCGCCCGGTCTTCCCTCCGGGGTGTCCGTTCCGCGAAAAGGTGGCGTCGCTGCGAGCGGCGGGGGCTTCGGTGGAGCAAATGGGGGCGGACCCCGAGCGCGGGAGCGCTGCCCCCGTGCCGCGCATCGGTGCCCCCGGACGGCGGAACTCCGCCCCCGCACCGAATGGGGGCGCTACCATTTGGCGGAGGGAAGCCCCCGCGACGGCCAGCGATGCCCCCGCTGGCTGGAACTCCGCCCCCGCCGCGTCCAGCGCGGCCCCCGCGCGAAATGGGGGCGGCGTTTCCCGGGGGAAAGGCCCCGTTTCAGGCCGAAAAGCGGCCCCTGGAGGCAAAATTAGTCGAGTTGGGCGGGAGAACGAGTTCATCGCGGGCATCAGGTGTGATGGCCGAGATTGGAGCACAGCCCCCGCGAGGTGCGTTAGTCCGACATCTCGGACGGGCGAAAGTAGTCGTGAGCTTTAGCTCGTGACCACGTTGCGGCCCCATGCGCTGCCTTCTCGCTAGAAGCACGGCTGTGCGGGCTAAAGCCCATCACTACTTTCATCCTCCATCGGCTCCACGAACTCCGTCAGCGTCTTTTCCACCCCATGCGCCAGTCGCGCGGCGACATGCAGCGTCGGAATGGATTCACCGCCTTCGATGCGGCTGATCATGTCGCGCGAGACACCGCACTTCATCCACAGCGCATACATGCTCAGGCCACAGCTTTCCCGCAGCTCTTGCAAACGCCTCGGCAACCTATCGCGGATGCGCTCGGCGTAGTCATGGGCGTCGTGGTTGTCCGGCGCGGTAGGCATGGAGCGTCACGAGGATGTGGTCGCGGACTGCGGTTACTTTTTTCGGAACAGCGGGCTGTCGATGACGGCGGCGATGGTGTCCACGGTGCGGTAGCCGTTCGCGGCGGACTTGCTGATGATGCGGTCCACTTCGACAAAGTCTCTCTCCGCAGGTTCCTCGCCGTTGGCGTAGGTCAGCAGTTTGGTGATGAAGCAGCGCACAAAGCGGTCGCGGTTCGCGGGGCTGAGGATTTGTTTCCGGAAGTCGATGATGTCGCGATACGCGGTGCCGTTGCGGAACTTCGCGCTGGCGTCGATGGCCACGGTCTCCGTTGGGGATGCGTTCTTCTGCTTTTTCTTTTTCGGTGCGGCGGCCTCGTCATCGCCAGCGGGATTGGGCAAAATGACCTCGTAAACGCTGCGCCAGGCACCGGTGGGATCGAAGTTCTCAAAGGCGTAACCCCAGGGGTCAATCGTGGCATGGCAGGCGGCGCAGTTCGCGTCGGAACTGTGTTTGGCGAGGATTTCTTTGATGGTCCGGGCCTGTCTCACATCGGGTTCCTCGACTTTCACGTTCGGCGGAGGCGGTGTGGGGTGGATGCCAAAGAAGTTTTCCATGACGTATTTCGCGCGGTGGATCGGCGAGGTGGAAAGTGCATCAGCTGTGATGGTGAGAAATGCGCCCATGCCGAGCAGACCGCCCCGGCGTCCGTCGGTGAAGGTGTATTGGCGTAGTTTCGAGTCGGGTGGAACGCCCTTCACTTCATAGATCGTGGCGAGGTCGGCGTTGATGAAGCTGTAGGTTGCGGAGAGGAACTCAGGCACCGGGATGTTGTGGGTGACCGCGTGGCGGAAAAACTCCAAGGCCTCGGCGGTCATGGACTCACTCAACTTTTTGCGATGATAGAACGCGAAGTGCTCGGGGTCCGGGGGCATGAAGTTGATGTCCTTGAGCAAGAGCCAAGCTGTGGGGAAGGCTTTCAGAAACGGCTCAGCCTTGCCCGCAGCGATGCGCGACTGAACTCCGGCACGAACGGCCTCAAAGCTATCAAGCCTCCCTTCAGCCGAGGCGGCGCGTAGTTTGGCATCCGGGATGGTGCTGCCGAGGAAGCAATCAAACTTCGCGGCAAAGTGCTCCTGCGGCGTGAGGTCTTCCAGGTTGAGCAGGAGAAAGGCGGGCGAGGTGAGCACGGCGACGATGCCTTCCTTCAGTGCCTCGATGTCATTCATCGTCTTGGCCTTGCTCTGGACTAGCGCGAGGATCGCATCCAGCTCGCCAGTGCGCACGGGCCGACGCCATGCGCGTTCGGCGATGGGTTTCAGGATGGCGGCGGCGTTGGCGACCGACGGGTTCTTGCCGAGGAGTGCGACTTGGCGTGCTGTCGGCCAGCTCTCGTAGAACGGCCCTTCGACGACGGCACTGTAGATGACCGGACGCGGCGCCTGCCACATGTTCTGCCAGTTTTTCCAGGTGTCTGGATTGTCGGGCCTTCTTCCGTTCGCCGTTATTTTCTGAACCTGCTCTTGGTAGAGTTTGGGCTGATGCTCTTTGAGATAGAGCGCCGCAATTCCATACTGAAATTTGAAGTTCCCGTTCCCTCGAAGCGTGAGACCATTGGTCGGGTAGGTCAGTTTCACGGGGCTCCCGGCGGCGATCCACTCATCAAGCACGATTTCCGTCATCTTTTCATCCGGGAGGTCGAAGGTCTTCACGCGGTCTCCGAGATGAACGCTCATCCGAATCGGGTCGCCGGGATAAATTCCCGTCCACTTGGTATCCCACAGATTGCGGTCTTTGCCTGTGCAGCGGATCGTGATCTTGTAGCGGCCTGTCGTGGGAGCGGTGGTGAAATCCTCGAAGGAAATCGACATCTTGGGATCCTGAAAATCAATGGAACTGCCTCTGGCGGCCCTGTTGCCTTTGCCATGACCCGTCATCTTGCTCGCCGGCACCTCGATGCGGCGTGATGCGGGCCGGTCCCCGGAGAGGATGGTGGCATCCACGATCTTGCGCACCGCGTCGAGGTATTGCTCGAGGTGAAACATGCTGAATCCCAACTCGCCGACGTCAGTGTCGAACCCATGATTCAAGGTATCGCCGATGAGGTTGGCAGTCGGTTGATGCGTGCCGACGTCCTCGATCATGAGCACATCGCGGATGCTGTTTTCGAACTCGCGGTTGTTCAGCCGACGCGGTGCCATCTTCGCCACGGTGGGATGCACGGCTTGATAGTCCCTCAGCTTGCCTTCGATAAAGGCGACGAGCTTTTCACGGTCAGCGGGTGAGAGCTTGCTCTCGTCCTCGGGCGGCATTTCCTCCGCTTTGACCTGGTCGAGCGTTTTGAGCCAGCGCGGGAGATTTTCGGCGCTCGGAGCATCACCGAGCAGGCTGAGCTTGAACTTGCCCTTGGCCTTCTCCTCGTTGTGGCACTTGGCGCAGTGCTCCTTCATCATCGGTTCCTCCGCTTGTGAGGTGAGTGCGAGGCTGGCCAGCAGCACAGACGCTGCACAGCGCAGAAATGCGGGCAATCCCGCGAGGCCAGTGGTGGGTGATTTCATGGTCATCGGTCTTGGTTCACTCTTTATGTGGATAGGCTGGGACTCGCTCACCGCCGAATGGTGGGAGCGAGATCTGAATTCACGCATGTTTCAGGTCGAACTTCCCGGTGCTGAGATTGAACTTGTCGCGCTCGATGCCGAAGCGCTGCATCAGCGTCACGTAGAGATTGCACAGCGGCATGCTGTTGCCGCTGTTGCTCGCCACGTTCACATGGCCGAGATGCTGGAAGCCGCCGCCCGCGACGAAGACCGGCAGGTTGCGGTTCGAATGCGTGCCGCCATAGCCCATGCCAGCACCGAAGAGGACGATCGTGTTATCGAGCAGGGTGCCGTTTCCGTTCGGCTCCTTGATGGAGTCGAGTTTCTTCAGACAACGCGCAAGGCGTGCGATCTGGAAGGATTCGATGGCCACTTCCTCCGCTGTGATGTCCTCGCGCCTTCCATTGTGCGTGGTGCCGTGGTAGGTGCGGGTCACGCCCTCGACATCGGTGTAGGACAGCTCCCTCGGGAACTCGACGCTTGCCACGCGGGTGAGGTCCGTCTCGAACGCATAAGCCACCATGTCAAAGATCGCATCATAGCGATTGGTGATGGTCACTTCGTGCTCGGCGAAGTGCCCGGAAATATCAAAGCTCGGCTTGTCACGGTCGAGCCATGTCTCCCGGTTGGCGAAGGCGCTTTCCAGCTCGCGCACGGAAGTCTGAAACTGCTCGATGCGCCCGCGATCCGACGTGCTGGCATTTTTCAGCAGGCTGGCGAACTGGCTGCCTACCGTGTCGAGGATGCTGCCATCACGCTTGAGCAAGGTCCGGCGTTCGGCACGCTGCTGCGGCGTCAGATTGAGGAAGAGATGATCAAAGAGCTTCTGCGGATCGGTGAACGGGTGTCTTTCGATGCCGGTGGCCGTCCAGCTCATGCCGATGCTTTCATCGAGCGTCGCTCCGATGGAGTCATAGCGCACCTGAGTGCCGACATGGCGAGCAAACATCTGATCGAGCGACATGTTCTTCTCAGGGAATGCCCCAGCTTGCGAAGGCAGCACGCCGCTGAGGAAGCTGACCTCTTTCCCGTGACCGCTGGGCATTCCATGGTCCGTGTGGGAGAGGATGGTCATCCGGTCCTTGAGCCAGCCGAGTGAGCTGAGCGTCTTCGAGAGGGTGAAGTTCTTCCCAAATTCCTTTGGGAAGAAGAAGTCAGGATGGGCTCCCAACGGATTGCCCACCACCAGGAAGCGAGTCGGCGGCTTGCCCGTAGCGCCTGCGGCGGTGAGGTGGGATTCGAGCAAAGGCAGCGCCAGCGCACCGCCGAAGCCTTTAAGGAGACGCTGAATAAAGCAGAGTTTGAAAAAGCGCCCTCTTGGCTGCCAACTCGGAGAATTTTGCCGCCGTTTTTCAGGCCTGCAATCCGGCTGGGGTCGAGGTTTGTATTCGCGATTT
>Ga0114970_10002267_pt1 | contig 14418 bp, 9 predicted proteins | sample M_140205_XF_Meta_FD_87030 | JGI IMG/M metagenome (GOLD analysis project Ga0114970, IMG submission 87030) | Freshwater microbial communities from Lake Montjoie, Canada to study carbon cycling - M_140205_XF_MetaG | ecosystem: Environmental > Aquatic > Freshwater > Lake | place: Lake Montjoie... | reverse complement strand
GCCCGGCAGCCCAGGGGGCAGGTTTTAGGGGGTCGGCGGCGTGGGTGGCGGTGGCGTGCTGCCGCGCTGGAAGAAGCGGCGCAGGTTTTCATAAATGGCATCCGCACCCACCACGGCGCGTTTCGCGGCCTGCTTCACACTGTTGTAGAAGCTCAGGTAGGCCAGATACATGTCAGAGCCCACGGCCTGGTGTGTATCATTGATGCCCTCACACAGTTCATTGGCGCAGGAGCGGATGGTTTCCAGTTGGGTGATCAGGGCGGCATCCTTCGCCAGCTCGGGCATATCCACATAGGTCGGGATCAGGTCCGCGTGCAGGTCCATCTCGATGGTGAAGGTCTCCACCATGCCGCCGCGCTCCGTGCCGATGTTCGGCATGCGGCGTTTTTCCTCCATGCTCAGGTTGATGAGAAAGGGCAGCTTCGCCTTGATGGTGGCAAAGGCTGCCATGATGTCGGTCATGTCTTGCGCCGGGATTGACGCACTGATTTTGTTATCGTTGGTCATGATGTGGTTGGATGAAGCCACAGACCCGTTCCACACGGCCCCTGGTGCATTCCACACGAGGTTGTTAGACCATGTCAACGGTTGCGGCATGGAAATGGGTTTTACCGGAAGTGCCCCCGTTTTGGCAATGGTTTTTTTCGCGGGGGATGTCTTACGAAGGGAAAAATTGTGACAGCGGGGAAGAAGTGCTTCAACATTAGGGATGTCCAGACACGGCTGACTCGTCAGGGACGCTGCTGCCAACCTGCTACTCATTTCCCTTTCTTTCACAATGCCACTCTCCACCCAACAGCAACGGCTCGTGTCGATGCTCGAATACCTCGAGCAGTGGGACAAGCTTAACCGCACTCCCACCTTTGACGTCGCTTCCCATCAGGGCTTGGTGATCTGGCAGAATGATCTCGCAGACATCCCTGGCTTTCACCTCAATATCGCCGATGCGGCGGGCGAAGTTTGGCTTGAGGTCGAACGACTGCGGCCTGCAAAGCCACCAGTGCCCGTCGAGGCTCTTGTCCCATGGGTGATGATTCCCGACGATCCAACGAAGGAGCCACGAGCCCGTGAGACGCTGCCGAACTTTGAGGACCCCGAGAAGCCATTGCGGTTCGATGAGCTTCCCGAACTTCAATCAATGCTCGAAGCCTATCTTCGCGGCCCTTGGACCAAATGGGCTTCGATGGAAATACCTCGACGCAAAAGTATTTCGATCTACGACAAGCTCTTCAACTTACTACAAACCATCGAGACTGAAGGAGCTGAAACGGCTCTTGAGCTGGTGTGGGGCACAGGTGTCGCTCTGTGGCAGACAGACAAGTACCGGGTCCGCTATCCGCTCATTAGCCACTTGGTTGAGGTTGATCCGATTGGGACGGACATGTCTTTGCGCATCCGGCCTCGCGAGGTGCCTCCGCTGCTGGAGACGGACATCTATGTGGCGATGGAAAATCCAGGGCTTCCGTCGTTTGAGAAGGCAGCCCGAACAATCCTCGATCACCCAGACTGCAACGTTACACCGTTTGATGAAGCATCGTTTGAACAAATCCTCGCAGGAGCAGCAGGGACACTTGATCGGAAGGCTCGTTACTGGCCGCGAGAGTCGGCCTGCGAAATCGGCAAGCTGCCACCTGCGACTGATGCTCTGACCGTCACCAACACATGGGTGGTGTTTGCGCGGCGGAAGGGCACCAACTTTCTTATTGATGACGTGCGACGCTTGAAGGCAAAGGTGGAATCCGAGCCTGTGCCTGCTGGTGCGCCAACTGTTCTGGTTGAAGACCCAGAAGGCGAAGCGCCTCCACGTTCAACTCGTAGATGGCGCGGGCTTTCTTCGACTGGTTTTCAAAGCGGTTGGGCAGCGTCCACTTCAACGCAATTTGATTCCGCTGGATCATCGACTGGCGAACTCTATTTCCCAAAACCATTCAACGCAGAGCAGATACAGATTATTGATCGGCTTGAAAACGCCGCTGGTGTCGTGGTGCAAGGGCCGCCCGGCACTGGTAAGACCCACACCATCGCCAATGTCATCTGCCACTATCTCGCTGAGGGAAAGAGAGTCCTGGTTACTTCAAAGGGCGAATCCGCTTTGGCGGTATTGCGTGACCAATTGCCAGCGCCCATTCAGCATCTCACGGTAAGCCTCCTTACCAGCGAGCGCGATGGTTTGAAGCAGCTAGAGCAAAGCGTGTCCAAGATCACCACTGAGATCACTAATCTCAATCCGGCTGAGGCTCAGAAGGACATCGGTCGGCACAGGAGCCGCATTGACCTGTTGCACCAGCGAATCACGGACATTGATCGGGAGCTTGGCGACTGGGCGAAGAAGAACATTGATCCGGCACCCTCGCCCCTCGGCGGTCTCAAGCCTGCCGAGATGGCACGATGCGTTGTCGAACATGCAGCCCAGCACCAATGGTTTCCAGACGCCCTAAACAGCAGTCCAGCGCATGACCCTGCCTTTTCGCCGGATGACATCAATGATCTTCGCGATGCTCGGTGCAAGGCAGGTGCAGATTTGATCTACCATAGCACTGCGCTTCCCGATGCCGCTTTGATTCCATCAGCGGCAGAGGTTGGGGAGCTGCATCGTTCATTGATCGAAATGGAAACGATCTCGGGGACTCTCGATGAACACGCCATTCCCAAACTCAAGGCACCGTCTCGCGATGATTTGTCTGATCCTCAGAAGCTTCGCCGATTGCTTGAGCACGCCGAGCGTGTTGGGAAAAAGCTTCGTGATGCTGCGCGCATCCGCAGAACACTCAGCGACAAATGGATTGACTGGCTGCGATGCAATTTCGAAGCGCGGCACAATGCCAAACCCGTCTTCACAGTTGTGTTGCAGAAGCGAACGGAGATCGAATCGCTCATCGAAACACGTCGGCAATTCCTCGGGGTTGCGATCGAGTGGGAAGACGAATGGGATGGAGACGACGAATTGTTCACCGCTGTAAAAAATGCGGCGGCTGGGCACTGGTATCCATTCGGGCTATTGCCGTTTGGGAATAGTATAGCTCGCGAACGATTCCAAAAAGTGAAGCTGAACGGTCAGCCACCAAAGGAGCAAGCCGATTGGAAGTGGATCGAGACTCATCTCGTCGTTCGCCGACAAGTTCGCGTCGTTGTGTGCCAGTGGAACACCTTAGCCAGCGAGTGTCCTTCTCCCATCCTGCCTGCTCAACCTGCCGATGCCCTCCGAAAGTCCGAGGAGTTGATCGACCAAATGGCGGAGGCGGAACGCTGGGTCACTGAATTGGCTCCCTCGCTGACAAGCGAAGTGCTCTCCGTCTTCTCTGATGTGAAGGCTGATGGAGTTGTGGACGATCCAGAACGCATGGAGCAATTAGCAGACGCGATTGATTTGAGGGTTCGTCGAAAGCGCCTCGAAGACGCTCGGCATCATGCCGATTCGCTACTTGTGCTATTCAAAGAGTCATCGCTTCCTGTTTTCAAGGATGCAGCGGCCATTGTCTCACATAAACTTGGACAGGATGTCCATGACAGCGTGACGATTGAACGAGACTGGCAGGCCATCGCCAACGAGTTTGAACGTCTCCGGAAGTTACAACCCGCCTTCGAGACGATATGGGCGATCAGCAAGGCCATTGAAGCGAATGGAGCGCCAAAATGGGCGAAGCAACTCTGCGATGTTCCTCATTCCACTACCCAGTCCGACGTGCTGCCAGCCGACTGGTCTGCTGCTTGGAAATGGCGGCGGCAGTTTGGACATCTTCTTGAAATCGATGGTCGCGTCCGAATGCATGAACTGACCAAGAGCCGGGTGGTCCTTCAAAACGATCTCTCCAACGCATACACTGACCTCGTCGAAAAGCTGACGTGGCTGAAACTCAAGGAGACTTTGGACAAGGATCGCGGCCTCATGTCTGCCCTCCAGCAATACATGGCTGCGATACGTGGCATTGGCGCTGGCACCGGAGTCAGAGCCGTTCGATTTAGGCAGGATGCTCGCAAAGCGATGACCCGAGCAAACCGCGCCATCCGATGCTGGATCATGCCTCACTGGAGAGTGTCTGAGAGCCTGCCCTCTGAACTTGCTCTGTTTGATCTGGTGATTGTTGATGAGGCGTCACAGAGCGATCTCTGGGCGTTGCCTGCGATGCTGAGGGCCAAGAAAATCCTCGTCGTCGGGGACAACAAGCAAGTGAGTCCATCCGCTGTCGGGGTGAAGGAATCGGATATTCGCCAGCTTCACGCTCGCTTCTTGCGCACTCTGCCATTTGGCGATGTGCTGAGTCCCGACAAGTCTGTCTATGATCTCGCCAGCGTGATGTTTGCATCAGACCTGATCCGGTTGAGGGAGCACTTCCGTTGCGTTGAGCCAATCATCGAGTTCTCAAATCGGCTTTGCTACAACGGTGAGATCAAATGTCTTCGCGTGCCAAAGGCGTTGGAACGCATTACCCCACCTCTCGTTGACGTGTTCGTCCGAGGCGGATCCCGCGAAGGGCGCGGCAAGGTGAACCGCATCGAAGCGCAAGCCATCGTGGACGAGATCAAGGTCATCACTGATACACCACGCCACCAAGGCCGAACTATTGGCGTTGTCTCTCTGCTCGGCGGAGATCAGGCCAACTATATCCGTGATCTGCTTGGTTCCCAGATTGGTCAGGAGAAGATCATCGCTCACAAGATTCGCTGTGGAGATGCGATGACATTTCAGGGACGGGAAGCGGACATTGTTTTCATCTCGATGGTTTCGGATGGAGACTCAGTCCGGGCATTGAGTGGCGAGATGTATGAGCAGAGATTCAACGTCGCCGTGTCTCGAGCCAAAGATCGGCTTTATTTGTTCCGAAGCTTTCGGCGCGAAGACCTCAAGGAACATGACTTGCGGTCACAACTCGTTAACCACTTTCAAAATCCATTGCGGCGTGACACTGAAAAGAAAGGTCGTGATCGCTGTGAGTCAGACTTCGAGCGCGATGTCTTTGATCGGCTGAACGCCGCTGGCTACCGAGTCCTGCCACAAGTCGCAGCAGGCGGCTACCGAATCGACATGGTGGTCGAAGGCGCGGCTGGAAGGCGGCTTGCCGTCGAATGCGATGGCGACCAATACCACGGACCTGATGTATGGATGGAAGACCTCCAGCGCCAACGCACACTCGAGCGTGCTGGATGGACGTTCTGGCGTTGCTGGGGTTCGAGCTTTCTTCGGGAGCCAGATGCCTGCATGGCCGACTTGTTCTCCATTCTCAAGGGCCACGAAATTGATCCCATCGGTGGCCTTGATGCTGACCTCACGGACGTTGTCGAGTATCGCGAAGTAGGCATTCCAGAGAGCGAGGATGCAAGTACTCAAACCCAGTCCGACGAGTCCGATCATCAAGAGAGTCAGGAAGCACCTCTTGAAGCTGCTACAAGCCAAGAAACATCGAAGGTCGCGGTTGAGCTGCACCCCAGGATTAAGTTGCCGCAGACACAGCGCGTTTACCAACCGGACCTATTATCAGCGTCTGGGGAATTGCCACTCTGGGAAGCTCCGCCTCCAAATCCGGTATTGGTTGAGCTTAATGACTCGATTCGATACTCGTTCGCTGATGAAGCAGACGACATATCTTTCGTCACCTTGGTGTCTGAACCTTCGAATCCAAATATCGGAACAGTGAATCAGGACACAGTTATCGGCCGTGCGCTTCGAGGCATGAAGGCAGGTGACGAACGCACAGTCGAGCTCCCAATGGGTAAACGGCAGTTAAGAGTGATAGAGATTTTGAAGCCTTCCCAACGGAGATAGCGCCAATGGACGCCAAATGAACCCGCCTTTGATCCTGCCGATGGATTTCCGGCGGATGCCACGCACACGAGCCAGGGTGGACGTTGCTCAAAGCACTTGGCCTCATTCAGCGGTGGGCTTGCCTTACGCGAGGACCTCTCGAAGCGGCCCGGTGCCGGCGTCGAACTTCGCCGCCATCCTGACAGGCCTTGGCGGTGTCGAGGTTGAAGAGTTCGATGACGTCGGGCGCATTGCGGGCGGCGAGGCCTTTTTGCCTTTTGGCTTCTTTGGGTGAGGCGCAGGAAAGGGTCGGGAGTCGATTCGTGACAGAACAGTCATGGATCCTTCTCAGATCGTGAAGAGCGCAAGCAGCCGGGTTCAGCCTTGAAAGCACTGGCCGAATGACCTGAGATCAGCCGCAGCGGCATGCTGGCTCGTTTTTTCGAAGACCGGCTGGAATCGCAGCGGCACCCACCAAGACATCGAAGGCGCGGCGTTGCGCAGGCCGAGTGCCGCGCTAGCCTGAGGCCATGCTTCAACTGCTCCGCGAAATGCTGCACTCGCCGGTGCTGGACATCGTCCAGCGCCTGAAGGGTTCGCTGGGCATGTCGGTCAATGAACTCAGCGCGGCGATGAAGATGAGCTACATGGGTGTGAAGCAGCATTGTGTGGAGTTGGAGAAACGTGGCTTTCTGGATACGTGGCGCAGGCCGAAAGGCGCAGGGCGTCCGGAAAAGCTGTACCGCCTCACGTCGAAGGCGGATGCGCTGTTTCTCTGCTCCGGTCCGGCGCTGACGCTGGACCTGCTAACGACGGCGGAGCGAGTGTATGGCGAAACCGCGCCACCGAAACTGCTGTACACCTATTTTCAGGCGAAGGCCGAGGCGTGGGCACCGAAACTGGCCAAGGCGACCAGCATCGCAGAACGGGCGAAGCTGCTGGCACGACTGCGCACCGCCGAAGGCTGCCTGAGCGCCTGCGAAACGGATGCGCACGGACACCTCACGATGGTGGAGCACCACCGCCCGCTGCGAGAGCTGGCCTCACGCTACGACATGGTCGATGAACTGGAATGCGAGATGATCGAGCGCCTGCTGGGCTGCGAGGTGCGCCGTTCGGTGGAAGAAGTGTCCGGCCTGGTGCGTGTTACCTTTCAAATCAAGACAACCGCGCATTGAGCATGACCATCGGGAACGCAGGAACAATATCGGCATGGGTGAAAACAGTGGCCGTAGCGGTGGGCATGAGCCTGCTGGCTGCATGCAGTGTGGGCAGGCTCAAACCGGCCTGGCAGCAGGATCCGAACCTTTACCATCACGGCGTGCCCGCACGGCCATCGCAATCAGCCACGACGCCCCACATGGTCGCCCGGGTGGTGTATGCCGCACCAGATCAAGTCGCACGATTGATCGAACGACAGGGCGATGTGCCTGACACGCAGCGCGGCTTTGCCCGCATGGGTGATGGCACGGTTGAATTAGCCTTGCAGGATGTCGCGACGGGAAAGTGGATCGAATCCCATCTCTGCGGCGGCATTCTGTTTGTCTCCGGCCTGCCGCATCAGGCTTATCGCATCGTGCTGAAGAATCGCACGCCGATGCCGCTGGAGCTTGGCGTAGGAGTCGATGGCAAGGATGTGCCGAGCGGTGCCAAAGCCTCTTTACGGCGCGGCGGCCTGCGTCTGGAGCCGAATGGCATGCTCACGCTGGAGCACACGGTCCAAGCGCCGCTGTTATTCCGAACCGTTAATAGTGATGCCATGCTGTTCGACACCAGTTCCAGTGGGCGCACGGGATTGATCCAGATCGCCGTGTTCCTGGCCGCCGATGCACCAAGCATCGGCCCAGAGAAGCTCAAAGCGAACCAGATCGCCCCCTTGGGCTTCTTCCCCTTGGGCGCCCCAGAGCAGTATCGCTGAGGCTTCGTGCTTGTAGGCGCGGATGAGGCGGTTAACTTGGCTGCGGTCATGTTTCGTTTCCTGCGCCGACTTTTGCTGTTTGTGATCGCCAGTTCCTTGCTGGCGGGTGGATTATATCTGAACACGACTGCTTTTCGCACGCGCTGGCATGGCTTTGTCACGAGTGAACTGGCGCAGCACGGTGTGTATCTGGACTTTGAACAACTGACCGTGAATCCCTTCGGCGGACTGGTGGCGGTCGGAGTGAAGGTCTTCATTGATGCGAGCAAAAAGCATCTCATCGCAGCGGTGGATCGGCTGAATCTGGATGTGGATTTTGGCAGCCTGATTCAAGGCAAGGTCAAGATTGATGCACTGGAACTGCTGCATGCGAGCGTGGCACTCCCAGTGGATCCCGAGCGTCCCGAGCTGACTGTCATCGAGCTCAAAGACCTCAGTGCCCGCGCTTTTCTGGAGGAGAACCGACTCGACATCCGACAGGCCGAAGGACTGCTCTCAGGTGGACTGCATATTTCCATCAGCGGTGTGCTGGAACTGCCAAAGCCAGACCTTGCACTGCCACCCCGGCCAAGTCTCAGCGCCATGGAACGTCTGAGTGCGATGCGGGAGCACCGCGTGCAAATTCAGCACGGCTTGGACTGGCTGGCGCGCTTTCGTGCGCCGCATGTGCCGAGACTGCGCGTGACGGTGTCTGGCGCGCTGGATAGGCCGCAGGAACTTCGGGCGGAACTGGTGTTCCAAGCGAACAGCTTAACCTTTGAAGACTACGTTTGGCAGGAACTCGTCGCGGAGGCGGAATATGACGGCGGATTCATGGATTTAAAGCGGCTGCACCTGCGTGACCACCTCGGCACGCTGGATGCCACGGCCACGTGGCGTTTGGGCGCAGAGAAGTTGCGCTTCAGGCTGAACTCGAGCGCTGACCTGCCAAGTCTGGCACGTGCGTTTTTCAGCAGTGAGCAATTGCGCGAGGTGGTGTTTTATGAAGCACCGCAACTGGCGCTAGAAGGCACCTTGTCTCTGGGGAAATCGCAGCCGGAGGACTTTGTGCCCGGTGAATTCACGGGGCGACTCGACTGTGGCCGCTTTGGCAGTCGTGGCGAAATTTTCAACGCACTCAGCCTCAACATCGGTGCCACGCGAGAGGGCATTCTGGTGCGTGATGCGCTCCTCAAACATAAGACCGGCACGCTGAGACTCGACTTGATGAATCATCGTGAGCAGGGCTTCAAATACGACCTCGTGCTGCGCATGGATCCGAATGTGTTTCTGCCCTTTGTGCTGCTGCCGAAAACGCGCGAGATCATTCAACGCTTCGGTTTCGATGACACCTCGCACATCGACGTTCACCTAGCCTGCGCCGGACCGACGCCCAATCTGCATGACTGCCCTTCCTCCGGCCACGGTGTGCTGCGCAACTTCCGCTACAAGGACGTGCCGTTTGAATCCGTCGAACTGGACTTGGCGTTGTTCGGTGACATCCAGAACTACTCCAACATCCGTGCTCGGCGCGCGGACGGCCCGGCAGAGGCGGAGTTGGTCTTTGTGGACGATCACGATGACGCGAAGTGGCTACGGCTCGTCAATGTGCGGGCGGAGGCCGACGCGGCAGGCATCGTGCAGGCCTTTGCGCCCAAGGCAGCGGAACAGATCGCCCGTTACCGCTTTTCCGCCGGCACGGAAGTGACCGTCAATGGCACCCTCGGCTTCAAAGCCAATCCGCAGCTCAACAACTACCACGTGGCCTTCAAAAATCCAGTGGGCGGCGCGCATTACGTGCTGTGGAATGAGGATTATCCCATCAACGCGCCTTATGGCGATGTTCGCATCGTCGGTGATGTGCTGAATTTTGATATCAACGGACGGCTGTTTGGTGACACCCTGCATGCCAAGGGTGCGGTGAATCTGGCACCCAACGTCAAACACTACGATGTGGACCTGCGGGCTGGTCGCTTCCCTTACGGCGTGTTTGGCAAAAAACTGCCGTTTCAAAATCTGCACGCCGAGGTGCACAACCGCGAGGGCAATAGCCGCTTCGATGTGGCCGCAGACGTCCTCGGCGGCGGCATGACGCTGAAGGGCACCTTGAATGAAAACCGCGACCCCAACCCCTACGAGGGCGAGTTGCGCATGAACTCCATCAGCTACCAGCGCTTCGCACAGGTGTACTCGCCCGGCAATGAAAGTGAGGGCGACATCACCGGCCATTTCAAATTTACCGGCCGCATGAACGACTGGAAAGCCCTCAAGGGCGGTGGCGTCCTCTACGTCCTCAACGGCAACCTCCTCGCCCTTCCCGTGCTTGGTCCACTCACACCCGTCATCGGCGCCATCCTGCCCTCGCCCATCAAAGGCTACAACGTCGCCAAAGAAGCCCACTGCACCTACGAGGTTTCCGATGGGTTCATTGTCACCCAAGACATCGAGGCGCTCACCAGTGCCTTCCGCATTCAATCGTCAGGCAACGTGGATTTCATCAAAGACGACATCGACTTCAATGCTGAGGTCAGCGTACGCGGTCTTACCGGCCTCGTGCTCTTTCCGGTCACCAAACTCCTTGGCTTCAAAGGCTCCGGCACCATTGGCGACACCAAATGGCACCCGCGCATCTTCGGCGGCGGCAATAAAGACGAACGCAAGCCCCCCACCGACGCCGAACTCAAGGCCGCGCAAAAAATCGGCGGTGCCCCTTCCAAACCCGCCGGCGAATCCACCACCCCACCGACGCGCAAGCCGCTATTCGGAAATTGAGAACCAATACCGCGTGCGCGGCAGTTAGGCGGCTTGCAATCACCCTCATTTGGGCCATTCATGGACGCCCCATGACCCCCAAGCTCGACCCCGCCCTGCATCGTGACAAAAAACCGGACTGGATCCGCGTAACTTTGCCGCGCGACCCGAAGTTTTGGAGCACGAAGGGGCTGATTACGGATCTGAAACTGCATACAGTGTGTGAAGAAGCGCAATGCCCAAACCGCTGGGAATGCTGGAGCCAGGGTACAGCGACGTTCATGATCGCCGGAGACCGCTGCACCCGGGCATGTGGATTCTGTGCCGTGAAAACAGCCAAGCCCTTTGCCTTGGAAGCGGATGAACCGCAACGCGTGGCCGAAGCGACCAAGCGCATGGGCCTGAACCACATCGTGATCACAGCCGTGGCGCGGGATGACATGAAGGACGGCGGTGCGGAACACTTTGCGCAAACGATTGAAGCCGTGCGCGAGGCGGTGCCGACGATCACGATCGAAATCCTGGTGCCCGACTTCAACGGGAAGGACGATGCGCTGGAAGTGGTGATGAAGGCGAAGCCGCATATCTTTAATCACAATCTGGAGACCGTAGAGCGTCTGACGCCGCTGGTACGCAGCCGGGCGCAGTATCACCGCAGCCTGCATGTGCTGAAGCGCGCCAAGGAGATGGCGGTGGAGTTCGGCACAAAGTGCGCGACGAAGAGCGGTCTCATGCTGGGGCTGGGCGAGACGGAAACGGAGTTGTTTCAAGCGATGGACGATCTGCGCGAGCATGGCGTGACAGTGTTGACGCTGGGCCAGTATCTGCGCCCATCCGCGCAGCATCTGCCGGTGATCGACTACATCCACCCAGACACGTTTGAGAACTACAAGCAGATCGCCCTGAAGAAGGGTTTCCGTCATGTGGCGAGTGCGCCGCTGGTGCGCAGTTCGTATCACGCGTCGGATTTTAAGCCCGAGTTGGATTTGGAGTGATCTGCAAAGCGGAGTTGCAGAGCGGGCGTTTCGGTTCTTCTTCGAGGCACTCCCAACCAACCGCTATGTCCATCCGACCTCCCGCTGAAGCCTACGAGAAAGTTCCGACCGTCATTTTTCCTGATTCTGCGAAAGCGGCCAAGACCTTGGCACAGGAGGTCAAGGAGTTGATTGAAGCTAAGAACAAGGCCGGGAAGCCTGCGGTGTTGGGCATGGCGACGGGATCGACGCCGGTGCCGTTTTATCGTGAGCTGATCCGTTTGCACAAAGAAGAAGGTCTGAGCTTCAAGAACGTCATCACCTTCAATCTCGATGAGTACTACGGCCTAGGGGCCGATCATCCTGAGAGCTATTCGAAGTTCATGGCTGAGCAGTTGTTTGATCACATCGACATTCCGAAGGCAAACATCAATCTCCCCAGCGGCACGGTGCCGGGAGACCAGGTGTTCAATCACTGCCGCCAGTATGAGGAGAAGATCGAATCGGTCGGCGGCATTGATTTGCAGATCCTCGGCATCGGCCGAACGGGCCACATCGGCTTCAATGAACCGGGATCGAGCCGCGACTCGATGACGCGTCGCATCACGCTGGACCGTGTGACACGTCAAGACGCAGCGAGTGACTTCCGCGGTGAGCAAAATGTGCCGCACTTTGCGATCACGATGGGTGTCGGCTCGATTTTGCGGGCGAAGAAGCTCGTGCTGATGGCCTGGGGCGAGAACAAAGCCGTGATGGTGGCCAAGGCAGTCGAAGGGCCGACGACGGAGGCAATTTCGGCTTCGTTCCTGCAGGATCACCCGGATGCACGGTTCTTCATCGACAATGGTGCATCACGCGAACTCACGCGTATCAAGTTGCCGTGGCTCGTTGGCCCAGCGTCATGGACGCCACGGGAGACGCGCCGTGCGATGGTGTGGCAGGCGTTCAAGATCAAGCGGCCGATTTTGAAGCTCGTGGACGAGTACTACAATGAAAACGGTCTCTCTGATCTGCTTTCAGAACAAGGTCCGGCCTATCAGCTCAACATCCGCATCTTCAATCAGCTCCAACACACGATCACTGGCTGGCCAGGCGGTAAACCGGATGAAGATGACACGTATCGCCCAGAGCGTGCACGTCCCTATCCGAAGCGCTGTCTTGTTTTCAGCCCGGAGCCGCAAGATGCGATCACCGGCATGGGTGGCACGATGGATCGTCTCATTGAGCAAGGCCATGATGTGCGGCTGATCGCCATGACCTCTGGCAGCCTGCGTGTGCCAGACAGCGAGGCGGACAAGTTTGCCGAAACGCTGCTCGAACTGGCCTCGAACGCAGCCAAACCGGATATCTGGGGCCCACAGGTGGCCTATGCGCGTGAGGCGCTGGGCTTGCTGGAAGCCAAGGGCGAGTTTGGTGAAGACCCGACACTGCTGCGCCAACTCAAGGGGCTCATCCTTCGTGGTGAATTGCGCGATGCAGCGCATACGGTGGGATTGGCAAATGATCGTGTCACCTTTGTGGACCTGCCATTCTATGAGCAGGGCCGTTACCGCCGCTTCAAGAGCACCCAGGCGGACGTGGATGCGCTGGTGCGGCTGCTGCAAGACCACAAGCCGCATCAAATTTACATCACCGGCGATGCCGCTGATCCTTCGAGCGTATCAGGTATCTGCTTCCGGCAGCTCGTCACGGCCTTGCAAACCTGTGCAGGAGAGGAATTCGCGGGTTCATGCAGTGTGTGGTTGTATCGTGGCAAAGAACGCCCGCTGGAGCCGCATGAGATCGACATGGCCATTCCGATGAGCCCATTGCAGATCGAACGCAAAGCGAACGCTATCTCCCGTTACGGCGCTTTGTCTTCCTTGGAGAAAGAAGCACCGGAAACCAATCGCGAGAACGCACGGCTGTATGATGCTTTGGGCTTGGCCGAGTACGAAGCGATTGAAACCTTCCAGCGCTGGCGTCGTGCTTAATCAGCTCGCAGTCGCCAGCTTGGAGTCGCGATAGCTGCATTTCCCGAGACGGCTCAGTTCGTCACAATGCGCCTCAATGCGCATGCTTTTCATGCTTGGCTGGAAACCGAGACGGCGAGTGATGCAGTCGTGCAGCAGTTCGGTGTGCTCGTCTTCAAACTCCACCACCCGGTCACAGTCGAGGCAGATGAGGTGGTTGTGCTGGGGTTTGTCCAGAAAATTGGGGTCGTAATAGGTCTGATCGCGGCCCAGATCGACCTCGCGCAGCAGGTCGCACTCCACCAACAGGGTCAGGGTGCGATAGACCGTAGCGCGCGACACCGTGATATCGAGTTTACGGGCTTTTTCGAGCAGTTCCTCAGCCTTGAAGTGGTCGTCGGTGGCAAAAGCAGCCTCGACGATGACATCGCGCTGCTTGGTGCGGCGTAGGCCCTGGCTGGCCAGATGTGCCTCCAAGCGTTGAATAATGCGTTCGTCCATGTGTTCTTGAGGTTAGCCACGGCTTTCCTCAGGTGCAAGGCAGCGCTTTTTAACAATGAGAATTAGGGGTTTTGAGCGCGTTCGCAAAGCTCAAACGCCATTAAAAGGCGTTCTCATTTAATTCTTATAAGTCTGTAAACCAAAGAATTAGATGCCGTCGAAACGCATTCGAGGACCTTTAACACCCAAGGGGCTAAGACAATTGGGCGATAGGTCATATTCAAATAAATTCCAAATAATTATGGATTTTATTGTTAATATTGTTAAAATTACTTTAACTGCCTGATTCCAAGCATGCCCTTACCATTCTCTTTCTCTACTCAACGCCATGACTCCGAGGCCGAAAAGCCTGTCGGAAGCGCTGATATTGCTGAACAAGAGAAAGTCATGAACTATGCACCAGGTAACATCATAACTGAACCTGTGTTCGGAACGCCAGGAAATGCATTTTCTCCTCCTGTACTTGAGGCATCCCCACGAGCTAACATATTTCAGCCGCGAATGGCTCCGAACGTGGCTTTAGCCCCCTCCACGAATCTTCGTTTCGCAAGCAGTGGAGAAACAGTCGGGCTTGTCGACTTTTCCGCGGCGGCGGCGCAGCAT
>Ga0114970_10002265_pt1 | contig 14422 bp, 7 predicted proteins | sample M_140205_XF_Meta_FD_87030 | JGI IMG/M metagenome (GOLD analysis project Ga0114970, IMG submission 87030) | Freshwater microbial communities from Lake Montjoie, Canada to study carbon cycling - M_140205_XF_MetaG | ecosystem: Environmental > Aquatic > Freshwater > Lake | place: Lake Montjoie... | reverse complement strand
TTTACATTTTGAGAAAAACAACACATTCCGCTTCCTCAACATGCTGATAAAAATCTCAACACCCCTTTTCATTGTATGTAATCATTTGAAAAATTCCCTTCAGTATTCTGTATTTTTTTGATAGCTTTACAAAGCTATTTTATCAATCCATTTTGAAATCCTCAATCTTTTGCTGATGATCACAAGCTTGTACACGCAATATGTAACTTGAAGGCTTAAACAAATTTTACCTTAAAAAATTCATCCCAACCTCTTAAACAAATGTCACACTCCCCATGCTAAAAAAAATAATTCTCACCCGGCAAACACCCTTTTGGTTATTGGCCTTTAGCATCTTAATCGTTCTCACCCTTCCCAAACTGATTCAAGACGGCATGTTTATGGATGCCATGCTCTACACCAGCGTATCTCATAATTTATCCTTAGGTATTGGCACCTTCTGGTTTCCACAATTTAGTGTACATAATTTGGCAGGATTATCTTCCTTTCACGAACAGCCTCCCCTTATTTTTGGATTTCAAGCCATCTTCTTCAAAATTCTTGGGGATAGCCTGTATGTAGAAAGATTTTATACGTTTTTAACCCTATGCATCACCGCATTTCTCATACAACTGCTGTGGAAAGAAATCTATAAAAATGACCAGAAACTGAAAAGATTGGGTTGGTTACCCATTATCCTTTGGATTACCATTCCCGTCTGTTTTTGGTCATATTCAAATAACATGCACGAAAACTCAATGGGCATTTTTACTTTATCGGCCGTTCTATTTATTTTTAAATCTTTTGACACCGAAAAAGCACACATAAAATTATATCTACGGGCAGGCTTTTTTATTTTTTTGGCCACACTTAGCAAAGGATTACCGGGGTTTTTTCCCCTCACCGTTCCGTTTTTATATTGGCTGTCCAACAAGAAAAAAACGCTTCCAAACATTCTCTTCCAAACCTTCCTAATTGCTATGGTGCCCATCATACTATATGCCTTTTTGTTTTTCATTCCGGAAAGCAAGGAAAGTTTATCAACCTATCTATTCAAAAGAGCCTTGCACCGCATTAGTGAAGTACCTACCGTGGACAATAGGTTTTGGATTCTGTATCGCCTTTTTATGGAATTGATTCCTCAAATTTTATTTGTAGGGATCATCTTCTCCATTGCTAAAATCAAAAAAATAAAATTCGATCTCTCCAATTCTATTTCCCATACCTTATTTTTTCTTTCTATTGGATTATCTGCATCCATACCACTAATGATGACGATGGTGCAAAAAGGATTTTATATGGTTCCATCCTTCCCCTTTTTCGCGATTGGAATATCCATATTCATTTCACCCATCATTCTGCAGTTGACAGACCGCATAAACATCCGAAACCCTTCCTATAAAAAGTTTCTGCTGATCTGCGTATTTTTATTCATCGGCGCCACAACTTTTTCTTGGATGCAGAAAGGAAAAGTGAGTAGAAACAAAGAGCTATTACATGATATCTACTTAATGGGTAGCATGCTTCCAAAACAATCAACAGTTTCCATTCCAGCTGAATTATGGAGCCAATGGGACTTGCAATGTTATTTGATTCGTTACTTCAACATCAGCTTAGAAACCAATTATCAAAATAGGTTTTGCATCATAGATAAAAAAATACAAATAACTCCTCCGGCAAACTTCAAAAAAGTGGAGCTAAAGACCATACAGTATGACCTTTACAAACAAGAATTGCCTCATCCCTAAAAAAGAATTTCCAACAAACTGAAAAGAGAGATGGCATTGCTTTCCCTGTTGTAAGGCTTTCCCTATTTAATCTCCTGACACAGCTCTACCAAAACCCCATGGGTGCCCTTGGGATGTACAAAGCAAACGAGTTTATTATCAGCACCTTTTTTAGGGGTTTCATTCAACAAAATAAATCCTTCCGCTTTCAGTCGCTCCATCTCCGCAAAAATATCCTCCACATCAAAAGCGATGTGGTGAATACCCTCCCCCTTTTTCTCAATAAACCTGGCAATAGGGCCATTTGGATCTGTAGATTCAAGCAATTCAATCTTATTTTCTCCAGTCTTGAAAAAAGAAGTTTTTACATGCTCCGAAACAACTTCCTCTTCCTTGTAATGGGCTTCCCCCAACAAAGCCTTATACAATAGATTTGCTGATTCTAGATTTTTTACGGCAATGCCGATGTGTTCTATTTTTTTCAAAATGATTTTATTTTTTTATAAATTTTTCTGTTGAATTGTCGAAATTCAAATAATAGATTCCTTTTGCCAACCTGCTCACATCCACTACATTTCCTTCTCCTGATTTCAGCATATTACCATATTCATCATATATCTCAAAGGGTGTTTCGGCAGAAAAATGAATATCCTTATTCACCTTAATCGGATAATAGGTTACCGCAGGAATATTCGACTTAAATTCTACAGAACTGCTGTTTCTAGCCCTTGAACCTTCCACCTTTTGGCTCACACGGTATTTATGAATGCCTGAATGCAACTTAATTTTAAAGCTATACGAAGCGTTTTCAGGATTTCCCTTTCCAGCAATTTCACCAATTTTAGTCCACCTATTCCATCTGAATTCCTCAATGGAAAAAGGTAGCGGACCGGATTCGTTTTTTGTGCTCCACCGCAAACCATTTTCATCAACCTGCATCTGCGTAATTTCAAAAGTACTGTTGACCTTCAAATCCTCCTCATTAATAACCCTTGGCGTGCAATCATCCTTGTGCTTGATTTTTATCAACACATGATCCCCAACTTGAAACCGGTAAGGCATCAAATCAATTTCAAAGGCACTCGATTGAATTTCATCGGTACTCAGCTCTCCATTCACGGTAACCTCCGTTACGCAAAAACCAACCCCTGAGCCCGTAAATGGATTTTGTACATATATATTTTTTCCCTGATAGCTGCCTTCAAGAACAATTTCGCCTGCCTGCATCTGCAGATGCATCAAGAAGCAAGCAAACATAATCCCTATTTTTTTAATTGATATCACCCCGATTTGACTATTCATTTTAGAAAAAATATACCTGATACTTTTCATAACACACCTGATTATCTTCCCTTTTATTTGAATAAAATTACGGTTTATTTATACTGCTTAACACTTGCTTTCTATTCATAAAGTTCAAAACTATCAATAATTCATTTACGATGTTCCCTTTTCATTCAATAATTTTTTTCTGAAATAGGCAAAAATAAGCTCTGATTTCGCTTTTCCCACAACGGCAGCCACTTCATCTTTTCCGGCTTCTGAAAGACGCTTGACAGATTTAAAATGGCTTAATAACAATTGCACGGATTCAGGACCTATACCCCGAATGTCTGACAAGGCTGTTTTGATCGTTCCCTTTGACCTCCGATTTCGATGATGCGTAATGCCAAAACGATGCACTTCATCCCTCAGCTGTTGGATAATTTTAAGGGTCTCACTTTTTTTATCCAAATACAGGGGGATTGGGTCTGATGGATAAAATATTTCTTCTAACTTTTTAGCAATACCGATGATATTCATCTTTCCCTGCAATCCCAACTTTTCTAGACTTTTTAAGGCTGAGCTTAACTGCCCCTTTCCGCCATCAATAACAATGAGCTGAGGTAATTCCTGTTTTTCCTCAATCAATCGCTTATAACGCCTATAAATGACCTCCTCCATAGAAGCAAAGTCGTTAGGTCCTTCTACAGTTTTGATATTAAAATGCCTGTAGTCTTTTTTTGATGGTTTCCCATCTTTGAAAACACTCATCGCAGCAACCGGAAAAGCACCTTGAATATTCGAATTGTCAAAGCATTCAATATATCTGGGCTGCACCTGCATACGCAAATCTTTCTGCATCTGATCCATCAGCCTGTTCACCCGGTAGATGGGATCGGCCTTTTCATAACGCAAATGCAACTCCTTCATGTAATAGGTTACATTCTTCTCGGAGAGTTCCAACAACCTCTTTTTATCTCCAATTTTTGGAATCGATATGCTGATACCGGGAATGGAAAGATCAGGAAGTATGGGCACAAGAATCTCCGTAGAATGGCTGCTGAAACGATTTCTCAAATCGGTAATCGCAATGGTCAGCAATTCCTCGGCCGTCTCATCTAACTTCTTTTTCAACTCAAGCATATGGGCCTGAATAATGGCTCCATTCATCACTTTCAAAAAATTCACATAAGCCGTATCTCCCTCCATCGCAATCGAAAATACATCCACATTGTTGATAAGCGGATTCACAATTACCGATTTGCTTCGGAATCTTTCTAGAATAAACATTTTTTCTTTGACGTGCTGAGCCTCCTCATATTCGTAACGGGAAGCATGCAATTCCATCATTTCTTTTAATTTGGCAATCAAGGTATGCGCATTGCCTTTTAAAATTTCCTTGATTTCTTGAATCTGTTCCTCATATTCTTTTTCAGCATATATGCCTACGCAGGGCCCTTTGCAATTCCCAATATGATATTCCAAACAGAGTTTATATTTTCCCTTGCGGATATTTTCTTCACCCAAATTGAGAGAACAATTTCTCAATTTAAACAGTTGCTGTATCAATTCCAATAAGATGGAAACCATTTTTACAGAGGCATAAGGCCCAAAATAGGAGGAACCATCCTTTACCAACAAACGAGTGGAAAATACACGGGGAAATCTTTCCTTTTTAATACATATCCAAGGGAATGTTTTATCGTCTTTTAAAAGTACATTATACCTGGGTAGGTATTTTTTGATGAGATTATTTTCCAACAATAGCGCATCCATTTCGCTATCCACAACCATGTATTTGATATCGGCGATGCGTGCCACCAGCATCCTGGTTTTACCATTCTCATGCTTATCCTTTAAAAAATAGGAGGATACCCTTTTCTTGAGATTTTTTGCCTTTCCAACATAAATAATTTGCTCTTCAGCACTGAAAAACTGATATACTCCCGGAAGATCCGGAAGATTTCTCACAAGTTCAGAAATATATGCTGACTTCACTTTCATCCTGTGAATATATTCTTTTATACCAAAATAAAAATCAATAAAATACCCATTGTGATTATCAAAAAATCCCCCGACTATTCAATAATTACAATGGGTATATCTTTACAATAGGCTTTCTGCAATTGAAAAAATCAATCGTGATATGCTCAAATACTAATTTTTAAAATCAGCAGCAAGCACACAAGTCAATTTTTTATTTTTCACATCCCCCTTGGTATTAAAGGCTTCAATGAAAACCACATAAATACCCACACGCGCCTTGTCTAGCTCGTCGGTAATTCCATCCCAACTGAATGTTCCTTGAGCACCGCTCAATTCATTTTTTACTAGATGTCTTACAATTCTTCCAGCAGCGTCATATATGTTTACATTGGAAACATAATCAGGTCCATCGAATGTATAATGAATATTCATCACATCATTATGTCCATCATTGTCAGGAGAAAATATTTCCGGATCTACTTTAAATTCACTGCCATCATTTTTGGAATCACTGTATTGTGAATTTTGATACGCCGGTGTAGCAAAGCCTACATGCTGCGCAGCTGAATGCCAATTGTTGATATCTTGCGTAGGCCTTTCAGGACTGATCCTTTCAAGGGATACACCCTTCTTGTTATTCAACAAGGGGTATTGCATTTTATCGGAATAATAAAATTTATCGATGATGGTTTTGTTGGCAAGAGAAAGTACCGCACGACCATCACTGATGTTAAAGGAAGGCATAGATGCCATTTCTATAAATCCTTTTGGATTGGTAGTAACATATTGTTTTTTTACCTGCGCCGGATTGGTAGTCAATACCACATATTCACCAGGGAACAGTAGATAACCCGCCGTGTCTACTTGATAAATATAAGTTAATACATTTGTTATCGTATCGATAGAAGATACATACAAATCTTTCAAATTTACCACACCAGCTGAGCGGTTATACAATTCAAGAAAATCTACTCCATCGGTATTGGGGTTATACAAAATTTCATTGATGATAACATCCGAAGGATTGATGGCATTCGGCAAAGCAAAACGTCCGCTCGTTGCCGCCATGGTATTTCCAGCACAATCCTTTATCTGACCATTCAATGCCAAAGTATAGGTTATTCCGGATGATATAGCTGTTGATAAATTCAGATACACACTTTTGTAATCAGGACGCACAGGCTCAACACCCACAACCCCTATTCCATTGTCGATGCTGTAACCTGCTAGGTTGATAATGCTGGTGCTGTCAGCAGACTCGGTAAAAAATACTTTTAAACGAGATGGATTTATCAATATGATTTTATCCAAATCAGGCAACGTAAGGTCAGGAATGGAGGCCCTGCCGGAATTTCTAAAACCTGGCGTTCCTCCGTTTAAATTGTATGAGGCATGCCAATTTTCTCCTCCACCGCAAGGATTTTTTGAATCAATCATTTCCAAAGACCATCCGCCACTGCTTTTCGATGCATCGCCATACCAGGTATCAGAATAGGTTAAAGTGTGAATAATTCCATCATCTGCTTTTCTCAATTCCAAAGCGGCTCCTGTATTGGTCAATGATGGAAAACTAACCACCCCAACTACTGGAATGGAACTGCCATAGGCCTGTGCACCACTTTGTGAACTTAAAACCAAAAAGCTATCCGCCTCAATACTCACATCCGGCAAATATTTTAAACTGCTTCCTGCCTTAATTTTCCACCCTTTCATATTGATGCGATAGGGGGTTCTGTTATACAACTCTATGTATTCATAGAGTGGCAAATTGATTGATGGCGCCTCATCAGGCATAATTTCGTTGATAACAACATCATAAGGCTGAACGATATAATAAGAAAATATAGGATTCAAAGCACTGGCTGCATTTCCTGAACAATCGCTGATATTGCTTACGCTTAATGAATAATTATTTTTATTAGACAAAGGATTTGATAGTGTCAATGTAACACATGTATTTGAAGACAAGGGGTCCACAGCTACTGAAAGCGGTGATCCAATGCCTTTGTCAATACTGTAATTTGTGATGTTTGATATGGCCACAGGGTCTATTGATTCATCAAAACAAACACCTACATGGAAATTATCGATAGCTACGATGGATAATACATTCGGCCCTGTTAAATCAGGAGCGTTTGAATACACACTATTTTGATTGGCAGGGGTTCCTCCATCAGGGTTTGTAGATGCCATCCAATTTCCCTGAGAAGGACAATTGCTGCTAAAACTCGGATTGATTAATTCCAATGTCCATCCACCAGCTTGCTTTACAGCATCCTTATACCAGGTATCCGCATATCTTACTGAATCAATAGTAGAACCTGTATTATCAGTCATATTCAACAACATCCCGGCATTGGTAAGGGTTGGCATAGAAACACCTAAAGCATTACCAAATCCGGCAAATAATCCTTCATTACCGGCAGCACAAAGAACCAAATATTCTGAAGGCAACAACACATGTGATGAAAATGCTGCTCCACCATTTAACTTCCAACCACTCAGATTAATAGATTTTACACTCTTGTTATAGATTTCAATAAATTCTACCGCCGGAATATTTGCCGGAGCAGGGCTATTATCCGCAAAAATTTCATTGATAATTACATCCTTATATACAGGAGGCTGCACAGGAAAATAACCAAAGTATTTGGTAACACCGCCAACAATTACATTTGAATTCAAATCCTTCACATTACTCACCGTAAGACCGGCATATATACCAACAGGAAAGTTGTTCACAAAGTTCAAATGCACCAAGGCCGGATTCACTACATCACGAACAGCCGTTGATGGACTTCCTATTGAATTATCCACAACATAATTGGCTGTTGTTTGCGCAGAAATGGTTTCAACAGGCTCTGAAAATAATACATCCAACTGATTTTGTGAAATAACAGTTAATAGGTTGACAACAGGTGGGGTAACATCTGCCTGAATAGCTCCTACTACAAAATCATCAAAAAAATGCTTGTTGAAATTGGTAGACGAATATTTTACCAAAACACCAAAATAACTGCTTGTCGTTACTGCTGCATTAACGGTAGTTCCCTGATAGATGTAATTGGTTCCCAAACCTCCAGCATCAGCATATAGGGTCCACTGATTGCTTGCACTTCTGAGTACCTTGACCTTGGTGGGATTGTTCGTGCTGCTGGCAATAAATCCATTCGTGCCATCAATAATTTTGGTAACAACGCCTCCTTGCTTGATAAAAAGACTCACTTCATCATCAGTGCCTCCTATTCGCACAAAATAACCATTGTTTTGGCCTCTCAAATTAACACTATCAGAGGTCAAGAAAATATCCATATAATTGGATGAGGAGGTTCCATATTTGATATTGGCAAAAAATTCCCACTGTACATTTGAAGCCAAAGCAGAGGGGGTAGCCATCTGAATCACCGTGCCAGATACGGCAGGACCATTTGAATTCAGCTGCCCATTTGTGATCTGCCAAAAGGCATTGTCCCCCGTCCATACCGGATTATTGGTAAAGTCTCCATCCGTAAAATTATCAGAAAACTGTGCCTTTACCCCTATGCTGGTTAAACACAATAGGATAGCTAAAATTCTTTTGTTCATTACCTTCATTCTTATCGGTTTATAGTTATTATTTTTTGTACCACACTATTTTCTCTGCCTGCCTTCATCAGATAAACACCTGATGGGAGATGCTGTAAATCAATATTTTTTCTTCCTGAAAGGATGCTGCTCATCTGATATACGCAAACCCCTTCCAAATTATAAATAGACAATTGTTTAATATCTTTTCCTTCGATAACGAACATTCCATTGGAAGGATTTGGATATACTTGCAAATCATTGGCTTGTTTTTCAGAGATGCCCACATTATCAACACGAAGGGTATGGCAAACAGAATCTGTTAACGCATTACTCGCCGTAACAAGTAAACAAACTGTAAAGTTTCCTGATGTGGAATAGGTATGCATTGGATTTTGTGCATTGCCATGCGCACTTCCATCACCAAAATCCCAATCCCAAGAAGTTATAGAACCCGGAGTGATGGTTGAAGCATCCGTAAACGCAACATCCAACCAAACAGCATTTTTACTGAAATTAGCTACAGGTGCCTGAAAATCAATGGAATTACCTGCATTGCTACCAATATTACCTGTACAATCTTTCATATTCGAAAATACAATCATGTAGGTAGTACCGGATTTAAAAGGCTTAGAAAGTGTCAGATTAACACAATACCCGGAACTGATATAAACAGAAGCCGGATTTCCAATGCCATGATCCATACTGTAATTGGATATATTTTTTAATGCCAAAGTATCTACACTTTCATTGAAACACAAACTGATATGCATGGAATCGGTTACCGTATAGGTGGCCATAACTGGTCCGGTAACATCCGTTGCAAACACACTGTTTTGAAATCCGGGTGTACCTCCGTCAGAATAATTGGAAGCAATCCAATTCACAGAACCCACACATGATGAACCCAAAAATGGATCTATCTTTTCCAATGACCACCCACCATTTTTCTTGCTGGCATCCTGGTACCAGGTATCATCATAATGAACCGTATCCATAACAAGACCCTTTTCATTTTTCAGTACCAATAAGGATCCCGTATTTACCAAAGAAGGAAATGAAGCCAATGCATATACTGGCAAATTAGCACCATAGGCAGCCTTCCCGGCAACGGAAGTAAGCACCACAAAACTATCTGGCTCAATATCTATGGATGGCAATACTTTTACAGAACTTCCTGCACTGAAAGTCCAATTTAATAAATTAACCCGCATCGAGGTTCTATTGTACAATTCAACATACTCATAAGCAGGTAAATTCACAACAGGTGTTTCATCAGCCATCACCTCATTAAACTGAACATCCAAAGGTGATAAAACAGCATTGGAAAATGAAAAAGGTACATTGCTGACCAGATTTCCTGAACAATCTGTAAGGTTTCCCAAAGTGATTGTATATATCGTATTGATGGTCAATGGTGAGGAAAGTGTCAAATCAAGGCAACTGACATTCGCACTGTCTATTTGAACAGCCAATGGCTTGGCCATCCCGTTGTTAAAGGTGTATGAATTGATATTATTCCAGCCCCCTGAAACACCCTCACTCAAACAAACAACAATATGTGTGGAATCAATCACGCTAACACCATTGATAAAAGGAGCGGTTACATCTGCCTGTGTAGAATATACACTGTTTTGTGTGCCCGGCGTGCCACCCATCGTATCAACTGAGGCAATCCAATTCGGTTTTGAATAACATCCCAATGGATAATTGGGGTTTATCAATTCCAAAGTCCAGCCCCCATTTTGCTTGCTCGTATTTTGATAATAGGTGAGATCATACTTGACGGAATCAATCACATTGCTTTTATCATCCTGTAAATACAAACTTGTACCTCCATTAATCAATGCAGGCCAATTAGCAAGTCCCAAAGTAGGTCCGAAAGTGCGGAAGATTGCAGTGTCTGCATTGCTGCACAAAGTCAAATATGTACCCGGCATCAACATATATGAAAACATAACCCCTATGGTTGATGATAAGGTTTTTATCTTCCATCCGGCCAAATCAATGGCCGTAGCGCTTCTGTTATACAATTCCACAAATTCAGCATTTGGCAAATGTACCTGTGGACTCGGGTCAGCAAAAATTTCATTGATAATCAAATCTTTAAATTTTGCTGTGGATGATGATCCCAAAGAAAACGTAAATGGCGTATTTCCAGAAACATTACCAGAACAATCACTGGCATTGATTAAGGTGATTCCATAGGTAATATTAAGAGCCAATGCTTTTGAAAGTGTCAATTTTACACAATCTGTATTTACCGTATCCAAGACCGCAGCAGCAGGATTACCGATGCCATTGTCTATGCTATAGGTAGTGGTCAATCCAATTGCACTGCCGATTGATTCACTCATACAAACATATAGGTGCATCGAATCTATTACAGATACATTGTTAACAAATGGCGAAGTTACATCACCTGATGTGGAATATACACTGTTTTGGTTGCCCGGCGTACCTCCTGAAGTATCTTTTGATGCACTCCAATTGTTAACCAACGGACAGGATCCTGTATAATTCGGATTGATTAACTCCATGCTCCATCCACCAGCTTGCTTTACAGCATCATGATAAAAATTTAAATTATATTGAACTGAATCAATTAAGGTTCCCAAATTATCAGCAAGGTATAAAGTAGTTCCTCCATTGATAAGCGCAGGCCAAGAAGAAATACCCATCACCTGTCCATAACCACTGTATAAACTGGTATCGGATGATTTACATAAAATCAGATATTGGGAAGGTCCTAAAATTTTAGCTGCTAAAGTACCCGTGGTGGAAGTGCTTTTAAATTTCCATCCACTCAAATCCAAGGTCTTATTGCTTTGATTATAAATTTCGATAAACTCAGCATTGGGCAGATGTACCTGTGGACTGGGATCAGCAAAAATTTCATTGATCACCACATCCTTAAAGGAAGGTAATACAGGCGCTACATAGGTAAAACTACCTGTATTATTCCCTGAAATCACATTCGCGTTTAAATCCTGAATAGTTGATGCCGTCAGGGTATACAGAACAGAAGAGGTAAAATTGGTAGAAAATACCAAATGAACCAAGGCATGATTTGCAGAATCCTGCTTGGCTTGTGTAGGATTACCCATTCCATTGTCTACCAAATAATTTGAAGCGGTCTGTGCTGATCCTATTTCAACAGCTTCTGAAAAAAGTACATCAACCGTTTGTATAGAAGTAGCTTGTACAGATTGAACCGTTGGTGGTGTCAAATCGATCACAATAGGCCCAACAACAAAATCATCAAAAAAATACTTGTTGAAATTAGTGGCAGAATATTTTACCAAAACCCCGAAATAAGCACTTCCGCTGATACTTGCATCGGTTACTGAACCCTGTAAAATATAATTCGTTCCCGTGCCTCCTGCATCGGCATACAAATCCCACTGATCTGAAACACTCCTAACCACCTTTACTTTGGTAGGATTGTTAGAAGAACTGGCAATAAAGCCATTGGTACCATCAATAAGTATTGTGGAAGTACCCCCCTGTTTTAAAAATAAAGAAACTTCATCATTTGTTCCCCCTATACGCACAAAATATCCATTGTTATTTCCACTTAATCTTGCACTGTCTGAGGTAAGAAAAACATCTGCATAATTGCCCGAAGTGGTTCCTGTCTTGGGATTTACATAAAATTCCCACTGGCAATTTGAAGAAGTTGCAGAAGCCGTAGACAGATAAATTACCGTACCCGTTACCCCTGGTCCATTGGAATTCAACTGTCCATTGATAATTTGCCAGCTGGAATTATCCCCATTCCAAGTTGGATTCGCAGTAAAATCACCATCCGAAAAATTATCACTCCACTGAGCAAACAATAAACCGGGTAATAAACAAATCATGCCCATGGCACTTGTAAGAATTTTTTTGATCATTCTGCTTATTTTAACATTTTATAAACAATTCAATGGATGAAAAGCATTCAGAAACTGCATTTTTTTTACTTTTGCTCCCTGTAACTGAATGAAAATTCGGGTAAAATTAGCATTCTTTGCAGATATTAACAAAAAGCCAAAAAATAAGGGCTTAATTGACAAGATATCAGGGCAATAATTCCTTTTTAAAAGATAACGAGGTCTAAATAAAATCAGACAATGAAAATAGCAGTTGTAGGTGCCACAGGATTAGTAGGTAAGGTGATGTTACAAGTACTTGAGGAACGTAATTTTCCGGTTTCTGAACTCATTCCCGTAGCTTCAGAAAAATCTGTAGGGAAAAAAATACTTTTTAAAGGAAATGAATATACCATAGTGGGCATGGAAGAAGCTATTGTAATGAAACCTGCCGTGGCCTTATTCTCAGCAGGAGGCAATACCTCCTTGGAATGGGCTCCAAAATTTGCAGAAGCCGGCATTACCGTTATAGATAACTCATCAGCCTGGAGAATGGACCCTGAAAAAAAACTCCTGGTACCTGAAATTAACGCCCACCTGCTTGGTCCCCAAGATAAAATCATTGCCAATCCCAATTGTTCAACCATTCAGTTGGTAATGGCCTTGGCCCCTCTTCACCAAAAATATCAAATAAAAAGAATCATCATTTCTACCTATCAATCCGTTACAGGAACTGGTGTAAAAGCAGTACAGCAGCTCGAAAATGAAAGGGAAGGAATAGATGGGGATATGGTTTATAAGTATAAAATAGATAAAAATTGCATTCCCCAATGTGACGTTTTTACTGAAAATGGGTATACCAAAGAAGAAATGAAATTGGTGAACGAAACCAAAAAAATTATTGGGGATCAATCCATACGCATCACTGCAACAGCGGTTCGTGTACCGGTGATTGGCGGACACTCTGAAAGCGTCAATATCGAATTCGAAAAAGATTTTTCTGTAGAAAAGATAAGGGAAATACTGGCTTCCACACCGGGAATTGTCGTGCAAGATGATACGGACAAGTATATATACCCCATGCCTGCCTATGCCAAAGGAAAAGATGAAGTTTTTGTGGGCAGAATCCGTAGGGATGAATCCAATGATAACAGCCTAAATATGTGGATCGTGTCTGATAACCTTCGAAAAGGAGCTGCTACCAATGCCATTCAAATTGCAGAATACCTGCATAAGGCAGGATTGTTAGGCTAGTCTAATTTTCCTGATCCTCAGGAACCTTCACACCGTCAAGTTTTCTTTCCTTCCCGTCTAGGTATAAAACCGTGAGAATCAATGTACCATCTTCACCATAACTTTTCCATAGGCCTTCTCTAACCCCCATGCGATAGCTTCTCTCCTCCCGGATGTTGCCATTGCCATCATAAAATTTGTGCACCCCGTTTTCATTTCCCTCCACATAGTTCCCTTCAAAAGCAAGCTTCCCAGTATTAAAATATTGTTTCCAAAGACCTTCTTCTTTATCCTCAGCATAATTTCCTTCGGCAATGTATTCACCAATTTTATATTTCCAATGCCCCTCTTTTAGGCCTGCAACATATTTTCCCTCCAAAATAACCGTATTGCTATCACTATATTCCTTGGAATAATCATTTTCCTTACCATTTTTATAAACCTCTTCCCTGCGGATATTGCCATTGGCAAAGTACCATTTCCAAGGACCCTCCGGTTTTCCGGCGATATAAGCACCAATCTGCTCCTCTTTTCCATTTTCATGATAAAATTTCCATAATCCGGTGCGCTTTCCATCTTTATACTCACCAACTCCTTTCAAAGCACCTCTGTTGTTTATACATGAATCCGTGCAATAATAGTATTCCTTCCACATCCCCTGTTCATAACCCTGCTCATCAACTATACCCTCTGCAAGAACCCTCCCTTTTCGATATATTTGAGAGGACATAATTTTTCCCTCTTCGCTATAATCCCTACTGGTACCTTCAGCAATATCTTTGTAATAACTGCCAATTCTTTTGTTACTTCCATTGG
>Ga0114970_10002263_pt1 | contig 14432 bp, 15 predicted proteins | sample M_140205_XF_Meta_FD_87030 | JGI IMG/M metagenome (GOLD analysis project Ga0114970, IMG submission 87030) | Freshwater microbial communities from Lake Montjoie, Canada to study carbon cycling - M_140205_XF_MetaG | ecosystem: Environmental > Aquatic > Freshwater > Lake | place: Lake Montjoie... | reverse complement strand
GTTGGTCGCCTATTTGATGGCAGCGTTCTCCATTGCAGCTGGATTGATTGCCCATCAATTTTGGAGCGTTGATCCAGCGCAACTGGGCAATCAATTGAACCACTTGTTGAAAAATGGTGCCGTCGCCGGTGGCTTTGTCATGGCCGCTTTACTGGCCGATCGCTACTCGAATGCACCTGCTGAAGATCATACCGATTGAGCATTGCTTTTCTTTTTGAAGCGTGTCCTTTGTTTGATCTAAAATGAGGTGTATTTCAAATGCACGAAGATAGCAAAATGGGGTCCAATTTTTTAAGAACTGTGGGGTGCTTGGGCCTATTTTTGCTGCTCTCTGTAACTTCATGGGTGCAAGCGCAAAGCTATCCCGATCGGCCAATCAAGTTGATTGTGTCTCTTGCGCCTGGAGGAGGCGTGGATTATTTTGGTCGCCTGATTGCACCCAAATTATCGGAGCTGCTTGGTCAGCCGGTTGTTGTTGAAAATCGCCCTGGGGGTGCAACCAACATTGCTGCTGATTTTGTGGCTCACGCCGCTCCTGACGGGCATACACTTTTGCTCTCCAGCGTGACGACCTATGCGATCAACTCTTCTTTGTTCAAAACTTTAAGTTACGATCCAGTCAAGGATTTTTCGCCCATCGGACTGGCTGCAACCTTTCAATTTCTTTTGGTTTGCAATGCGGATTTTCCAGTCGACTCGGTGTCTAAGTTTGTAAGTTATGCCAAGGCCAATCCTAAAAAGGTGAGTTTTGGCTCTTCCGGCCCAGGAAGCCCTCATCAGCTGACCATGGAATTGTTTGCTAAACGCGCAAACATCGATCTTGTGCATGTTCCTTATAAGGGGGCGGGTCCGGCGGTTTTGGATCTGATTTCGGGTCAAATTCCAGTGATGTTCTTGGATGTGGCCACCGCGCTTCCTCACATCAAATCCGGCAGAATTCGCGCTTTGGCATCTGCAAGCCTGAAGAGGACCGAGTTGTTGCCCGCAACGCCCACCATCAGTGAGTCTGGATTTCCAAATTTTGAAGCCTCGTCTTGGCTTGGGATTGTGGCGCCAGCTAAAACACCGCAGCCTATCATCCAAAAGCTCAATGGCGCTTTGAATCGGGTTCTTGTCGATCCCGAGGTGATTTCACGCTTAAGCGGTGCGGGTGCGGAGCCCACCTCCGGTGCGCCGCAGGCGTTTGCTGTGTATCAGGCCGCGGAACTTCAAAAATGGGGTGAGATCATCAAGTCCTCCAACATAACACCCGATTGATCGCGGTGTAAATGGTTGAGATGGTTTGTATTTGACTCTCAGTTGATTTGATTTAAATATTGCTAGGGCCACTTTGAAAATAGATATTCACTCCCACGTGTTTGATCGTGGTTATTTTGATGCCATGTTGAGGGACATGGTGCTCCAAGTCGAAAAGACCCCATCAGGTCAAACCTTGTTGCGCAAAGATGGCTACACCTACATGTGGTGGCGTGACGCTTTTTTTGATATCGACGCGCGACTGCGCGTCATGGATGCTCAAGGCATTGACATGCGGGCCTTGTCTCTGTCCTCACCCAGTGTTTACGACTGGAGCGGTGAGCGTCAAGTTGAAATGGCCAGGTACATGAACGATGTGACAGCCAAGATTGTTCAATCGCATCCAGACCGTTTTTTTGGATTGGGCACCTTGCCCTTGAGTGACATTGAGGCGTCTCTCGTTGAACTTGATCGCTTGACGCTTGAGCTGGGGATGAAAGGCGTCATGATGGGTTCGAACGTCGCGGGTATGCAATTGAATCACGAACGCTTTGAGCCCATTTGGGCAAAAATAGACGCTTTGAAACTTCCTGTTTTTGAGCATCCGATGTTTCCGCCCAATGTGGGGCAGGAGGAGTTTGAACTCCCCTTGAGGTTGGGCTTTATTTTTGATACGACGACTTGTGCAACTCGGTTGATCTATTCGGGCGTATTTGAAAGATATCCAAATTTCCCCTACATCATGGCCCATACAGGTGGTGCGTTGTTGATGCTTTTAAAGCGTTTGGACAATGGGTACGAGTTGTTTCCAGATTGTCGCAAATACATCAACAAACCGCCCAGTGAATACGCCAAGCAGCTTTACTACGATACGGCTTCTTTTTATGCGCCCAGCATCATGATGGCCCATGAAATTGTGGGTCCAGAGCGAATTCTTTTTGGCTCGGATGAGCCTTTAATTGGAGCAGACACAAGCCTTATTGAGGGCTTAAACATTCCACAGTCTCACAAGGCCAAGATTCTTGGTGGAAATGCAGCTCGTTTATTTGGTCTATAAAAATGAATTTTTTTCTATCGATATCTTTACTGAGACGATGCTGATAGCGAAGCATCAATACCGTGGCGCCACCAAAAGTACAAAATGGATCAGCGGTTGCGTGACCCTTGATATCTTCAATGATGGAGAGTGCGTGAGCAAGTAAATCTTTCCATGCGCCCTCGCGTAGCCCGCGCGCAATCACCATGAGTTAAATTCAAGCAATACATCTCAATGGGAGTCCTATGCAGTGCTGTACCCCTTAAAGCAACATTGTCAAAGGGCACTATGCTCTCCTTGATCGGGTTAGCTTACCGTGTATTATTCAAAATGTGCTTTTTGCGCCCTTTCTTGAACTTAGTCATTTGATGGATCAGTCGACAATCGAACTCAATGAAGAATAATTCTTATGATTACATCATCGTTGGTGCAGGTTCTGCGGGTTGTGCGTTGGCTTACAGGTTGGGGGCTGACCCCAAGGCCAAAATATTGGTCTTAGAGGCAGGTGGCTATGACCGCTCTCCAATGATCAAAATACCCTTGACATGGGGATTGATTCTCAAGCATCGACTCTACGATTGGGGCTACTTCACACAGAGTGAACGCTCTATGGGTCATCGAGAAATTGAGTGTGCACGGGGCAAGGTCATCGGGGGATCTTCCAGCATCAACGGCATGGCTTATGCACGGGGTGCGCCTGAGGATTACGACGCTTGGGCGCAGGACTTTGGTTTATCCGATTGGTCTTATGAGAGGGTATTGCCTTTTTTTAAGAGATGCGAAAATTGGCAAGAGGGGGAGAATTCAGAGCGAGGGGGGGCAGGCCCCTTGTTTGTCTCAAGGATGATTTATCAAGATCCATTGATGGATGCTTTTTTAAAGACCACTGGTGAGTTGGGTTTTCCTTTTATTGATGACTACAACGCCGGGCGCATGGATGGGTTTTCGCACATGCAGACCACCATCCACAGGGGTAAGCGCTGGAGTGCCGCCTCAGCCTACTTGTACCCCTCCATTGCAAGAGGCAATGTGGATGTGATCCCCCATGTCATGGTCAACAAAGTGAGGATCAAAAGGGGCCGGGCGATTGGGGTTGATGTGAGCTTGAAGGGCAGCGCTCAAACCTTCTTTGCCTCCCAAGAGGTGATTGTCAGTGCTGGTGTGATCAACTCACCTCAATTGTTGATGCTCTCAGGCATTGGAGAGGAAAAGGCCCTTAAAAAACACGACATCAAGCTCGAGGTCGATTTGCCAGGGGTTGGGAAAAACTTGCACGATCACCTGGTTTGCGATGTTCGTTGGAAGAGAAAAGGCAATGGCCCTTTGTTTGATGTATTGCGCTTGGATAGAATTTTGCTTGATCTGTTTAAAACCGTTTTTTGGGGCTCTGGTTTAAGTGGCCAAGTACCCGCAGCAGCGGTGGGTCACGTGAAAAGCAATGCGTCACTGAGTCTTCCCGATTTGCAATTGATCTTGGCCGCAGCCCCCATGACCGCTGGCCCTTACCTCAGTCCCTTTGTCAAACCGTATTTGGATGCCTATGCGTTGAAGGGTGTTTTCTTAACGCCCCAGAGTCGAGGCGAGGTTAGATTGACCGATCGCAATCCCACCTCAAAGCCTTTGATCATCCAAAATTTTCTATCCCATGAAAGCGACATTGCAGCTCTGAGGCAAATGATCAAGATCATGCGACAGATTGGGAGTTCAGGTGCATTTGCCCAGTTTTCTGGGGGAGAGATTTTTCCCGGGCCATCGATCCTATCGGACCAAGAGATTGATGGCTTCATTGCGAGCAATGCCATCACCCTTCATCATCCGGTGGGTACGTGTCGGATGGGGCTTGAGAGCGACCCGATGAGCGTACTCAATTCAAATATGCAAGTTTTTGGTGTTGATGGACTCAGAGTGGTGGACGGCTCTGCCATGCCCAGAGTCGTTCGCGGTCCTGTCAATGCGCCCATCATGATGATGGCAGAAAAAGTGTCTGATCACATCTTACTGAGAGATTGAGCTTTGGCCCATGTTGTTGTGAATGCGTTTGAGTAAGCTGCGAAGTTGATCAATTTCTTCGTGCCCAAAGTCAACCAAAGCTTTCGTTTCGTACTCCTGGGCCAGGGGGATGATTTTTTCGGTGACTTGTTTTCCCTTGAGCGTTAAATTCAGGACATAGGATCTTTTGTCCAAACGCGATTGAACGCGTTTGATGTACCCCTTTTTAATCAATCCGTTGACCGTCCTAGAAAGGGTAGAGGGGTCGTTGGAGCAGGTATGGGCGACTTGACTGAGGGTCGAGTTTTGGGTCTCGTAAATCGTCACGCACACCCTCCATTCAATCAGTGAGATTGAAAAGGGAAGGAGCTGCTTGGTGAAGGCTTGCCCCATGCTGATTCCAGTGCGAGCCAGAAGGAAGGGGAGCGCTTTCTCTAACGAGTGTTGTATGGCCATTGGAGAGATAGATGTGAAAAGCGATTGCAGTGAAATTGTAAGGGTTGGATTTTAAGGGTAAACACTACATGTAATTTAATTGCATTTGCAAGTATTTGGGTTGAAAATAGGACTATTCACATCTGAGGAGATTTTCTGATGAATGCGCCTTTGCACACTTTTAATCAGTTTTTAGATCCTTTCGCCCATGCGCCTGGAAGAACCAGCGCGGTCCTTGGTGCGCCCTCTTTGAGTCACATTTTGGAGCAAGCCAAAGAGATGAGGCCTTATTTAATTGCAAATGCTCAATTGACCGAACAAAATAGGCGCGTGTCTGAGGAGACCACCCAGCGATTTAAGGACCTTGGTTTTTTTAAGCTGCTTCAACCCGCTCGCTACGGAGGGTATGAGTATGGTTTTACCGGTTTCATGGACTTGATTTCTGAAGTGGGTCGGGGCTGTACGTCAACGGCTTGGGGTTGTGCATTGGGTTTGATCCATCAGTGGCTTTTGTCCACCTTGCCCAAAGAGGCCCAAGACGACGTGTGGGGGGAGAACCCGCAAGCGATTTTGTGTGGCTCCTACGCACCCGCAACGAAGGCTCAAAAGGTTCAGGGCGGCTACCTCATCAAAGGCACGTGGGCTTATGCCTCCAATGTCGACAATTCTCAGTGGGCCTTGCTTGGCGTACACTTTCCCGTGGCTCATCCGCAGGACAAGCCCAGTGCTGGATTTTTGTTGGTGCCCAAAGAGAAGTGGGCCATCAAGGACGATTGGTTTGTCGTGGGACAAGCAGGAACGGGATCAAAGTCCATTGTGATGGCGGAGGATGTTTTTGTGCCTGAGCACCGCAAAATCACTTTTGCCGAATTGTCCTCTGGCAATCCACCCGGACTTAAAGACAATCCCCATCCGATCTACAGCATTCCTTTCTTATCAGCAGTGCCTGTTTGCTTGGTAGCACCCATTTTGGGAACACTGCAAGGCGCCATTGATACCTTTATTGAGCTTTGTGAGTCGCGTGTGACAAGAGGTGCAGTTGCAGGCGGTGGGCACAGCCTAAGGGATTTCTTTCCCGTTCAATCTCGCTTGGCAGAAGCCACTGCCGCTTTGGATGCGGCGACACTTTTAATTAACCGAGATACCACCGAGGTTGAACAAATGGCCATGAGTGGTGTGCCCATTGCAGTGACCCAGCGCATTCGAAATCGACGTGACCATGCCTATGCGACAAGACTTGCACAACAAGGCGTGGATGGCCTTTTTACATCGGTTGGTGGCGCTGGGCTCTCGCTGGATCAGCCCTTGCAGCGCATGTGGCGTGATGCCAATGCAATATCGAGGCACATCAGTTTAAATTGGGATGCGGTGTCTTCGATGGTGGGGCAGCATTTGCTGGGCCTAGAGCCCAAGGGTCAGTATTGATTGTTTTTTTACAAGAGGTTTAAATATCATGGACGGAAAAATTGGTTTAGAGGAGCATTTTGCAATCCCAGAAACTTTGCAAGACTCTGCGGGGTTTTTAGCCGAGTCCGTTTGGGGCGAGTTGTCAAAGCGTTTGATCGATGTTCAGGAATACCGTCTGAGAGAGATGGACAAGCACGGTATGCAAATGATGATCTTGTCCTTGAATGCGCCTGCCGTTCAAGCGATATGTGACAAAAAAAGAGCCAACGAGATTGCCATTCGGGCCAATGACTTTTTGGCCGAACAGGTTGCTAAAAGACCAGACCGCTTTCAAGGTTTTGCAGCCCTTCCCATGCAAGATCCGGAGATGGCCATCACCGAGCTGACCCGATGCATGAAGGTTCTGGGATTCAAAGGGGCATTGGTCAATGGATTTTCTCAAGTGGACCATGCTGAGAACGTGGTTTACTACGATGCACCGCAGTATGGGGAGTTTTGGAAGGTGTGTGAGCAGTTGGATGCGCCCTTTTATTTGCATCCAAGAAACCCGATTCCTTCGTGGTCTCAAATTTATGCGGGTCACCCCTGGCTCATGGGGCCGACTTGGGCCTTTGGCCAAGAGACCGCAGTTCATGCGCTCAGACTGATGGCCAGTGGAGTGTTTGACAAGCACCCGAAACTTAAAATTATTTTGGGTCACTTGGGTGAGGGCTTGCCTTACAGCATTTGGCGCGTTGACCACCGAAATGGCTGGGTCAATGAAGAGAAGGCCTATCCCGCAAAGAGAAAGCTTGGAGACTATTTCCAAGAAAACTTTTATCTCACCACCTCTGGCAACTTTAGGACACAAAGTCTGATCGACGCGATGCTGGAGATCGGTTCAGACCGAATTTTATTTTCTACCGATTGGCCCTTTGAAAACGTTGACCATGCGGCCATTTGGTTTGATCAAACCAGCATCAGTTCGGCAGATCGTCAAAAAATTGGCCGAACCAATGCCATTGATTTGTTTAAATTGAAACTTTAAATATCATCACCTTTTGATTTTTCATTGAACTTAACGCTTGCATTGAGGATCCTATGCACTCCGAACCCTTGAGAGCCCAACACAGCTTAACGCCCACGTCCCGCGGGGTGCACCACTTGGCTTTGAACACCTCAGACATGAAGATGACGACTGAGTTTTATACGGGTATCTTGGGGATGCCTTTGGTGCATGCTCTGAGGGTCCCGCCAGGCGTTGGTGTAGGGCCAGGAAACAGGGGGAACCCCCCCTTTGAGAATTTACGGCACTATTTCTTTGATGCAGGAGGGGACACCTTGTTGGCCTTTTTTGAGTTGCCAGCCAAAGAAGTTGCAGTAGGGGATCGAAATGCCATCGCCTCCATGCAGCATGTGTCATTTACCACGACCAAATCACAGTTTGATGCCATGATGGCTCGACTTCAGTCCAATGCAGTTTCATTTCTAGGTCCCGTTTGTGTCGGTGTTCAAACGTGGTCTATATATATTTTTGACCCCAACGGCATTCGTCTAGAGTACTCTTACCAAGAGGACGATCCCGATGACTTGCAAGGCGTTCATGTGGTTGAGCGCTGGACGCAGACCAAGAGCGAAATTTTGGAGGAGTTAAATACCTTGGATGTGGACAGCCAGTGGCTAGACTCAATGACCAAGCATTTGCCCTCTAGTCGGTAGAGCTTGATATCATTTTTTTAATTTGATTGGTAAACACTTATGACTTCTGCTCAAGCTACGCCCATAGACCCCAAAGCGTTTAATCTATTTAATATTCCAGACGATTACTACTTGGATCCCCAGCCATATTTCAAGGCCCTAAGGGATGAGGACCCTATTCATCGCAACGCCGATGGATCGGTCTTGCTCACGCGTTACGAGGACATCATCACCGTGTGGCGGGACCTCTCAGGCGTCGTGAACCGAGAGCAAGCTTACACCAAGAAGTTCGGACCAGGTCCTCTTTTGGAGCACCACACCACCAGCATGCTGTTTCGCGATCCGCCAGATCACGATCGGCTCAGAACCATTGTCAATCCATTTTTCAGTCAAAAATCCATTGAACGCTTGCGACAAGCGACAGTGGATATTGTTGCAAAATTATTGGTCGATATTGAAAAAAAACGCGACATTGATTTCATCTTGGATTTTTCCTCCAAAATACCCGTTCAGTTGGTTTGCGACATCTTTGGCGTGCCCAGAGAAGAGGGGCCCATTATTCGAGATTTAGGTGCTCAAGTCTTGCTTCCCTTGAACCCCACGGTGACGCAAGAGATCATTGACGCGGGTCATGTGGCCACGCAAAAATTCAAGGACTATTTGCTTCAATACATCAATCTTTGGCGCAAGCGGCCCATGGAGGAGACGCCTTCAAACATCATCAGTGCCTTGGTGGCTGCAGAAAAGCGGGGTGAGGACATCTCTGAAAATGAAATGGCGCACTTGTGTATTTTGGTCTTGAACGGCGGGCATGAGACAACGACCAACTTAATTGGTCTTTCAACCCTGGCTTTGATCAATCACCCCGATCAAATGGCTTTGATGGCGAGCGAGGAACTCAACGTGCCTGTGGCCGTTGAAGAGTGCATTCGCTTTTGCTCTCCCCTGCAACTTCAAGGACGACGCACCACGCGCGAAGTGGTCATCGCCTCAGGCCTGATCCCTGCCCATACCGAGGTCATCTTCTCAGTAGGCGCCGGTAACCGCGATGAAAGGGTATTTGATCACCCCAATGCCTTTGATTTGAACCGCAAGCCCAATTTGCATCTGGCTTTTGGGTCCGGCATCCATGTCTGCTTGGGCCGCCCCTTGGCCAGACTTGAGCTTGCCATCGCTTTACCGGCCTTGGCCAAGAGATTTCCTAAAATGAGTTTGATTGAACCGCCTGTTTTTAACAAAAATGCACGTTTTCGAGGTATTCAAAAAATGAAAATTAATCTATATTAAGCGGGTGGCTTTGATTTTAATTTTTGACAATAAACCCAATCGTAAATGGAGATAGTGATATGAAACGAATTTTAAAGACGGGCGTGATCAGTGCGGCTTTGTTGATGCTTCTTGGATTGAATCAAGTTTTGGCTGATACCAAACTCAAGGTCGGTTTTATTTCTGCGCAAAGTGGACCTCTGAACGTATTGGGTTTGGAGCAAAAAAGGGGCTTTGAAATTGCCATGGACCACTTGGGTGGCAAATTTGGACAAACTCAAATTGAGGTGGTGGCGGCCGACTCCAAGGGAAACCCAAGCGCTACCGTGCAGGAGATTTCCAGGTTGATTGACAAAGAAAAAGTGGATGTGATTGTGGGACTGTCTGCCTCCAATGAGTTGGTGGCGGGCGTCAAGCCCATTGTGGACGCGAAAATTTTCTTCATCGGCATGAATGGCGGTGTCGCTATGAACGCAGGCGAGCAGTGCAGCCCCTATTATTTCAACGCCGCCTTTCAAAATGCACAGTTGACCACTGGCATGGGGGCTTTCATGACCAAGCAAGGGGTCAAGAAGCTGTATTTGATTGGTGCAGACTTTGAAGCCGGCTACGAGCACACCGATGCTGCAAAGACAGGCTTCAAGGGTGAGATTGTGGCATCCCAATTCACCCCATTGACGCAACTCGATTTTGCTGCAGACATTGCCAAAATCCGAGCCTCTGGGGCGGATGGCGTGTTTGCCTTTTATCCAGGCGGACTCGGTATTGCCTTCATGCGCCAATGGGCTCAAGCCGGTTTGGTTGGAAAGATTCCCGTGTTTTCAAACATTGCTTTGACCGAACCCACCGCCTTTCAAGCACAAGGCAAGAGCGTTTTAGGCACCTATGTGAGTGCAACTTACTTTGCAGGAATTGACAACGCGGTCAACAAGCGCTTTGTACAAGATTTCAAGACCAAATTTGGACGCGATCCTGCAAGTTACGCGGGCTTGGCTTATGACGCCATGATGCTTCTTGATTCCGCTGTGAAAGAGGTCAAGGGCAATGTGAAAGATCAAACGGCCTTTCGTGCGGCTTTGAAGAAAGCCAATTTTCAAAGCGTTCGTGGCCCATTTGCATTCAATACCAACAATCACCCCATCGAGAACACCTATCTCACCGTGGTGGACGAAAGAGCTGATGGCACTTTGTACTTGAAACAAGTGGCGATCATTGCAGAAAAATCCCCAGATGAATTTGCTAAAAAATGCCCTTTGAAATAATTAGCAAAGGATTGTTTTGGACATGAGTTTGGGCTTGTTCATCGAGCAGGTCTTTAACGGCCTGCAATTGGGCATGATCTTGTTTTTAATGGCCGTTGGTGTGACGCTCACATTTGGTGTGATGAATCTCATCAACTTGGCACACGGCTCAATGCTCATGATCGGGGCTTTCCTCATTGCCTTTGCGGCAAGTACGGTTCACTCCTTTGGCCTGGCCATTTTGCTCGCCATGGTCATGGTTTTCGCACTTTCTTGGTTCATTGAAAAAGTATTGGTCAAGCACCTGTACGCAAAAACACATTTGGACCAGGTGCTTGCCAGTTTTGGCTTGAGCATTGTTTTGAATGACGGTGTGATCATGATTTGGGGCAGAGAGCCCTTGTATGTGAACTTGCCCTCTTGGTTGGAGGGGCCGGTTCAACTCACCCCGACCTTTAGTTATCCTCTTTACCGTTTGGTCATCACTGGCGTTGCAATTTTAGCGGGTTTGGTGCTTTGGTATTTGCTCACCAAAACACGCTTGGGTATGCAAATCAGAGCGGGTGCGGAGAAGCGAGAAATGATCGGTGCCTTGGGTGTCAATATCAACTTTCTCTTTACCGCCGTCTTTGCGATGAGCGCAATTTTGGCCGCCTTGGGTGGCGTGATGCTTGGCCCCATGATTTCTGTTCAATCGGGCATGGGAGACCCCTTGTTGATTTTGTCCCTCGCGGTGGTGGTGATTGGCGGAATAGGCTCACTCAAAGGTGCGCTTTACGCGGCATTGTTGGTGGGTCTTGTCGATACGCTGGGTCGAATGGTGTGGCCAAGCTTGTTGGGCGCTTTGGTTGGAAATATCGTATCAAACGCAGCCATTTACATCTTGATGGCCTTGGTGATCGCCATTAGACCCTCTGGCTTATTTGGGCGGCAACTTCAATGACGGGTGCACACGTGATCAAACAGTCTGAGGCAAAGAATTTGAGGTTGACGCTCACCTTTTGCGCGATCTTCATCTTGGCGCTATTGGTGCCGATGTTGGAGCAAGTCTATTACACCAAGTTGATCGCAAGAATTTCTGTGTTTGCAATTGCAGCGGTCAGTTTGGATTTGATTGTGGGTTTTTCCGGCAGAGTGAGCTTAGGACACGCTGCATTTTTTGGAATTGGCGTTTATAGCGCAGGTATATTGGCTCAGTTTGGCATTGCTCAAATTTGGTTGGTCATGCCCATTGCCTTCTTGGTTGCGGGTTTGATTGGGTGTTTTATTGGCGCGATTTCACTGAGAACCAGTGGCTTGTATTTTATTTTTATCACCTTGGCCTTTTCTCAAATGATCTTTTTCATCGCGCAAGGCCTGCGCATGTATGGAGGCGATGATGGGTTCAGATTGCCCGCTGCCACCGTTTGGTTCGAGGGCGTTGATTTATCCCAGGCCAAAGTGTTGGCCTACACCATGTTGGGGGTTTTGTTGGCTGTGACCTATGTCGCTCATCGAATCATGTCCTCCAATTTTGGTCAAGTCATCATTGCAAGTCGCGACAACTCCAGAAAGGTGAACTCTTTGGGACTGCAGCCTTATCCCTACCAGTTGACGCTTTTTACGCTTTCAGCTTGTATGTGTGCTTTGGGGGGAGTGGGCTTTGCCAATTTAAATGAATACGTGTCTCCTGCGAGCATTTCCTGGGTTCAATCGGGAGAGTTTTTGTTCATGGTGATTTTAGGTTCTGCTGGGACACTGCTGGGCCCTATCTTGGGCGCTGCTGCCTTTGTCACATTGGAGCAAATTCTCTCCGCTTGGACAGAGTATTGGATGTTCTATCTAGGGGTCATTTTGATGCTGCGGGTGTTGTTTTTAAAAACGGGGCTCTTGGGCTTGATCTCAAAACAAGGCGCATGAAAAAATGAGTCAATCTCCCATCTTAGAGACGGTCGATATTGTCAAAAGCTTTGGTGCGTTGATGGTGACCGATCGCGTGTCATTGAGCGTTCATTCGGGTGAATTGCATGCATTGATTGGCCCAAACGGCGCAGGAAAATCCACCCTCATTAACCAAATCACAGGCGAGTTGGAGGTCAATTCAGGCTTGATCTATTTTGAAGGCGAGATGATCAACAAAGTCACCGTCGCTGCGCGATCGCGCCTTGGAATATCCAGGGCGTATCAAGTCCCTCAATTGTTTGGCTCAATGAGTGTTGCCCAGCATTTGATCATGGCCGAGATCGCTTCAAAGAATCAGGGCTTTAAGATGTGGGCCAAGAGTGCTGGCCTTGACGATCTGAGTTCCTCGCAAAAAAGCATTTTGCAACAAGTGGGTTTGCTGCACCTGGCCTCCAAGCCAACGGCCGCCTTGGCACATGGGGAAAAGCGCCAATTGGAGCTGGCGATTTGTTTGTCATCCAAGGCCAAGTTGCTGATCTTGGATGAGCCCCTTGCTGGGCTGGGTCCAACGGAGAGTGAGCAGATGATTGAGCTGTTGAGAAGTTTAAAGTCCCATTTCGGTATTTTATTGGTCGAGCATGACATGGATGCGGTTTTTTCTTTGGCCGATCGAGTCTCTGTCCTTGTGAATGGTGCCATCATTGCAAGCGGCACGGTCGAGCAAATCAAGAACGATCCCTTGGTGAAATCGGCCTACCTTGGAGAAGAACTTGACGTCCATTAAGCCACTCCTGCAGGTGCGGGATCTGTCTGCGGGTTACGCAGGTTCTCGCGTTTTGTTTGATGTCTCCATGAACATTTCTCAAGGCGAGGTGGTGGCGCTCTTGGGCCGAAATGGAATGGGCAAATCAACCTTTATTCGCTCATTGTTTGGCTTGACGACTTACATGGGGGGGACCATCCATTTTAGGGATCAACCCATTGAGCAACTGGCCTCTTTTAAAGTCGCTCGTGCGGGTCTGGGATGGGTGCCTGAGGGGCGACAAATCTTTGCAACCCTGACGGTTCAAGAGAATTTGATGGCCAGTTTTAAAAAGAGCTCGCAGATCAACCAAGTTTGGCGCTTGGAGGACGTCTATGAGCTTTTTCCAAGGCTTGCAGAGCGCAAAACACATTACGGCAATCAACTCTCAGGCGGCGAGCAGCAAATGCTGGCCATTGGACGCGCTTTACTTACTCAGCCCTCGCTGCTTGTTTTGGATGAGGCCACTGAAGGGCTTGCACCTTTGATCAGGAGAGAGATTTGGAGCACCTTGCTTAAACTCAAAGGCACCGAACTTGCGGTCTTGATTGTGGACCGGGATCTGAAATCATTGAGTAAATTGGCAGATGGTTTTCTCGTCTTGGAAAAAGGACAAATTGTCCATCAAGGTTTGGGCTCAGAGTTGTATTCGGATAAAGAGCGGATTGAAAAGTACATGAGCGTTTGAGAAAAGGCTCAAGATGCACGCATGGGCAGTGGTTGACGCACCCTACTTTTATAAATTCAAGGGTTTCTCAGAGGTGCTGTGGGTTGATGCACTGTGCGAATCAAAAAGTGACTCTCGGGCTCGCCCGCTCTGAGTCTTTTGACCAAGTCATCGGGATCGAACTCTACGCCGATGGGGTTGTCCGCAAATCCAGGTCCCATCATAAAAGCGTTGGCTTCTTCGTTGGATTTGTAAACATCGACTTGGAACTCCATTCGGTTGCCGTCAGGGTCCCCATAATACAAAGAGACGGTGATGCCATGGTGTAAGCACCAGTAGGGCATGATGCCCAGACCCTTGAGGTGGTCGTAGTTGTCTGCAAGGTCCCTAAGCGAGTCGTAGGTGTAGGCCACATGATCCGTTCCAACTCGGTCTTGCCTGGTTTTGTTGCCATCGGGTTCAAATATAGAGAGATTCAAGAATGCCACACGGTGGTGTTCTTCATCATAAGTGATGAACGCAATGGCTGGGTTATGGTGCTGAACTTTGGCACCCAAGACATCTTGATACCATTTGATCATCCGCTCAAATTGGTGAGTTCTGTAAACGATGTGGGCAAATTTATTGGGGCTTTTGCGAGTCACGAACTTCTCCTATTTGTTTGATTGAAAGTTCACCATCATCTTCTAGATTTTGCAAATCGCAGTAGGGGGTAAATACTTAGAGACAATTCCTTGGGACAAGGTGTTTTAAACGTGCGTTTTTTTGACCATCTCTTGGATCAAGTAGGTCCCT
>Ga0114970_10002258_pt1 | contig 14454 bp, 17 predicted proteins | sample M_140205_XF_Meta_FD_87030 | JGI IMG/M metagenome (GOLD analysis project Ga0114970, IMG submission 87030) | Freshwater microbial communities from Lake Montjoie, Canada to study carbon cycling - M_140205_XF_MetaG | ecosystem: Environmental > Aquatic > Freshwater > Lake | place: Lake Montjoie... | reverse complement strand
GCATTCAACAAATGTGTTTTTTCATCACTATCTTTAATATATGTATCTAAAAGCAATGAATATTGTTCCGAATGTGTATCTTCCATCATAGCTTGAAAATTATATAGATATTTAGCTTCTTTGTATAAATTACCAATGTATTTAATATCTTCTTTAAATCTATCAGATATATTCCAATTTACAATACCGTCTGATGCTGCAAAAAATGCTAAAATATTTTTGATGAAATATCGTTCATTATCATTTAACTTTTCCCAATCTCTCATATCATTTGATAGATCGACTTCTTCTGCTCGCCAAAATGAGCTTTGTTGTTTTTTATAAAGTGACCATAACTCATGATTTTGGATGGGAAAGACAGTTAAATTTTGAATAGAATTTGACATTTTTAATTTATATATATTTATATTATATACTTATATATTTATTAATTTTCAATTTTATTATCTTTACTTATTTATGCATATACATACAATATCTTTACTAGGCTTAAGACCTAAAAATGAAGATGACCTATTTTATTGTCTTAATTTAAATCAAGATTCTCATAGTGATAAAAAAAGAAATGCAAATATTATAGGAATATTTGATGGGCATGGTGGTAACTTAGTTAGTAAATATCTTAAAGAACACCTGCCAAAATATTTATATACGAATACACAAAAATTATTTTCTGCAAAAAATAATGACTATATTTTAAAAATATTTGATAAATTACAATCAAAAATAGTAAAAGATGTACCACAATCAAAACACATGGGTTCTACTGCTTTAATCTTACAATTAGAAAAAGGTAAAAATGATATGTATAATATTCAAGTTATGAATGTAGGTGATTGTCGTGCTGTATTGTGTAATGAATACAATATTGCAATGAATTTAACAAAAGATCATAAACCAATGATGTGGGAAGAAAAAATGAGAATAGAAAAATTAGGTGGTAAAATAACAAAAGATGCTGGTGATGATCCTAGAATTAATGGATTAGCTGTATCAAGAGCATTTGGTGATTTAGATGTGTTACCATTTGTAACACATGTACCTGAAATTTTTAATTATCAAGTAAATGTTAATTCACGATTTGTTATATTAGGATGTGATGGTGTATGGGATGTATTAAATTCTCAAGAAGCTGTTGATTTTGTATTACGAGAAATGTTAACAACCGAAACAAGTATATTATTACAAAACTATCATACACATACACAAAAAAATGTGGCTAAAAAATTGGGTGAATATGCAATAAAGAAAGGTTCTGGTGATAATATAAGTGTTGTTATTTTATTTTTTATGTAATATAAATATATTATACCGAGATTAAATTATAGATTTGTTCATGCATAAATAATTTAGTTTATATTTTTAATGATAAAAACTATACCTAAAAATTATCCATATATAACAATAAATGCCATTGGTGGATTAAATAATAAATTACGGGTATTATTAAGTTATTTACATGAATATAATGAAGGTAAATATCCAAATAAAAAATTACGAATTATTTGGATAAAAGCAAATGATTGTCCTGATATATTTCCTAATTTATTTGAACCACTTGATAATGTAGAATTAATATATAATACAGATAATATACATAGACCATATATATATGAAACCACAACAAAAGCAATAAATAATGAATATATTAATAAAAAATATTATAATTTATTAAAACCAATAAAACATATACAAACTAATATTGATACATTAAAAAATCAATTAGGTGATGACTATATTGCATGTCATATTAGAAGAACAGATATGATCGAATTATATGCTAAATATAATATACAAGGTATTCCCGATGATGAATATATTAAATTTATTAATTCATATCCAACTAATTTAAAAATATATATTGCAACTGATAATAATATAACTCAAAATATATTTATAAAATTATATAATGATCGACTAATTTATAAAAAAATAGAAAAAAGTAATAAATTAAGACAAACATCATTAGATGATGCTGTAAAAGATATGTATGTATGTGCTGGAGCCAAATATTTTATGGGTAGTGTACGTAGTAGTTTTACCGATACTATTAACTATCTACGACAGTAACTGGTTTATATCGTTTCCATATAGGACATAATGTACATTTAAAATATGCAGAATCTATATTTTTTAATATATTATATACATATTGACTTGTGCGAGTATCTGGTATACTTGCAAAATGTACCAAATTATTATCTTTATCATATACATGATATACATCCGGTTTTACATCTTTTTTAATTAAAAATACATTCTCATCAGAAATATTACTAATTATATTTTCTTTTTGTATGTTTTGTTTTATTTCTGGTTTCATTACTATTATATTTGATTCTTGATTATTATTTTTATTATTAAAATTTTCATTATCAATAAAAATATAAGATATACCTGAACGTGCCTGCAAAAATATAAAACCATTAATTTCAACTGTTGATTTTGATATTTTACTATCTAACTCTTGAATATCACTAATTTTATCTACATTTCGAATTTTTATATTTTGATTATTTATATTTTTACTAATATATTCATCAATATATTTTAATTTCTTTTCTAATTTCCATGCATTCATTCGTAAACCATCTAAGTAATAACAATCTTGAATTAAAAATATATCATTAATAATCCTACCGTCAAATATAGATCCAGTATATGTTTTATTTGCACATTTATAATTTGCATAATATATTTTGATTTCATTTACATTACATTGATCCATATTAAACTTTAATTTCTTTTTTTCAATTAAATATGAAAATGTTTTTTGACCAATTGTCCCAATTAATAAAAAATATGGTTCACCTTTAATGTGCGGTATCACATATTCTATATTTTTTTCGTTTTTTTGTAAATCATCCAATGATTTTAACATTATATAACGAAATTCATAATAATTTATTCTATCAAAAAAGTAAGTTAATACTTCTTTTTTAATAGATATGTTTAAAAGTTCTTTTTTTAATATATGTGACATTTTTATAATATATAAATTAATAATTGTTTAAATGATATAGTTATCAATTTTTATTATTCTAATAATAATTTATTATTACACCATTGTATTTTTTGTTTACATAAATAATATAATGCTTGTTTAATTGGTGGTTCATATTCAATTTGATTTTGTGATAAATGTGTTAATCCAATTTCTTCCCATAATTTTATTTGTTCTCTTATTATATCATGTTTTACTTTATTTATTACTAATTCATTATTATCAAATTTTGTTTGAAACTTTTCTTCAAATTTTTTTTTGCATATCTGTTCAGCAATTTCTAATGCTTTTTTTTCCATATTATAACATATAATCATTATTTTTATATCCCCGATATATATCTGCATTAATTGTATTATATAAACCAGATATTGTATTTGCATCAAACATATTTGTAACAGTATCGGATGTAAATGGTTTTAATTCATAACTAGTATTTTCTGGAAATTCTTCTGGATTGAAAAAATGAGGTTCAGGTGTTTGAGGAAATAATAAATTTAATTCTGGTGTTTCATTAAAAACTTCAATCTCTCGTGGATTACTTATTTCTATTTTATTTATTTTAGTTGGATAATTTACTTTATTTGTCATAAATGAATAATCTGGTATATATTTTCGATCATCAAATAATATTATTTTATTCATTTTATTTGAATGATTTACTTTATTTATTTCTTGATTATACATTTCATTATATATATTATTTGAATCTTCTATCATATCTGTTGTATTTGTTGTTTCTGTTGTTTCTGTTATTTCTGTTATTTCTCCATTTTCTGTATTTTCAGAATATTCTACATATTCAGAATAATCTGAATTTGATGTTCTCTTCATTTTTTTTGTTTTTTGTGTGAATGGAAACATGGTTATTAATATTTTTACAATAATAATTATAGTTAAAAATATGAAAATAAGATTTATTAAAATCAATTTATTATCCATAAATTTTTTATCCATAAGTTTATAAAAGAAAAATATAATTATATATATATAATGGAAACTATAACTTCCTCTGAAAGTGTAATTCCAAAAATTAACATAAAAGAATCTAGTTTACATTTAGATAAATATTTAACATTAATTGAAAATAATGATGTTAAAAAAGTAATTTTATTATTAACAAATGATTCAAATGCAATAACTGATATAATAAATGTAATTCAATTAATAATAGTAGATAATAAAATAGACGCTTCTGATATATCTTTATTTATTACATTAATTAAAAAAATTGTAAATTTACATGGTAATAATTTTGAATTAAAAGAATTAACATTTGTACATTTTTTAAATATTATAAAAGTCGTTTTAGAAATATTAATAAAAGAAAATATGATTAATTTAAAAAATTCAAATGAATTTTTAGATGAAACAACTAAAATAATTAACTTATTAATTACTAGCGAAGAAACTATTAAAAAAGTAGGTTGTGCAAAATGTTTACCATTTTAAATAATACAGTATATTTATAATTATAAAAAGTATTTTATAATTATAGAATGTTATTTACGAATAGTATACAACTAGAAAAATATAGTAATCAAGATATATTATATTGGAAAAAAACAAATGTAATTTCACTATATGTTAAAATAATAAATAATAAGGCTGTATTTGAAAATATACAACCTTCTAAATATATTAACCATTCATTTATTGATCGAATGAATGCAATTAAATTGATGATTAATGATACATTAATTAATCATAAAATAAACGATTTAGAAATTCTTATCAATGTAATGGATAATCCAATTAATAATCCATATTTTTTACAATTTAGTTCTACAACAAATTGTAATGTAAATACAATTCCTAATTTTTCATTCTATTCTTGGACAGATGCAAAATCTACTGATTTCAATATAACAAAAAATGATATATTAAATAATAAAATATTATGGGAAAATAAAGAAGAGAAAATAATGTGGTCTGGTATTAATTCTTCTTTAATAAGAGAAAAATTAAATAATTATATTCAACAAAAGAAAGATTCTAATTATATTTATAATTTAATACATAATTATAAATCAAACCATACATTTATAGAATTAAAAGATCATTCAAAATATAAATATTTATTAGATATAGAAGGTGTTGGATATTCTGGACGATTTCCATATTTAGCATTAACAGGTAGTTGTATAATTATATTAGAAAATGAAGATTTATCAAAAGATTATAAATTATATTATAATAATTATTTTATTGAAAATATACATTATTTAAAAGTAAAATATAATAATGATACAAATATTGAAGATATAGATAAAGAAATAAAAAATATAATTTTAAATAATGATTGTAAAAAAATAGCAGAAGAATGTCAAAATATTAGTATCCAATTTTATACAAAAGAAAATATTACATTATATATGTCTGAAATATTAAACTATTATAGTAATTTATATATTATTAATAATACTAGATTACATAATAAATTATTATTTAATAAAGAAAATCTTAAAAAAAACAAATTAATTAATTTTTATAATTAGTGAAATTACTTCTTGCCAGTGTACTGACCCCGAACAGTCCGGATAGTGTTGCTCGGACCACCCGCACCACCCATCGGTGCAGTTCGAGGCACGAAACAAGACGGGCACTCATGATACTTGGCTTGAATTGGCTGAAAAGACTTGCCGCACTTGGAACAGTCCTTGTTGGCGTTGGTATTAGTGACAGTGTTCGTAGTATTCTTAGTGAACTTGCCAACAGTCTTAAACTGATCAGATTCTTCAGTGGTCTTGTTGTTAATCTTAGCCTTGTAAGTTGGGATGCTCTCCGGAGTCAGAGGCTCCAAATGGAGAACAAACATGCACGCAGGCGCACCATACATCTGCTCACCGGTGTCGCGGTGCTTGCCAGTCTTTTGCTTGCTGTTGTACAACTGAAAGCTAATCTTAGTGCACTTCCACTGGAGCGACTTGAGCTTCTCGGGTACCTGCTCAGCAATTGCTGCAACAATATAATCAAATTGAGAAATGAAATCAACAGATGACATAGAAATAGACTCATCATTAGTAGAATCATCAGTCTTTGACATAATCTTCAGAATATCAGAAGCATTAATGAACAAATTAGTACCAGTCTCCCACCAATATACACGCTCTCGAAAATATGACCCATCACTCGGAAAATAAGTCTTAGTCAAAGTTGTCATAAAATGATTAACAAAAGTAGAATTAATAGTCTTCTCGAACGTAGGGAGCTTAATAGAAGTAGACATTTTCTAGCTATATCTCGAATTATTAACTATATAATTTGTGATTTAGACAATTAATATTTCAATTTTTATAAATTAATTTTCAATCCAACGACCTTTCACAAATTTGCGCGTAGTCTTAATATTATCAGTTGTTTCTTCAGAATTGGTTTCTTCAGTATTAGTTTCTTCAATATTAGTTTTAGTTATAACAGGATTGATATCATTCATTAGTATATTACGATAAGAAGTTGGAGAATCAGTAATATTCATCTCTAGTTTTGCAGGCTTAAGAATTTTTGTCTTACAAATAGGAACAATATCCGCTGACAAAGGATCAATATACAAGATTAACATAAATGCGGGTACACCGTACATGGCAGTACCTTTTTCAGTATCTTTGGTATAATCAAATCCACAGAACTGAGTTGAATTAAAAGTACTAATTTTAATTTCAGAACATTTCCATCCAAGAGGATTCAACCAAGCAGGTAGTTTATTTGCAAACTCTGTAATAAATCCATATTTAATCTGAGTTATAAAAGTAACTGAATTATTATACAATGAGTCTTCATCATTCTTAGGAGTAATATTATAGATAATTTCAGCCAAATTAATAAACAATTTGGTACCAGATTCATGCCAAGATAGGCGATTCTTAAAATAGTTACCCTTTTCGAAATAACGTGAAAAAATTCCTTTAAAAATATAATCATTAAAAATAGAATTATTTTTAGTGACTATATGTGGCACTTTAATATTCATGGTTAGTTCAATATTTGATAGATTAGATGTTTTCATATTAATTGTATTCGATTCTTTTACAGTAGATGTTTTTGACATTTCAAATAACAAGATATTATTAGATATTGTTATCTATTAAAATGATTATTTTTCAATTTTAATCATATTTTTTTGCAATATATATAGAAAAAAATGCAACTATAATTACAAATATAATAAAATTCGGCATATCAATTATATTATTTCTTTTTAAATCATATCCATTATTAAAAAATATAGGATGTCTTACAAATATTGCTCCAATTACTAATATTAAATATAATAATATTGCATTATAAACTGAATCCTTCATATATTTAATAATATATTTTTTATTTTATTAAATATATTATGTAATTAATGCATAATTTGTATCAGGATTATTGGGAGTAATATATATATTAGGATTATCAATACGTAATATATCAAAATTAATAGTTAATTCTTTTGTGGCATTTGGTTTTGTAATAATTACAGATACTATTATTTTAAATTGTAAATTATCAATATTAGCATATAATATATAACTTATAAAAAATTGATCATCAGTTTCAATCCCTGATGCAGAATCTACATTACTTATTTTTAATTTATATTGATTTCCTGAATAATATGATAATTGATTTATAATATATGTATTAATATCACTAAAATTTCTTACATTTGGTACAAATTCTCGTGTTGGTTGTAATGCTGGATTAAATACTCCATATTCATGAATCTCTTTAACTCTTTCTAGAATATTATTTATCGCTTTTAATTTTTGTAAATCAGTTATAGTTACTTTTTTATCAAATTCATATTGTTTAGGAGTTTCATTGTCATCCACAATAGATAGATCAATTGGAGATTCTACTGGTAAATCCAATAAAGATGGATTTGACATTTGTAAATTTAAATTTGCAGAATTATCAAAATTTTCTTGAAAAAAAAGTAAGTATAATAAGATTATTCCTAATATAATAATTAATAGTTTCATTATTATAATTCTAGAAAATAATATTTAGACTTCTTTTTTAGATCTCATTTTTTCAAAAAATGGATCTTGTTCTAATAAAATATCTGCTGTTACATATTCTTTATTATGCAATATTCTACCTCTTTCTGATACATATTTACCTTCACTATATTTAACTGGTACAACTCTTCTAACAAACTCTTTTACTTCAAGGGGTACAAGATCAGATGTCCAAAATTCACTAAAAAATCCCTTCCGTGTAAATGTATTAAAAAAATAATGTACATCATAATATCGATTTTGTTCTGGTTTAATATTTATTTTATCGGTCCATTCTGCATCCACTTTCGAATTTTCTATTATACCAGGAATACACGCAAAATCAAAATCCCATAATTTTATTTGTATACCAATATTTGGCACATAATATTCTATATTATTAATAACATATCGAAATTTTAAATTTTTATTGTTTAATTCACTTACTTGAACTAAGATATTATTTGGTTTTAAATCATTATGACGAAACGCTGGATATTTTTTTTGAATTACTGCTAATACACTTAATATTTGAAAGAATAATACTCGCCATTCTTTTACTTTCATATTTTTATAATTTCCTTTAATATAATCTAAAAAATCTCCACCATTTGCCCATTCAGATATTAATACACTAACATCATCATAATATTCTCCTTTTTCATATTTTTCTAAAAATGCTTCAAATTTTTTAGATTCAGTATATGTTTTTGCTAATTTTACAAATGGTGCAATATTTGTATTAAATGAACCAATTGGTAATACAATATGTGGTGTTTGACCATTTAATACAAATTCACTTAATAATTTTAACATTAATATCTCTGCATTTTCTGGTCTGTCAGAAAAATTAACATCTCCATATGAATCTTTTTTTGAATATGCTACGACTTTTACACCATAATTTATTACTTTATCTTTTTTATTATATGAAATACCTTTAAATGTATGTCCAGTTGTACCACTTTTAACATATTGTAGCTTTCCTCCTATATCATTTATAATTTGATTAAAATCAAGTACTTTTTTATTTAATATATCTCGTATATCTTTTTTATGTTGTTCATTTGTTGAATCACCACCTTTAATATTTGTTTTAATGTCAATCAATGGATCTAATTTTTTATCTTTTAATAGCGAATGTATGAATTCAATTCGATTAGGAATATGATCAAATTTAGGTGTTGTATTTTGACTATTATTCATTATTATTACTATTAATAATTATTTTTTAATCAAACATAAAATAATTATATGTTACAAAACATATATTTTAAAATTTTTATTAAGTAATTTTGATTCTTCACTATATATTATTTTACTAATTTCTTTCATAAAATCAATATAATTTGGATTAGGTATTTCAGAATAACACATCCAAAATTTAGTTTTCATAAAAATATCAAAATCATACTCTTTTGGAAAATACTTTTGTAAATATATACTTTTAAATATATTTCTACATTCAATTGGTAATATAAATGCATTTTCAGGTGGATTTACCATTAGCAATTGTTCTACTGGTTTAATTGAATATATATTATCACTTATATTGATTGATGGTATTGTATTCTTTTTGAGATAATTATATAAATCACTAACAAATGGTACTTGATGATGTTGATATAACCATAACCAATCTGGACATGTATTGAAATAATAATGTTTTACCCATGAAATACCCATGAAATAATCATAACAAATCTGTTCTATTTTTTGATATGGAAAAAAATGTTTGTAATATCTTTTTTTATATTGTTCTGGTGAATCTTTACCTAAATTTAAAAAATTAACATCACTTAATGTTAAATTTTCAAATTGAAATAATGCTACCTTACATGGATCTGTTTCATTTGTTTTATACGTAATTCGACCTTTATTATATACATCTTTAAAATATTCTTCTTCTAAACTTGATAATATTTCTAAGAATTTACACAATGATTGATTATTCTTAGAAATATAATCATTGCTATTAATAAATGATGGATAAATATATAATAATATATCTAGTCCATTTTCTAATTTTGGATGTATCGGTGATAAAGTTAATGATGGAATATTTGGCAAAAAATCATTACCAAGAAAAAACCCTAACATAATATAATCATCAATCACATTAGTTATATCTAATTTTTTATCACATTTTGATTGAATATCTTCATAAATACCATTTTTTAATAAATCTATATCTAACATTAAAAACTTTTTTGTTGATTTTTCATCAATATTCTGCGCTTCTCTAAATACATATAATTTATTTATACGCGCAGCCATTGTTAAAAATATTAAATCTGCATCTAATCCATATACTACTTTTGTAGTTTCTTGATTATTTTGTTCTTTTAGATATTGATGTATTTTATGTTCACCTTCACCATGTGTATTTGATGTTGATAAAATTATTTTAATATTATGAGTTAATTTATACTGTTTAATAAATTTTAATAAATGTATTGATAATTTTTTCATAAATAATGTTCCTGGTGTAATTACAGAATTATTCCATTTTTTAGTTATTGGTTGAGAAAAATTATTATATATATCTTCTCGTATTTCTTGCTCTTTTATTGATTTAAATCTACGCATTCGTTGATGCTTCATTTTTGCCATTGGTGCTACACCATCTACTGCAATATATATTAAATCAGTTGGTTGAATATAATCTAATATTTCTTGTATATATTCGATAATTCGAGTATACATTTTATTTTCTAATCGATCGTTATTAATTAAACTTATATTTGGATTTTCTTTTATTGCTTCATTCGCAACTTCAAAACACATCGGATGTAATAAACAATTTAGGTCTAAATATAATTCATTTGGATTATTTATAGGATCAATTACAACATTATAATTTTTATTAACCCATGAAAAGAAACGTGGTACCCCCATTATTTTTACTTAATTATAAATATTATTGCTGTTTACTTATATTTTTTCAATTTTGGAATTCTTTTATATTCAAAAAATAAAACTATATATAATATATATATAAAATGAACAAAGAAGTAAATGAATTGAAAATTCAAGAAGGTGGTAAAAGAAGAAGTTCTCGTAAAGCATCTAAAAAAACTTCTCGTAAAGCATCCAAAAAAACTTCTCGCAAAAGCTCCCGCAGATCTGTTTCTCGTAAAAGCTCCCGCATAGCTTCTCGTAAAGCATCTCGCAAAGCTTCTCGCAGATCTGTTTCTCGTAAATCTAGCAAAAAAGCTTCTCGTAAATCTAGTAAAAAAGCCTCACGCAAATCCAGCAAAAAAGCTCGCCGTGAAGCAAATCCCCAGATTTCCGTTAGAGGCGCATTAGTGAAATGGGTATGGGCAAATTTAGATGTTAAAAAAGTTGCTCATGATAAAGGTATGGTTCCAATTGGCGTACCTGCAAAAATTGTAAATTTTGTTTTCCAAGAAGCCATGAAAGAACACCCAATGAATGAATCTGATAAAAAAAGCGTAGCTTTCTGGAATGGTGTACAAAAAACAGCGATGGGATTATTAAAAGATAATTTACAAAAATATGTAGCAATGGTTAAAAAATAAATAAAAAATATTTAATATATTATTTTTTATTTTATATTATCAAAAATTTTATATTCATCATTTTTACACATAAATATATTTTGAACTTTTTTATCACAAGTTATCTTTTCTATATGTGATTTAAGTTCATTTAACCAATCATATTTATTATTAAATACATCATCTTGTAATATTCTTATCACTGAATATCCATTTTTATTTGCACATTTCATTTTATATATATCTCTTTCTTGTGCAACTTCTGGACTTTTCCATGAAGATACTTGTGTAAAATGTTGTTCTCCATCTAATTCAATAATTATTTTTAGATCTGAAATTACAAAATCAAATGGCCAAAATATATTTAATTTTTTATTTTTACACCAATCTACTCTAAATTGATGTTCTAATGTAGAATAATATTGTTTTAATTCATTAAATAATATTTTTTCTGTTTTATTTACACATTTAGGACACCAATTATTACAAATAGTAATATTTCCTAAATGTCCATCAAATTCATTATTACATTCATCGCAATTAAATATAAAACGTTGATTGCTACATTTTTTAACTTCTCTTGGTGTTATTTTATTTTTTTTACTCCAATATTTAGCTTTAGGATGTGATGCAAATGATTTATCAAAACATATTTTACAATCTTTATTATCACATAACATATTTGATGTAGATCGACAGTAATTACACCAACCACCCTTTGTTATAAGATATAATCTAGATTCAAATGTATGATTACACTCTATACAATCAAAAAAATACATGCTTTCGGTACCCTTTATTACATCTCTCGGATTTAATTTATTTTTATTACTCCAAAATACAGCTTTTGAATGTGATGCAAATGATTTCTCAAAACATATTTTACAGTCATTATTATTACATAATGATTGATTAGTACAATATTTACACCACTTATCACCTTTTAAACCATTTAATACAATATATAATTCATGTTTACATTCATTGCAATTAAAATAATATTTTTTGTTATCACATTTTGCAACTTCTCTTGGTTTTAATATATTTTTTGTACTCCAATATACTGCACGTGGATGTGATGCAAATGATTTTTCAAAACATATATTACATTTATTATTCGTACAAATTTTTTTATTAACACAATATGAACACCATTTATTTCTATATATATTATCTAAACTTGCATCAAATTCATGATTGCATATGTTACAATCAAACCAATATTTTTTACCAGATTGCATATATACATCACTTGGATTTAATTGATTTTTTTTACTCCAAAATTCTGCTTTTGGGTGTGATGCAAATGATTCTTCATATGTTGGTTTACGCATTTTTAATCATTACATTTAATAGTAATTAGTTTTTAAATACTATAATATATCATTTAATATATTATAATTATTTTAATTTGGTAATCGTGTTTCAATTCTTTTAAATGCATTATTATCATCGTCTACATGTACACTGTATGATTCATTTTTTAAAAATATAACTGTATATTTATAAGTACCATCTCTTAATTTTAATATTTCTAAAATTTGTGGTTCTCTACTTGAATCATTAAATGCTTTTGATGCACCTACATCTATTCGAAATAATTTTTCTCCACATGTAGAATTAATACCATCTTGAATTTGTGGTGTATGTCCTATTACCATACCTTTAATTTTATAACTTTCTAATACTGGATCTAATAATGTTTTACATTTTTCGTGATTAAATGGTAAATGTGTTGGTAAAGAACCTAATACTCTGGTCCAAAATGGACTATATTGAGTATCATTTAATATTTGATTCATTATTATTTGATGAGAATTATTTTGTAATGTATCTAACAACCATTTTTTAACAATAGTATTTAATTCATATAATTTATCTCGTCCTCTAAAATTCTTTAAAAAATCAATACTAACTCCACCATGTATAAATAAAAAATCATTTATAATTATTGCACTTTGTCTTGTGCATCCCATAAAATTTGCATATTGATTCCCATTTGAAAATGCATGTTTTCTTGCTTCTTCTGGATTTCGTATTATTTTATTTGTATATGGATCTTTGTAATTTTTAAACATTTGTATATCTGCATTTGATGTATATTCAAAATTACCTTCTATATTCATTATTTCATGATTACCAATTAAACTATATACACCTCCTCCATGTGCTAATGCTAATTGATGTAATTCTGTAAAAAAATTTAATATATTTATATCATCTGCTACTGGATCATTACATGTATTATTATTTGGTCTACAACTATCATTTTGATCTCCTATTTGAACAACAACCGCATCATTACCAATCCAATCATAATATTGTTTTTCATTATTTACGACTACTGCTATTTTATTTTTAATATTTCTCATATTTTTTATTTGAAGAATTACTTTTGATATTTCAAGACATTCAATTACCAATTTCATATCTCCATGAACATCACCAATTGCAATAATGCGCGATACATTTGAAATTATTGTCGGTAATGTTAATTGATGATTACAATCTTTATCAAATATATATTCTTTCATACTTATAATATATATATATACTTTTTTTAACGTGTAATTACTGGTCCCCCATTTTCATATAAATTAACACGTTTTACCGGATTATCATGTTCTTTATTTTCTAATTCATTAATTCTTTCTTCATGTAAACTATCATTCATAATTAAATACAACATTCTTTTATTAATTAAATATGTGTTATGTTTTTCCTTTGCTAATAAATATATAATTGCTAATAATATACTAATTCTTGCATCTTTCGTTGAAATATATATGATTATTAATAAATATAATATATTTATCCATTTATTAGATAATGATATTTTATCATTCTCTGGTATTATAAATATAATATCTATAAATGTATCAATCACTATTAATATTAAAATCATAAATAAATAAAATATTTAATTATCAAAAAGAACATCAAT
>Ga0114970_10002257_pt1 | contig 14463 bp, 16 predicted proteins | sample M_140205_XF_Meta_FD_87030 | JGI IMG/M metagenome (GOLD analysis project Ga0114970, IMG submission 87030) | Freshwater microbial communities from Lake Montjoie, Canada to study carbon cycling - M_140205_XF_MetaG | ecosystem: Environmental > Aquatic > Freshwater > Lake | place: Lake Montjoie... | reverse complement strand
CGGCCTCGAACGCGCCCAGGTCCTGATCTTCCGCGCCGATGAGACGCCAGCCTGCGCCGTCCGGTCGCATGTCCGCGACAGTGCCCCCGCTAGCCCCACAAGCCCAGGCCGAAAACACCGCAGCCGGGTCAACCACGATCGCATCGGCGATTGCCAGTCCGCCGACCGCTGGCTCACAGAGCCGAGCCCCCGACTCTTGCGGACTAAGACGGGTCAACGAAACAAACAACGGGCTAACGGCCACCTTTTCAAATCGGGCAGGATCTCGCTCGGTTGCTTCAAGCTGCAGCGCCCCGCGCCCGATGACCGCACAGGGAACCTGCCGATAGAGTGCGGTGGCGCGTTGCTGGGCATGAGCAAACAGGCGCGCGCGAGGCCCCTCGCCGGCGTCGAACCCGGGCATGACCAGGGCCGCCGGGTTGCCAGAAGCGCCAGCGCCAGGGGCATCGGTCTCGAACAACACCGCCTGCAAGCCAATCGCCGATAGCGCGCGCATTAAGCTGACCCCGGCGATCCCCGCGCCAATGACCGCCACCTTGGGCGCGGTGACTGATGTAGGCAGTCCAGGCAAAATCGCCTCAAGCCGCTGGCGTTTGCGGCCAAATCCAGGGCACCGCTCGACAGCGAATCCGGCATCTGCAAGCGCCTGACGGACGGATCCTGCGACGGTGAAAGTAGCGGCCCTTGCGCCCGGAGCGCTGCGTTCGGCCACCGCTAACATGAGTTCAGGGCTCCACATGGCGGGGTTGAGCGCCGGGGAAAACCCATCCAACAGCCAGGCGTCGGCACGGCCATTCCACAAGGCCAGGGCTTGGGCGGCATCCATCACGGCCAGATCAAAGGTGGCGTCAAACTCCGGCAAGTCGAACCTGTGAAACAGCGGCGTTGCGGGAGGCCAGGCCCTCAGAAGGGCCTGCGCCGCTGGCGCGATAGAGGGCCAGCGCGCCAGCGCCCGCGCCGCATCGTCGCGCGGCATCAGATGCGCCTCGACTGAGAAGATTTGCAGATGGCCACCAGATGGGCGCGTCTCCCGCCACAGGGTCAGCAAGGCAGCGACATTGAGCCCGGTACCAAATCCCAGTTCGGCGACCGTAAAGGAAGATCGGCCGGCCCAGCCCTGCGGAAGGCCGCAACCCGTCAGGTAAACCGCTCGCGATTCGGCCAGGCCATCATCGCTGGAAAAATAGACATCGCCATACAGCACAGACTGCGGCGCGCCGTCGGCACGCCACTGCACAGAATTAGGTTTGGGGGCTTCGCCGCTCATCGCCCGACCTATAGCCCAAAAGCGAAAGGGCCGGCTGTTTCCAGCCGGCCCCCAGTCCGTCCTATCGGACGATGACTTATTTCGGCGCCGGAGCGGCCGGAGCAGCGGCAGCGGCCGGAGCGGCGGCGGCGTCAGCGGCGGCGGGCGCAGCGGCGTCAGCGGCGGCGGGGGCAGCGGGGGCAGCGGCGTCAGCGGCGGCGGGGGCAGCCGCGTCAGCAGCCGGTTCTGCGGGCTTGGAGCAGGCAGCGGCGGAAATCAGTCCAAGGGCCGCAACGGCGACCAGAGTCTTGCGAAGTAGAGTCATGTTGTCCTCTCCTAATGTCATTTTTCACGCACTTTTGCGCGTGTGAACGAAACCTCGCGCCGTTTTGAACGCGACGCAAGAAAAATACTCACAGGCTCGTGAGGTTGCCGTGAACGGGCGAACCTTAGCCCTCAGCAGGCATGGCACCCAAGGCTTCTTCCAGTTCGGTGAAGCTAGGCTGGGACGGGCTGGGCACGTCGTCGCGGCCGATTTCGACACTTATCTTAGCAGCATTGCCATGCAGGTGCGCCACCAGCACGGACAGGATGATTTGGTAGAAGGCGCTGTCCTCGTCGCAAACTTCCTTCATGCGCGTCGCGAAGGGGCCGACCAGGCCATAGGCGAGGAACACGCCAAGGAAGATGCCGACAAGGGCCGGAAGGACTTCGGCCAGGTTCTGCATGGCATGGGCCGGCGCCAAGTGTTCGTGATGGTGCTCCTCCAGCTGCTTTTCCATGGCATCCTCGACTTGGTGCGGGTCTTCGAGGTTCATGGTCATCATCCGCAGGGCGTCGCAGATGAAGTCGACAGCGAAGTGATCCTGGGTGATCTGGGAAAATGCGAAAAAATCGTTCTTTCGCTGGGCTTTTCAATACGGCTTTCCTGGGCGATCACGCCCTTGGATTTCATGGTCTTGGTCAAAAGGAACAGCAGGCTCAGCAGGTCACGTTAATCCGCTGATTTCCACTTGGGGCCCTGGAAGACGCTGCTCATCCCCGCGCCGGTGCCCTTGATTGTCGACATCGAGTTGGCAATCAGGAGAGGCTACGCCCGCGCCTAGGATGGCCGTCAATTCGTGCGGGGCCGCATGGAGGATGCCGGCCATCTTGCCGTCACACATGATGAAGCTGCCGAACACGAGGCCGAGCAGCAACACGATCCCGATGATCTGAAACATGACGTTAGGTCGGTCTCGCTTGGATGAGGCCGCTGGCATCGCTTTTAATGCTTAATTGTAGGTGAGCGATGAGCACCTTGGTGCCACTAGGTTGGCGAAACCTCACCCATCAGCGCCCGCACCACGTCGATCGATAGATAGCCGTCGGCAGGCTTGCCACGAGCCTTTTGCCAGGCGCGCAGGGCAACGCGGGTCTGGGCACCGACGATGCCGTCTGAATCTCCCGGATCGAAACCCAGTTTGCGTAAGGATTCCTGAGCACCGGTGCGGTCGGCCAGAGACAGGGGCGACTCTGCCGGCCAGGGAGCCACCACTACGCTGTGCGCAGCGAACCGATCGGCCAATAGGCCCACGGCAAGCGCATAGGCCGTGGCATTATTATAGGTGCGGATCGCAAAATGGTTGGGGAGCACCAGGAACGCTGGCCCGCCTACGCCACAAGGCACAATCAGCACTGACGATGCGGCCGCATCGGCCTGGCTCCAGCCGCGGCCGTCTGCTAGTCTTACGCCAATTGTCGCCCACCATGCCGGCGGATTGCGCGGGCCTTCTGCAAGGCTGTAGTCGAAGTCTGGCGGCAGGATCACTTCGCGCTGCCAGCCGACGCCCCCCTGCCACCCACCAAGACTGAGCAGACTGGCGCAGGAGGCCAGGGCATCGGCCTGGCTGGACCAAATATCGCGACGACCATCGCCATCCTGGTCAACGGCCGCAGTCAGGAAGCTGGTCGGAATAAACTGGGTCTGGCCCATGGCACCCGCCCAGGAGCCACGTAAAGTCGATCGCGTGGCCTCGCCCGTAACGATCATCTGTAGGGCGGCCTTGATCTGGCTTTCCCCGAACGCACGGCGGCGGCCAGAGGCGGCAATCGTGGCCAAGCAGCGCAGCACATCCATGTCACCCTGGATGCGGCCAAAACCCGATTCCACACACCAGATGGCCAGCATTATTTCGCGCGGCACGCCGAACCGCTGCTCGACATCCGGCAGAAAGGCCAAAGATGACATATAGTCTTGGCCCTCGCGCACCCGGCCTTCAGTGACCACGCCCTTGACGTAGTCGCTCATGGGCTTGGAAAATTCCGGCTGACGGCTCTCGGCGGCGACCACGCGCGGGTCGGCGGTTAGGCCCGTCAGTTCTTGGTCGATCAGATCGGCCGAGTGGCCATCCAAGATCAGCCGGGCGCGAAAGCCCGACAGCCAGTCGTCGAAACCGGGCAGGATCGCGCTCGGACCATCGCTACTCAGCGCCATGGAAGAGACCGACGCAGATTTCTGCAGAGCGACCGGCTGCAGGGCTTGCATCGGGTCGGCGGCACCCGCCAGGGCCATTACCAAGAAAGAACGGCGATCCATCGGCCTAAGCTAGGGCCGCCAAGCCTGTAGAACAACCAATGACGGCCGCACACGACCGTGATGATGCGCCAGTCTAGATTGACTCCGCCCGCTCTGCTGCCTATAGACCCGCCTCTTCCAAGCGCCCTGGGCGCAAGCCTCAGGTTTATGGACGTAGGATCATGAAGGTTCGTAGCTCACTCAAGTCGCTGAAAAGTCGCCATCGCGATTGCAAGCTGGTGCGCCGCAAAGGCCGCATATTCGTGATCAACAAGACCAACCCGCGCTTCAAAGCCAAACAGGGCTAAGGGCCCTTCGATTCGGGCTCTACCAAAGCGCGCTCCGGCGTGCTTTTTCTTTATCCACAGCTTGAATCACTTCGGCACCGCACCGCCGGTTTTCGCGCGGCCGTGATCGTGCCAAACCGCACCCATGGCCGATGACGCACCAACACTCGAAATTCTCAACAGCTCCGCTCAGAGCCAGCTGAAAACTATCATTGAACGCATCGAGCGGCTTGAGCTCGACAAGACGTCGGTGATGGAGGACCTCAAGGGCGTCTACGCCGAGGCCAAGGGCAATGGTTTCGACACCAAGGTGCTTCGCAAGGTGGTTCGCCTGCGCAAGCAAGACACCGCCAAGCGGCAGGAGGAAGAGGCGCTTCTCGATCTCTACCTCTCCGCCATCGGCGGTCTTTGAAGCCAAAGAAACCGCTCGACCGGTTCGCGGCCGCCAGGGCCGCCGCTAAGCGCGCCGCGCTCAATGCCGTCAAACGGACCCGCCGCAAGGCCGACAAGGCCGGGGTGCCCCTCTCTGAGTGGGAGGGCGAATTCCTCGGCTCGGTCGAGGACCGCGTGAAAACCTTTGGTCGCGCCTTCGCTGATCCCGACAAGGGGGCTCCGGGCTCGGTGTTCAGCGCCCTTCAGGCGCGCAAGCTTAAGGAGATTGCCGCCAAGGCCGCCGGCGACACGCGCAAACCCTGGGAGCGAAAAGCAGAGCCCAAGCCTCGTGAAAAGCCTCACAAGGGCTTTGGTCGCAAGCCGCCTCCATGACCCTGATCTAGTTGGCTGACAGCGCAGAGTGTCAGTTTAGCCGCCGGAAAGCAGGTTGGGTTGCCTTGTCACGTAAGTATCAGATCGGCGTAGGGCGCGTCGCTCGCTGGGGGTCGAGGATTAGCTCGCCTGCTCCAGCAGCATGCCTTCCAGCCCCTGTTCGCGCACCTTGCGGTATAGGGTCGAGCGGCCGATCCCCAGCCGCCGGGCAACTTCGCTCATATGGCCAGCATAGACCTCAATAGCCAACTGGATCAGGTCGCGCTCGATCTCTTCCAGGGTTCGCAGGTGGCCGCGGCCATCGAGGATACGCACAGGGGCCTCGGCCCGTACCTCATCCATAATCTGGGCCGCCGTCGGCAGGGCCGTGAGCAAGGCGGGATCGAATGCGCCGGTATCGGGCGGCATGGCCACGCCGGATATCGCCGGAAAATCGTGCGGTTGCAGGAATGGGGCGTCAGCCAGGACAATGGCGCGATAGATGGCATTTTCGAGCTGGCGAACATTTCCAGGCCAGTCGTGAGCGGCCAGAATCTGTAGGGTCTCGGGGGCTGCGCCGACAACGCGTTTGCCCTCTTCGCCATTGAAACGACGAACAAAGGCCTCGACCAGGGCGGGAATATCCTCTCGCCGCTCACGCAGGGGTGGGGCCTCGATAGGAAAGACATTGAGGCGGTAGAACAGGTCCTCACGGAAACTGCCGTCCGCTGCCGCCTTGCCAAGATGTCGGTTGGTGGCACTGACAATGCGCACGTCGACCTTGACTGAGCGCTTTGAGCCGATGGCGTCGACTTCGCCCTCCTGCAGCACGCGCAACAACTTAACTTGCACATCCAGCGGCAGCTCGCCCACCTCGTCGAGGAACAGGGTCCCGCCGTTGGCCTCCATAAACTTACCCGGGTGCTTTTGCGACGCGCCGGTGAAGCTGCCCTTTTCGTGGCCGAACAGGATCGACTCGACCAGGTTTGCCGGAATGGCCCCGCAGTTGACGGCGATGAACGGCTTGCCGGAGCGGTCCGAGGCGCCATGAACGGCGCGCGCGATCAGTTCCTTGCCAACGCCGCTTTCGCCGGTCACGAGCACCGGGATCGCGCTTTTCGCCGCCCGTTCGCCCAGGCGTTTGACCATCGACATGGCCGGGCCCGAGCCGATCAGGTCCGCGAAGGCGGTCTTGTGACTGACATGCTTCTTGAGGCGATCGACCGCGCCCTTGAGGTCACCCATCGATAGGGCGCTGCGCAGCGAAACGACGATTCGCTCGGGCGATGCCGGCTTGATGAAGAAATCGTTGGCGCCGGCCTGCATGGCCTTGACGACCGTGTCGACGCCGCCGGCGGCGGTCAGCACAATCACAGGCTGGCCAAACCCACGGGCGCGCATTTCCTTCAGTGCATCCTGGCCCGAAAGACCCGGCATGTTGAGATCAAGCAGGATCACATCGGCAACACCACCGGTGGTCAGATGATTGAGGGCCGCGTCGCCGCTCTCGGCCTGCGCGAAGGCTAATCCTTCCCGTTCCACAACAGCCTGGATCAACCGGCGCTGGGTCGGATCGTCGTCTACAACCAGGACCGTTTTGGTCATTTTAGGTCTGCCCGTAATGCCGCCCGGCCCGGTTCTGGAGCCTGGCCTTTTAAAAAGTTGGACAGGCTTGATACAGGCAGCCGGTAAAGGGGGAGCTAAGGGGATATGAGTCGAAAGTTAACGCCGGAGGGGCGGACACAGGCCTTCAAATCGGCCCCATGTTGGGGCTTGCGCGTTGAACGCTAGGCCCTCTGGTCCTATGGCATGGCGATGAACGCTCAAGCCCCGATCATCGAAGACCTGCCGCGCTGGAACCTCGGCGACCTTTACACGGGCCGAGAAGATCCAGCGATCGAACGCGACCTGGCAGAGGCCGAACACACCAACGACGCCCTGGCGACGATGCAAGGCCAGTTCCTGGCCGCCCAGTCAGACCCAGCCGACTTGGCCGCACGCCTCGATAAGGGCATCCGCCTTTACGAGCAGGCCACGAACAAACTTTGGGCCGTCGGGGCCTATGCCTCACTGTCATCCTCAGTGGCGCAGAATGACCCCGGCTGGGCCAAGTTCGAGAGCGACCTAAGGGGCCGTTCGGCCCAGATTGGCGCCAAGACCCTATTCTTTACACTTGAACTCAATGCCCTGCCGGACTCTACGATCGCTGCCGCCCTTGCCGCGCACGCTGGCGCGGCGCGCTGGGCACCCTGGCTGCGTCGGGTGCGGCTGAGCAAGCCCCACGAACTGAGCCACGAAGCCGAGACCATGATCGTCGAGCGCAGCCCGGCGGTGGCGGGATGGTCTCGACTCTATGATGAGACCCTGAGTCGGCTGCGTGTGAAATCCGGCAAGGACGCCCTGTCTCTGCCCGAGGTCCTGAACCGTCTCTCCGACCCCTCGCCCGTCGTGCGCAAGGCCACAGCCCAGAGTCTGGGCAAGGCGCTCGAAGAAATCACACCGGTTATGGCGCTGGCCTATAACACCCTGGCCTTCGAGAAACAGGTCGAGGACCGCTGGCGGCACTACAACGACCCGGCACAGAGCCGCCACATCGCCAACGAAGTCGACAAGGACGCCGTCGATGCCCTTGAGGCCGCCGTTGTCGAGGCCTATCCGGCGATCAGCCATCGCTACTATCGGCTGAAGGCCAAGCTGATGGGCGTGAAAACCCTGAACTATTGGGACCGTAACGCGCCCCTAAGCGCCGCCGCCCCGCGCCGCTATAGCTGGGACGAGGCCAAGGAGATGGTGCTGGAGTCCTTCGCCGCCCTGGCACCCAAGTTCGCCGAAACCGCCAAGGCCTTCTTCGCCCACCCCTGGATCGACGCCGCACCGCGCGCGGGAAAATCGTCGGGTGCCTACAGCCACCCGGTCACGGCCGACCGGCACCCCTATGTCTTTATGAATTACATGGGCGAGCGACGCGACGTGCTGACCCTAGCGCATGAACTCGGCCATGCGGTGCACCAGACTCTCGCCGCGCCGCTAGGCACCTTACTGGCCGATACGCCCCTGACCCTGGCCGAGACGGCCTCGATCTTCGGTGAGGGGCTGGTGTTCGAAAGGCTTCTGGACCAGGCGGCACCTGCCGACCGTCGCGCCCTACTGGCCGGCAAAATCGAGGATGGAATCAACACGGTGGTGCGCCAGATCGCCTTCCACCGCTTCGAGACCCGCTTTCATGATGCCCGGGCGCAGGGCGAGGTCAGCGCCGAGCAGATCGGGGCCCTGTGGATGCAGGTGATGGGGGAAAGCCTGGGTCCGGCCGTGAAGCTGAACCCCGGCTACGAGGTCTACTGGGCCTATGTCAGTCACTTTGTGCACGCGCCGTTCTATGTCTACGCCTATGCGTTCGGCGACCTGCTGGTCGAGGTCCTGATGGAAGCGCGCCGCAACCACCCGGAGGGTTTCGTGCCACTTTATGAAGCGCTCTTGGCCGGTGGCGGAACCCAAAGCTATGTCGAGGCCCTGGCCCCGTTCGGCCTAAACCCGCGCGACAAGGCCTTTTGGGCCGCCGGTTGTGCGCGCCTGGAGCGCCTAGTGGACGCGTTCGAAGCGCTCGTGGACTAGGCGCGGCGATATAGCCTGTTCCGCCCCGATCCAGCGGTGCGGACGCTAAAGTCTTCAATGAGTCCCGCGGCATTAAGCGGCGGATCGATCCGCTGAGCGGCCTCGGCGGCATTGTCGCCCTCGACCTCAATCAGGACCGAACGGACTTTTTGCAAAATCCCCGGCGCACCCCGCAGGATAAGTCCCTCGACCCCATCGACATCGATCTTGAGGTGGTCGGGGGCTGGAAAGCGGAACGTCTTGGCAAAGTCGTCCATGCTGTAGGCCAGGGCACCCTGGTTAAACATGAAACGATGCTCGCCGAACTGGTTGGGCTGGCCCTCGATACTGTTGCCGCCCGAGCCGGCCGCCATCTGATGCAGTTGCAGATGGGTGAACTCGGTCTTGTCGGAAAAGGCGATGCAAACCGGGAAGACATCATCGCCCGCACCGTTCAGCGCCAGGTGCTCGACCAGGACGCCGAAGCTGGTGGCCTTAGGCTCGAAAGCCATGACCTTGATGCCCTTCTTGGCGGCATAAATGGCAAACAGGCCCGTCGCCGCGCCAACATCCCAGAGGGTCGAACCGGCGTCGAACCCGTCGATCCATTCCAGCAACTCAGGTTCCTCGTCGGCGAACCCCACCGCAGCGGCCGCCAAATGCGGACCGCGCAGGGTAAGCGCGCGGATCGGGCCATACTTGGTCGGAATGCATAGCGCCTGGGCCCCATCCAGTCGCTCTGCCAGGCGCGCTAGCGTCATGGCGCGGCGGATCGCGCTCTGCGGCGCGGTGAGCAGGTTGACGGCAAGGTGCAGCAAGTGCGCCATGGATCGGGACATTGTTGGGCGTCTCCGCTTGAGCCTTGAGCCGCAGCGTTGTAAGCCCAGCTCAACATTGCCTCACCTAACCGAGACCGCATCCATGGCCAAGGCGTCCCACTCCTCCGACTCACACTATCATCGCGGCGAGATGGACATCAAAGAACAGGCGGGCACCTACGCCGGCTTCATGGCCATGAGCAAATGGGGATCACTGGTTCTGGCGGTCGGGTTGCTGTTCGTCACCATCTGGTTCTGCACGGGTGCCGGGTTTGGCGCAGCGTTCATCACAGCCGTGATTGCAGGGGTGCTGGGCTTTGGGCTGCTTAAGGGCGGCAAGGCCCCTCACTAGCACCCTCCGGCAATAAGCCAGATGTTTTGACCGCCCATTTGAACGGATGTTTCCCAATCAAAGGCGGCATTTGAAAATTTTAGGCACCTCCCGCTGGACAGGCGGCGAATTCGCCCCATACCCTGCGATGAAAATAGGGGAGAAGCATGGCTGTCGTCGCCATCACCAAAGAACGCCAAGGTGGGGAAACGCGCGTTGCCGCGACTCCTGATTCCATCCGTAAACTGATCGCCATGGGCCTGAAGGTCCGTATCGAGAGCGGGGCTGGCGACGGGGCCTCGATCCCGGACGCTGAATACGTCGCCGCCGGAGCAACGATCGCCAAGGGTGCGGCCGTTACGATCAAGGACGCAGACCTGCTGTTCAAGGTGCGCGCGCCGGACGCGGCGGAGATCGCCGCCTTAAAGAAGGGGGCCATCGTCGCCGCCCTGCTGAACCCGCACATGGACCGCAACAGCCTCGACGCCCTGGCCAAGAGCGGTGCGGTCGGTATTGCCATGGAATTCGTGCCGCGGATCAGCCGCGCCCAGTCGATGGACGCCCTGTCGTCTCAGGCGAACCTGGCGGGCTATCGCGCCGTGATCGAAGGCGCCCAGGCCTATGGCCGCGCAATGCCGATGATGATGACGGCGGCTGGCACCGTCGCGGCCGCTAAGGTGTTCGTGATGGGCGTTGGCGTCGCCGGGCTGCAGGCCATCGCCACTGCCCGTCGTCTCGGTGCCGTGGTCACCGCCACCGACGTGAGGCCCGCCACCAAGGAGCAGGTTGAAAGCCTGGGTGCAAAGTTCATCGCCGTCGAGGACGACGAATTCAAGAACGCCCAGACTGCGGGTGGCTACGCCAAGGAGATGTCCAAGGACTATCAAGGCAAACAGGCGGCCCTGGTCTCTGAACACATCAAAAAGCAGGACATCGTTATCACCACCGCCCTGATCCCCGGCCGGCCCGCGCCGCGGCTGGTCAATGCCGCGCAAGTGGCGTCGATGAAGCCTGGTTCGATCCTGGTCGATCTTGCCGTCGAACAGGGCGGCAATGTTGAAGGGGTCAAGCTGAACCAGACCGTGGTCATGCCCAACGGTGCCATCATCCTGGGGTACGCCAACCTGCCCGGTCGTATCGCGGCGGATGCAAGCTCACTCTACGCAAAGAACCTGGTCAACCTCTCGGCCTTGCTGATTAGCAAGGAGGGTGCCGTATCGCCAGACTGGACCGACGAAATTCTGGTCGGTGCCGTGGTCTGCACGGGCGGTAAAGTTACGCACCCGGCCCTGGCCGGTGGTGCGGCGACTCCGGCTCCGGCCGCAGCCAAGCCGGCCGCAATTGCTGATGCAAAACCCAAGGCCAAGGCACCTGCCGGCAAGACCGCTGCCGCCAAGAAGCCTCCGGCGAAAAAAGGATAGTCTTCAGTGCGGCGCAGCGCCCGTCAGATCATGCCTCTGCACGTTTATGACGTCGTCTGCTTCGGCGCGATGGCCGCTGTCGGCGCAGGCGTGGTGCTGGACATGGGCTTTATGCAACGCAGCGACATGCTGGGCCTGGGCGCGTTCGCAGGACAGCAGGTTCTGGGTTCGGTGCTGGCGGGCCTCGCTCCCGGCCTCGCCATCCTGGCCGCTAACACGGTTCGCAAGGTAGCGCCGCTGTATTTCTTCATCGCCCTAGCCGCCGGCGCTGCCGTGTTCCTGGGCAAAGCCATAAGCCTGCGGCTGATGCTGCCGTCAGCCCTGACCTGAAAGGACTCCAAAGGATGGAAGCCGTCGACCCCACCGTGTTTCGTCTGGCGATTTTCGTCCTGGCGATCTTTGTCGGATATTATGTGGTGTGGAGCGTCACACCCGCCCTGCACACGCCGCTGATGGCCGTGACCAACGCGATATCAAGCGTGATCATTGTTGGGGCGCTGCTCGCGGCAGCCGCCCATCCTGAAACCGGACATGCCGTCACCAGCTCGGTGTGGATCTCAAAGGGTGCCGGCGTGATCGCCGCCGCCTTCGCCTCGGTGAATATCTTCGGGGGCTTCCTGGTCACCCGGCGAATGCTGTCCATGTACAAAAAGAAGTCCAAGTAGGACCAGGGTGCCGGGGGAAAAATCATGAACGCAAACATAGCCGCCATCGCCTATCTGATCTCCGGGGTGCTGTTCATCCTGGCGTTACGCGGCCTGTCCAGTCCGGCAACCAGCCAGGCGGGCAACCGCAACGGCATGATAGGCATGGCCATCGCTGTTGGAACCACCCTGATCACGCTCTGGAGCCAGCGCGTACTCGACCCGATCACCATTGGGCTGATCATGGCCGGGGTCGTTTTTGGCGGCGGCGTAGGGGCGATGATCGCGCGCAAGGTCGCCATGACCTCGATGCCGCAACTGGTTGCGGCCTTCCACAGCTTGGTCGGTATGGCCGCCTGTATGGTTGCCGTGGCGGCGATCTACACGCCTGGCAGCTATCACATCGCCCTGCCCGATGGGTCGGTGGCGCTTAAATCCCTGATCGAACTGTCGCTCGGCCTCGCTATCGGCGCCGTGACCTTTACCGGCTCGGTGATCGCCTTCGCCAAGCTGAACGGCAATATGAGTGGGGCACCGATCATCCTGCCGGCCCGGCACCTGCTGAACATCCTGATCGCCATGGCCATCGTGGCCATGATCGTCATTCTGATTGTGAGCGGCGGTCACGCCCTTTGGGCCTTCTGGGCGATTTTTGCCCTGAGCCTGCTGATTGGCGTCACCCTGATCATCCCGATTGGTGGAGCCGACATGCCGGTGGTGGTGTCTATGCTGAACAGCTATAGCGGCTGGGCCGCGGCGGCGCTGGGCTTTACGCTTGAGAACACCACTCTGATCATCACCGGCGCCCTCGTCGGTAGCTCCGGCGCGATCCTCAGCTACATCATGTGCGCGGCCATGAACCGCAGCTTCATCAGCGTAATTCTCGGCGGGTTCGGGGCCACGGAAGCGGCGGCGGGCGGTGGCGGCAAGGTCGAGACCCGCCCCGTGAAACAGGGCAGTGCAGAGGACGCCGCCTTCATCATGAAGAACGCGTCCAAGGTGATCATAGTGCCGGGCTACGGCATGGCCGTAGCACAGGCCCAGCACGCCCTGCGCGAAATGGGTGACAAGCTGAAGGAGGAAGGCGTCGAGGTGAAATACGCTATTCACCCGGTGGCAGGACGGATGCCTGGTCACATGAACGTGCTGCTCGCCGAAGCCAATGTGCCCTATGATGAGGTGTTCGAGCTGGAAGACATCAACGCCGAGTTCGCCTCGGCCGACGTGGCCTTCGTGATCGGCGCGAACGATGTGACTAACCCGGCGGCCAAAACCGATCCGCAAAGCCCAATTTACGGCATGCCAATCCTTGACGTGGAAAAGGCCGGCACAGTGCTATTTATCAAACGCGGCATGGCGGCGGGATACGCCGGCGTGGAGAACGAACTGTTCTTTCGCGACAACACCATGATGCTGTTCGGCGACGCCAAGAAGATGGTCGAGGGGATTCTGAAAGGGCTGTAGCGCATCGGTCCTTGCCGGGCTGCGTTTCGGCGACGACATACGATCGTTAAAATAGCCATCTAGGCTGACGCGATGGTCCTTCGCCTGCTTTTGATTCCCCTGATCGCTGTCCTGGCCTTTATCGCCCTGGGCGGTGCCCTTAGCGCCATGGCCGGCTCTCCGCCCCTGCGCGGCCGCCTCATCGACGTCGGTGATGGACGGCGTAGGCACATCATCTGCGAAGGTCCGACGGGCCACGGCCCCACCATTGTGTTCGAAGCGGGTGCTTTCGGCTTTTCGGCCGATTGGGGGGCGGTGCAACAGATGGCGACCGCACAGGGTTGGCATAGCTGCGCCTACGACCGCGCCGGCATGGGGCTTTCCGACCCCGGCGATAACGCCCACGACGCCATCGCGGTCACCGCTGACCTGCACAACCTGCTGGCCCTGGCCGGCGAGACAGGGCCATACATCCTGGTGGGCCACTCCATGGCCGGCATTTATCTGCCGCTCTACGCCAAACGCTGGCCGGACGAGGTGGCCGGCCTCGTGCTCTGCGACGCCACCACCCGCGTGGCGACCACAATGGGGCAGACCAGCGCCTTCATCGATCAGTTCACCAAGGCTAGCCGCATGGCCGCCCTAGCCGCCAGCGTCGGCATCTTCAAGCTTGTGCAAGGCAAGTACGGAGACCGCATCGGCCTGCCGCCCGCTGCCAAGGCCGAGAAGCGCCACGCCTTTGCCAGCGCCAACCACAACCGTAGGGCCTATGAGGAGGTCAAGGCTTGGCCCGTCGCCGCCCAGCAGATGGTCGACGCCGGACCGCTCGATCCGAGCTTGCCCGTCTCGGTGATCACCGCGGGGCCCGCTGCCCCGGGCCGCGATGGCCGCAAAAGCACCCAGGCCGCCCCCGCCGAGGCTTCGCGTCATGGCTATTACAAGAATGTCGAAACTGCCGACCACCGCACCCTGCTAGGCCTTAACCACGGGCAGGAAATTATCGCTGGCATCGCCAAGGTGCGCGCGGCGCTCTGAAAACCCGGCAGTTAGAGCCGGACGGTCCGTCAACCAATGAGTATCCGGTGCCTGCCACGGCAGCCGCAGGCCCTGAGACCGGGCCGCTCAGGCTTATCGCGACCGATAGACACGACCAGGAACGCTTAGGGAAAGCCCATGAACGAAGCCTTAGGCGCAACAAAAAAGCCGCCGGGTTTCCCAGGCGGCTTTTCCGAATCTCGATTCGCTAAACCCTAAGGCCGAACGACCTTTTTGGGCATGGGCAACAGACCTTCGCGCTGGGCGCGCTTGCGGGCCAGCTTACGGGCGCGGCGCACGGCCTCCGCCTGTTGACGGGCGCGCTTCTCCGAAGGCTTTTCGTAGG
>Ga0114970_10002254_pt1 | contig 14477 bp, 14 predicted proteins | sample M_140205_XF_Meta_FD_87030 | JGI IMG/M metagenome (GOLD analysis project Ga0114970, IMG submission 87030) | Freshwater microbial communities from Lake Montjoie, Canada to study carbon cycling - M_140205_XF_MetaG | ecosystem: Environmental > Aquatic > Freshwater > Lake | place: Lake Montjoie... | reverse complement strand
CGGCCGCCCCGGGCGCTTCGAGTACGTTCATACGCCCAAGCATGGGTCTTGGCTCAACTTGATTGAGTGCGCCTTCTCCAAGATGGCGCGCACATTCTTGCGACATATCCGGGTCACATCCAAAGACGAATTAAAACAACGCATCCTCAAAGGCATTGCAGAGATCAATGCATCGCCGGTGGTGTTTCGTTGGAACAAGTTCGACCTCGGTGTGGCTTGATATGTATTTGTTTTAATGGAACTATCTACTAGGTTGAATGGAGTTATGTATGGGATTTATTTCTGAGTTCAGGGAATTTGCCGTCAAAGGCAATGTGGTCGACTTGGCGGTCGGCGTGATCATCGGCGGCGCCTTCGGCAAGATCGTCGATTCGGCGGTCAAGGACTTGGTCATGCCGGTGATCGGGCGCGTGCTCGGTGGCATCGACTTCAGCAATGATTTCATCATGCTGGCGAATCCGCCGCCCGGGTTCCAAGGACCGATGACGCTCGAGGCGCTGAGTAAAGCCGGCGTGCCGCTGTTCGCCTACGGAAGCTTTCTGACCGTGCTGCTGAACTTCATCATCCTGGCTTTCATCATTTTCTTGATGGTCAGACAGATCAACCGACTCAAGCGATCGGACCCGCCGACTGATGCCCTGCCCACCGCGGAGCACATACTGCTGCTGCGCGAAATCCGCGACGAACTGCGGCGAGGCCAATGACATCTTGTTTGCCATCGGCGCGGCGATGCAGTTCAAGCCCACCTGACACGCAACTTGCCCAAGGGCCCGCTGTGTAAGAGCCGACCCGGCCACGGAACGCACTACCGCTCGGCCGTGGTCTACAAGGACACCACCGAGCGCCACACCGCACAACGCGATGCGGCCAGGCCACGCGCGCGCGACTCGGGTTGGTCGTTGACGACCTGAGGTAGTCGCCGGCAGAGGCTTTCGGCCTGAGTCGGCCGACCCGAACAGTCGCATCGGCATCTCACCCTCAGCCGGGCAACAGCCGAGGCCCTTGCCAGGCCCGCGCAGGAGATGGCCTAAACCTTAAACTTGGCGGCCACCTCGGCGACACGCTTGCCAAAAAGGCGCGCGGTTTCCAGGTCCCCCTTGGACATCGCGTCAGCGCCGGCATCCGAGGGGGACTGCGCCATCGCGCCGCTGTAGGAACCCAGGCTGTTGATGTCCTGGCGGGTGGCTGCCTTGGCGTTGCTCGGCATGATGCCCTGGCTGACCCAGAGCATGCCGTGCTGCATCGCCAGGCCAAATAGCGCGTTGAGCGTGGCCAGTTTGTCGCCATTGAGGCTGGCGCTATTGGTGAAGCCGGCGGCGATCTTGTCCTTCCAGGCCTGCGAAAACCACTGCTTGCTCGACGCGTCGGCGAACTTCTTGAACTGCCAGCTGACATTGGCCATGTAGGTCGGCGATCCAAAGATGATCGCGTCGGCGCTGTCAAGCGTTTCCCATCCGTCTGCGTCGACACCGCCGTCGGCGTCAATGGCTACCAGCTGCGCGTCGGCGCCTTCAGCCACTGCCTGCGCCATGCGCAGCGTGTGGCCATAGCCGGAATGAAAAACAACGGCGATTCTTGCCATACCCCTGCTCCTGATTCAAAAAAGCTGGCCGCGACCGGACTCAGTCAGTCCGCTGAGCCGTCCACGGTGCTGCGCCTGCCGTCCACGCTGAACACCCCTGCGCCATGGGCTGCCAGTACCAGCAGCCCACCGACAATGGCGATGTTCTTGAAAAACATCAGTTGCTGCACCATGACCTGCTCCTCGGGCATGGTCCAGAATGCATGAAATACCATGCTCGCCACCAGCGTGAAGAGGGCCAAAGCCAAAGCAGCGATGCGGGTTTTATAGCCGCACAGCAGGGCCAGACCGCCACCGACTTCCACCACGATCGCCACCATCGCGCCGACTTCAGGGATCGGAAGGCCCTTGGACGCAATGTAGCCCACGGTGCCTGCAAAGCCGAGCACCTTCATGATGCCCGCGGGCAGAAAGAGAAAGGCGAGCAACAGGCGGCCAGCGAGCGCGAGGGTGTTGTGAAAAGCCATTGGGAATCCTTGGAAGCGGGAGTTTGGGTAACCAACGTACGAGGGCGAGTCGGGCCACCTACGGGCACAGATCAAACACCAGCACTTCGGCGCGCACGCCATGGGACAGCGTGATCCGCGTTTCGCCAGCCAGCATCGCCGCGTCACCGGCGCGCAAACCCTGCCCGTTGACCAGCAGTTCGCCGCGCACCAGATGCACATAGGCCTTGCGCACCGGATCCAGCGCCAGCGTCGCTGCCTCGGCGCCGTCGAACAGACCTGCGTATAGGGACGCGTCGGCCCGGATCGTGACCGACGCATCGGCTCCGTCGCCGCAAGCCACCCGCCGTAGACGACCGCGCTTGTCGGCTTCGGAAAAAGTCTTCTGTTCGTAGCCCGGCGCGATGCCCTTCACGTCGGGTTCTATCCAGATCTGCAGGAAATGCGTCGTCGCGTCGGGGGCGTGGTTGAACTCGCTATGCTCGACACCGCTGCCAGCGCTCATGCGCTGCACATCGCCAGGAGGGATCGCCTTGACATTGCCCAAAGTATCCCGGTGCGCGAGTTCGCCGCTGAGCACATAGCTGATGATCTCCATGTCGCGGTGGCCGTGGTTTCCGAATCCGGTTCCGGGTGCGATGCGGTCCTCGTTGATGACGCGCAGATTTCCCCAGCCCATGTAGCGCGGGTCGTGGTAGCCGGCAAAGGAAAAACTGTGAAAAGACTGCAGCCAGCCGTGGTCGGCCTGACCGCGTTCGATTGATCTTCGCAATGCCAACATCCTAAGCTCCCGTTAATGATGCACCCGCTGGATGCGAAACCCGCACCGGCACCACGCCACCGTTTTGATGGCAGCATTCGACCTTATTTTGAACGAGATGCATCATAGCCACCTCCTATGCGTCGCTGACTTCCCCGCTGCGCTGGCATGACCGGCCGGAATGGCTGCGGCGTCAGGCGTGTATAAGCGAAGTTCAAATAACCACCGGAGGCAACACCATGACCAAGCCCAGGCACATCGCCGTCATCGGAGCGGGAATCGCCGGAATCGCCTGCGCCCGCACCTTGGTGCAAGCCGGGCACCGCACCAGCGTATTCGAAAAAAGCGCCGGCCTCGGCGGTCGCATGGCGACGCGTTCGAGCCCCTTCGGTGGCTTCGACCACGGAGCGCAGTATTTCACCGTGCGCGATCCGCGCTTTAGCCTGGCCTTACAGACCGCGCCCGCCGTATGCAAGCCCTGGAGTGCGAGCACGGTGCGCGTGCTGGATGACCACGGTGGCATCGCTGCAGCCGGTCTGCCAGCGCGCGAAGCGCATTGGGTGCCGACGCCGGGAATGGCCGCACTGGCCGCACACTGGGCGCAGCCACTGCGAGACGCAGGCAGTCTAGAAGGCGAAACCCGCGTCACCCGTATTGAGCGGACATCGCGCGGCGCCGGACGCTGGCAGCTGCATACCGTTGGCCCCGAGACTACCGACGGCCATCGTCGCCAGGTCTTCCGCGGCTTTGACGAAGTGCTGCTCGCCATACCCGCCTGGCAGGCCCGCGAATTGCTCCAGAACTCGGAACTGGCAGACGATATGGCGATCGAGATCGACAAGGTACAGGTCGCGCCGTGCTGGGCGTTGATGCTCGCTTTTCCGCAGGCGATGCAGCCGGGCCTCAACACGCTGGGACCGCAGTGGAACGCCGCGCGCAGCACCCACCACCGCATCGCATGGCTGGCGCGCGAATCGTCCAAGCCCGGGCGTGACCCGATTGAGCGCTGGACCGTCCACGCCAGCGCGGCCTGGTCGCGCGAGCATTTTGACGACCAGCCCGACCGGGTACAGGCCAAGCTGCGCAAGGCATTTTCGGAGGTCACCGGAATCCGCGCCGAGCCGGCGCATGCGCAGGTGCACCGCTGGGCTTACGCGCAGACGGTACAGCCACTGGGCCGCTCCCACCTGTGGGATCCGAGCCAAGGCATCGGCGCCTGCGGCGACTGGTGCGTTGGCCACCGGGTCGAAGACGCCTTCGTTTCCGGGCTGGAACTGGCGCTGGCAGTCGCCTAGCGACCAGGGGAACTTGCGGTGGGTGGGGCGCATTTCACCTATGTGGGCCGCTTTGCGCCTTCGCCTACCGGGGCGCTGCATGCCGGCTCCCTGGTGGCGGCACTCGCCAGCTGGCTCGATGCCCGGGCCTGGAACGATGGCCGCGGCGGCCGATGGCTGGTGCGCATCGAAGACCTGGACTCGCAACGCTGCGTTGCGGGTGCCGCCGAGCGGATCTTGCGCCAGCTGCAGGACTGCCATCTTCAACCGGACCAGCCGCCGGTCTATCAGTCGCAACGCACCCACCTGTACCAGCGCGCGCTCACGCAGTTGGTCGACGCGGCGATGGCCTACCCCTGTGCCTGCTCGCGCAAAGACATTGAAGCCGCCATTGCCCGCCAAGCGGGGCAGCGTGAACGCCATGGCGAACTGGTCTACCCCGGAACCTGCAGCGCCGGACTGCGCGGACGCCCTGCCCGCGCCTGGCGTTTTCGCAGCGCGCCCGCACAGGGCGGGGCCGCGGATCCGACCCGCGCGGGCGTGACGTGGCGGGACAGGCGGCTGGGGCTGCAGCAGCAGGATGTTGCCGACGCCGTCGGCGACTTTGTCATCCGCCGCAGCGACGCGGTCTTCGCCTACCAGCTCGCGGTAGTGGTCGACGACGATGCGCAGCAGGTCAGCCATGTGGTGCGCGGCGAGGACCTGGCCGACAACACGCCGCGCCAGTTGCTGCTACAGCAGGCTTTGGGAATGGCCAGTCCGCGCTATTTGCACAGCCCGCTGGTGCGCGCCGCCAGCGGCGAAAAACTGTCCAAGCAGCATGGCGCTGTGCCACTCGACACCGCCGACCCGATGGCCGCGCTCAACGCGGCAGCCGACGTGCTGGGGCTCGGACCCCAGTCGGGCCAGGTGGCGCAGGCTCTGCATGGATGGGTTCAGGCTTGGCGCCATCTCTACAATCCGGTGGTGTGAACGCCGACGCCATGCACCCCGCCCCTTCAAGCCCAGATCCAGCCAAGCACGGCCCTTCGCAAGAGTCCCACCACCGGGCGATTCGCAGCTTCGTGCGCCGCACCGGTAGGACGACCGCAGGCCAGGCGCGCGCGGTTGACGAGCTCGGTCCGCGCTTCGTCATACCCTTCCGGCCCTCTGTTTCGGCGCTGGCCGCCATCTATCCACAGCTTGGCGGGCCGGCATCGCTCAGCGGCGGGTCGCAAGCTGCGCAGCGGGCACTGGTGCTGGAAATCGGCTTTGGCATGGGCGACGCGACCGCCCATATTGCCCGCCTGATGCCCGAAACCGACTTCCTGTGCTGCGAAGTGCACCCACCCGGCGTCGGCGCGCTACTCAAACAGATCGGCGAACTCGGCCTGGACAATATCCGCATCATCGCGCACGACGCGGTCGAAGTGATGGACACGATGCTGCCGGCTTGGGACGCGTCGGCTCCGACCCGCGGCTTGGACGCCATCCACCTGTTCTTCCCGGATCCGTGGCACAAGAAGCGGCACAACAAGCGCCGCCTGGTCCAGGGTCCTTTGGTGAACCGCCTGGCCGCGCGCCTCAAGCCCGGTGGTTTCCTGCACTGTGCCACCGACTGGCAACCCTACGCCGAGCAGATGCGCCAGGTGCTGGGCGACGATCCGCTGTTGGAGAACCGGTCTGCGCTCACAGCCCCCGAACTCGGCGGCTACGCACCCAAGCCGCATTACCGGCCGCTGACAAAGTTCGAGCGGCGCGGGCTGGGGCTGGGGCACGGCGTATGGGACCTGGTGTTCCACCGCCGCTGACCCCCGACCCGGGGTTCGCCGCGGCCATGCATCGGCGCAGCGCCTGTGCGGTGCTGCCGACGCGTGACGGCGTCGGGCCGAGTTGCGTGTCGCTGCCTCCAGGCCCATGGCAGACCATGACCGACTTTCTGGTGCAGCGCTTTCCTGCCCAGCCACGATCGCAGTGGCTGCAGCGCATGCACGACGGTGAAGTGGTCGACGCGCATGGCGTGCCCGTCACCGAACACCGGCCCTATGAAAGCCAGCTGCGCGTCTACTACTACCGAAGCCTGACGGCCGAAACACGAATTCCCTTCGACGAGCTGCTGCTGTTTCAGGACGCGCATCTGGTCGTGGCCGACAAGCCGCACTTCCTGCCGGTCGTTCCCTCGGGCGGCTATTTGCAGGAGACGCTGCTGGTGCGGCTCAAGCGCCGCCTGGGAATCGACAGCCTAGTGCCGGTACACCGAATCGACCGCGACACCGCCGGACTGGTGATGTTTTCGGTGCAGCCCGAAAGCCGGGACGCCTATAGCGCGCTGTTTCGCGATCGCCAGGTGCGAAAGACCTACGAGGCGATGGCACCATGGCGCGCCGACCTGCCACTGCCCCGCACGCATGCAAGCCGGATCGTCGCGTCGGCGCACTTCATGCAGCAACGCGAAGTTCCCGGTCCCCCGAACACGCTGACACAGCTCCGACTGCTGGCGACCGACGGGGTTCGTGGGCACTACGAGCTGCTTCCGGTCACCGGCCACCGGCACCAGTTGCGGGTACACATGGCAGCACTGGGAATCCCGATCGTCAACGACGGGCTATACCCGCTGCTCACGCCGCAGTGCGCGCCCGACTTTGACAAACCCCTGCAGCTGCTCGCCCGGGCCATCGCGTTCATCGACCCGCTGAGCGGAAAACCGATGCGCTTTGAGAGCCAGCGGGCGCTGGGCCCGATGCCTGATCCGGCACCGGAGTCGCCCTCGGTCCGTTGAGCACTGCAGCCGGCCCTCAGCGGGCGTGCGCCAGGCCGCTGACCATTGTCACCAAGCCAATTCCGGCCAGCAACCAGCTTATCTGCGCGGCGGTCTGGCGCGCGCTCAGCCGGGTCTGCAACTGCGGTATCAGGTCGGCCAGCGCCACATAGACAAAACTGCTGCTGGCGGCAACCAGGAAGAACGGCAGGTAGTCCTGCAACTGCTCGACCAGCCAGAAGCCAGCCACGCCGCCAATCGCAGTGACCGCACCCGCCATCGACACCTTCAGCAACGCAGCGCGTCGGTTGCTCGCGCCCGCACGCAGCACGATCAGGTCGCCCATATGGTGCGGAACCTCGTGCGCCAGCACGGCCAACGAGGCAATCACGCCAAGCCGGGTATCGGCGATGAAGGCCGAAGCGATCAGCATACCGTCGCCGAAGCAATGCACGCTGTCGCCGGCAAGAATGGCCCAGTTGCCGGCAACCGGAACCAGGCCATGCCCATGCCCATGCCCATGCGCCTCGCCGGCCGCATGCCGGTGCCCTGCGTGCGTGCCATGTTCATGGCGCGCCGGCGCTCCAGACGCGCCTGCGTGCGGGTCCGCAACGGCGCCTGCGTGGTGGTGCTCGTGGCCATGATGCCAGAGCTCCGCTTTGTCGAGCAGAAAGAAAAACACCAGCCCGACCAGCAATGCGATAAACAGGTCGTGCGCGCTGACCTGGCTCTCAAAGGCCTCGGGCAGCAAGTGCATGAAGGCGGTCGCCAGTAGCGCCCCCGCAGCCAGACTCAGCATATGCTGGGTGTAGCGCGCCAGCGCGCCAAAGCTTAGCAGCGCGGCAATCCAGACGCTGCCGATTCCGGCGGCCAGCGTACCCATCAGTATCCAAAACAGCGTCATGGCGGTCGTTCCAGTTTCAGCGGATGCAAACAGAGGCGGCGCGATCAATGCGCCTTGTCCCAGTTCGGACCGACGCCGATCTCGGCGAGCAGCGGCACCCTGAGTTCGGCCACCGAGGCCATCAGGCGCGGTATTTCGATGCGCAGCCAATCGACCTCGGCCAGCGGCACTTCGAATACCAGTTCGTCGTGCACCTGCATGATCATCTTGGTCGCACGCCGTTCAAGGTCGAGCACCTGCTGCACCTTGACCATGCTGAGCTTGATCAGGTCGGCCGCAGTGCCCTGCATCGGCGCATTGATCGCCTGGCGCTCGGCGCTGCTGCGCCGGGGACCGTTGGGCGAGCGGATTTCGGGCAGGTACAGCCGGCGGCCGAAGACGGTTTCCACAAAGCCCTGCGCACGCGCGGCTTCGCGGGTGTCGTCCATGTAGCGCTTGACACCGGGGTAGCGCTGAAAGTAGCGTTCGATATAGTTTTTCGCCGCCGTGTTGTCGATCGCCAGGCTGCGCGCCAGACCGTAGGCACTCATGCCATAAATCAGGCCGAAGTTGATCACCTTGGCATAGCGGCGCTGCTCGACGCTGACCTGCTCCGGCGCGACGCTGAAGACTTCAGAAGCCGTCGCCCGGTGCACGTCCATTCCCTGCGTGAAGGCGCGTAGCAAGGCCTCATCGCCACTGATATGGGCCATGATGCGCAGCTCGATCTGGCTGTAGTCGGCGCTTGCGATCAGGCTGCCGGCGGGCGCGACAAAAGCCTCGCGAACCCGTCTGCCCTCGGGGGTTCGGATTGGTATGTTCTGCAGATTCGGCTCGTTGCTGCTCAATCGTCCGGTTACTGCGACCGCCTGCGCGTAATGGGTGTGGACGCGGCCCGTCCTGGGGTGCGCGAGCTGCGCGAGCTTGTCGGTATAGGTGCCCTTGAGTTTGGCCAGTCCTCGGTGTTCCAGTATCTTGGCCGGCAGCGGAAAGTCCTCGGCCAGTTTCTCGAGCACCTCCTCGTCGGTGCTTGGTGCGCCAGTGGCGGTCTTTTTGACCACTGGCAGCCCGAGCTTTCCGAAAAATATTTCCCCGATCTGCTTCGGACTTCCGAGATTGAAGGGCTGGCCGGCGAGCGCGTGCGCCTGGGCCTCGAGCTGCAGGATCCGCTGGCCCAGCTCATGGCTCTGAGAAGCCAGCGTCGCCGCGTCGATCAGCACCCCGTTGCGCTCGATGCGGTACAGCGCCTCGCTGCTATCGATCTCCAGCTGGTAGATGAAACCCAACTTTTCGCTGGCCTGCAGACGCGGCCACAGCGCCAGGTGCACGTCGAGCGTCTGTTCCGAGTCCTCGCAGGCGTATTCGGCAGCCCGGGCTATGTCGACTTGGTCGAAGCAAATCTGATTGACGCCCTTGCCGCACAGGTCCTCGAAGCGAATGCCACCGCGCCCGAGGTGGCGTTCGGCCAGGCTGGTGAGCCCGTGCGGCTTGTGGACCTCCAGCACATAGCTTTGCAGCATGGTGTCGTGCCCATAGCCCTGCACCTCGATGCCGTGATTGGCAAATACATGGCGGTCGTACTTCACATGCTGGCCGAGCTTCTTGCGCGTCGCATCCTGCAGCCAGGGCCTGAGCCGGGCCAGCACCTGCTCGCGCGGCAACTGCTCCGGGGCTCCGGGATAGCGGTGCGCCAGCGGGATATAGGCCGCCTCGCCGGGCGCGACGCTAAAGCTCAAGCCGACAATTTCGGCGCGCATTTCATCCAGCGATGTGGTTTCGGTATCGAGGGCGACCAACTCGGCGGCCTCTATCTTGTGCAGCCAGACGTTGAACTGGTCCCAGTCGAGTACGGTGGCGTACTGCAGCACGCCCGCGCGCGACTGCGCAGCTGTTTCGGCGGGCTGCGCGTCAGCGAGCGGGTCGAACAGACCCGGTGTCGTGTCCTTGCTTCGGGTCCTGGTCGGGACGCCGCCCGCGTTGCCGTCTGCCAGCGCGCGCGCCAGTCCCTTGAATCCGTATCGCTCGTAGAACGCCTGCAGGCCGACCCGGTCGGGGTTCCCGACCGCGATTGCGTCGAGGCGGGGAAGGCCATCAACCCAGCCATCGAGGTCGCAGTCTGTCTTCACGGTCAACAGTGCGCGCGCGGTCGGCAACCAGTCCAGCGCCTTGCGCAGGTTCTCGCCCGCGACGCCCTTGATGGCGTTCGCGCTGGAGACGACACCCTGCAGCGACCCGTACTCCTGTAGCCACTTGGCGGCGGTCTTGGGGCCCACCTTCTCGACGCCCGGAACGTTGTCGACCACGTCGCCTACCAGCGTCTGGAAGTCGACCATCAGCCGGGCCGGGACACCAAATTCGGCCTCGACACCGGCCAGGTCGCGCCGGCGGCCGTTCATCGTGTCGATGATGGTGATGTGGCTGTTCACCAACTGCGCCAGGTCCTTGTCGCCGCTTGACACGATCACCTCGACGCCTTGCGCGGCGGCGGTGACAGCCAGGGTACCGATGACGTCGTCGGCCTCGACGCCGGGCACGTCAAGCACCTTCCAGCCCAGCAGTCGTACCAGCTCGTGGATCGGCGCAATCTGCGCGCGCAAGTCATCGGGCATGGGCGAGCGCTGCGCCTTGTACTGGGGATAAATCGCATCGCGAAAAGTCGGTCCGCTGACGTCAAAGACACAGGCGGCGTAGTCGGCACGCACCTCCTTGCGCAGGCTCTGCATCATGTTGACCATGCCACGAATGGCGCCCGTGGCAGGGCTCGTCGGGTCCTCGGGTACGGCGCGCAAGTCCGGCATGGCGTGAAACGCGCGGTACAGATAGCTCGATCCGTCCACCAGCAGCAAGGTGGTGGCGGGCGCTTGCCCGGGTCCGTTGGCTGGGGTTTGGGTCGGTGCTTGGGTGTCGCTCATCCTCGCATTTTGCCTGCGACCACAGAGCACGCCGAGGTTCTACAATCACGCCATGCCCCAAGCACCGATTTTCACCAGGCCGTTGGCCCTCCTGGCACTCTCGCTGTGCCTGGCTGCGGCGGGCCCTGTGCGCGCGCAGACCGCGCCCACCGTGGGCACCGGCGACTCAGCGCGCATCGAGTTGCTGGTCGAAAGGATCCATGTCGAGGACGCGTCGTCGCGCATCGACGAACTGCGCGTCGGCGGGGAGACGCGCAAGATCACCGTCTCACCCAAGGGGGGAATGCCGGCTTACGATATTGTCCCGTTCAGCGCCAGTCGCAGCGCGGCGACCGCGGACGGCGGCGGCGCGTCGCTCGGAAACCGGGTCTGGAAGATTCTGTCCTTCTGATCGCCGGGGCCCCGATTCATGGCGGTATATACCGAGGTCTCATTTGACCAAGCCAGCGAGTTGCTGGACAGACTCTCGCTGGGGCGACTGCAGGACCTGCAGGGCTGCAGCGGAGGGATCGAGAACACCAACTACTTTGCCATCACCGACCGTGGGGCCTATGTGCTCACGCTGTTTGAGCGCCTGAGCGCGCAGCAGCTGCCTTTCTATCTCGCGCTGATGAAGCACCTGGCCAAGCGCGGCATACCGGTGCCGGATCCGGCACCAGACGCCAGCGGCGCCTACCTGCACGCGCTCAATGGCAAGCCGGCGACCGTCGTCAACCGGCTGCGCGGCGCCAGCGCCCTGTCGCCCAGCGGCGCCCAGTGCGCCGAGGTGGGCGAGATGCTCGCGCGCATGCACCTGGCCGGCGCAGACTTCGAGCTGATCCAGCCCAACCCGCGCGGGCTGCACTGGTGGAACGACACCGCGCCAGTGGTGATGCCCTACCTGCAGCCCGATCAGGCGGAGCTGCTGCGCAGCGAGTTGGCGTACCAGAACCACACCGCCGCCAGCGCGTGCGCTGCAGCACTCCCGCACGGCCCGGTACACGCCGACCTGTTTCGCGACAACGTGCTGTTCGAAGCGTCGCCGCAGTCCGACGCACAGGCCCCCGCCGAGAAGCTCAGCGGATTTTTCGACTTCTATTTCGCCGGCATCGACAGTTGGCTGTTCGACATCGCGGTGTGCCTGAACGACTGGTGTGTCGACCTACAGACCGGCGCGGCCGATGCGACGCGCAGCCACAAGATGCTGGCGGCCTACGGCGGCGTGCGGACCCTCACGGGGGCTGAGCGCGCGCTGCTGCCAGCGATGGTGCGCGCGGCGGCGCTGCGTTTCTGGATTTCGCGCTTGTGGGACTTCCACCTGCCGCGCGAGGCGTCGATGCTCAAGGCGCACGACCCCGGCCACTTCGAGCGGGTGCTGCGCCAGCGCGTGGCCCGGCCGACGGCCATCGCGGCGGTATCCGAATGAAGCTCAGCGTCGTACCCGCGCGCGCGGCACTGGCGTGGGTGAAGCTCGGTGTGAAGACGTTTTTCCGTCAACCGCTGGCACTGTCGGGGCTTTTCTTCATGTTTCTGGCCGCGATGTCGCTGGCGGGTATGGTTCCGGTGATCGGCATGGCGATAGCGCTGGCGCTGCTGCCCGGTTGCAGCCTGGGCCTGATGGTCGCGAGCAAGGAGGCCAGTTCAGGCAAGTTCCCGATGCCGTGGGTATTTCTGAGCGCTTTCAGGGCCGGGCGCAAGCAGCTGCGCGCGATGCTGGTGCTGGGGCTTTTGTACGCGACCGGCTTCGCGGTGGTGATGGGCGTCACCGCGTTGTTCGACGACGGCAACTTTGCCGGTCGATACCTGGCAGGCGAAATGCCGACGATGGAAATGGCGCAGGATCCAGCAACGCAGACGGCCATGCTGGCGTTCCTGGCGCTGCAAATACCGCTGTCGCTGATGTTCTGGCACGCCCCCGCGCTGGTCTACTGGCACCAGGTCGAACCGGCCAAAAGCGTGTTTTTCAGCCTGATCGCATGCGTTCGCAACTTCTGGGCCTTTGCGCTTTTTGGCGTGCTGTGGATGGCGCTGCTGCTGTGCGCCATCCTGGTGGTGTCGCTCGTCGGTCTGCTCAGCGCCAGCCCGCAAATCGCCGGGCTGGTCCTGATGCCAGTCTCCATGCTGGCGGCGGCGATGTTTTTCACCTCGACCTATTTCAGCTTTCGCGACTGCTTCGAGGCGCAGACGCCCGACGGCGCCGCACCGCAGGACGGCTCAGGGGAGCAGCGTGAGCTTGGCCACTGACAGCGCCAGCCACTTAAGGCCATGGCGCGGAAAATTGATCTGCGCGCGTGCGTCGTCGCCGGCGCCTTCCAGACTCAGCACCGTTCCCTCGCCGAATTTGGCATGAAACACCTTGATCCCGGCGCGCAGACCGTGGCCGGGCACCTCTTTTCGGGCGATCGCGGGCTCAGTCTGCCGCGCCGGGCCTGAACCCGCAGCACCAACCGGTCGCGCCCACGCTGTGTGGGCACTCGTAGCGCCGGCGGGGAAGGTGCCGAATCCGGTTTACTTGGGCGTAATGCACTTCAGCGCCGACTCGGGCAACTCATCAAAGAAGCGGCTGCGCACGTTGTAGCGCGTCTGGCCATGCAGCATGCGGGTCTGCGAGTGGCTGAGGTACAGACGCTGGCGTGCGCGGGTGATCGCGACATACATCAGACGGCGCTCCTCCTCGAGCCCGTCGCGGTCGCTCATCGCGTTTTCATGCGGGAACAAGCCCTCCTCCATGCCGGTGATGAAGACACAGTCAAACTCCAGCCCCTTGCTCGAATGCACCGTCATCAGCTGTATGGCGTCCTGCCCCGCCTGCGCCTGGTTGTCGCCGGACTCGAGCGCTGCGTGGGTCAGAAATGCAGCCAGCGGCGACAGCGTCTCTCCGGTCTCGGCGTCGGGCGGAAAACCGAGCTCGTCGACCGGCAGCGCAACCGCGTCACGGCCAAAGCCCTCCTGCGTGACAAAACTCTCGGCGGCATTGACAAGCTCTTCCAGATTTTCTATGCGGTCCGCCCCTTCACGGTCGGCCTTGTAATGCGCGATGAGTCCGCTTTCGTCGAGGACCAACTCGACGATTTCGCGCAGCGAGTAACCCTGCGTCTGCTGTCGCAAGCGCTGGATTTTGGCGGTGAAGGCGCCCATGTTCGCGCCGGCCTTGCCCGATACGGCGCCGACCGCATCGTGCAGCGAGCCACCGGCAGCGCGCGCCACGTCCTGCACCTGTTCCAGGCTGCGCGCGCCGATGCCGCGCGGTGGAAAATTCACCACGCGCAGGAAACTGGTGTCGTCGGCCGGGTTTTCCAGCAGGCGCAAATAGGCCAGCGCATGTTTGATTTCGGCGCGCTCGAAAAAGCGCAGGCCGCCGTAGACGCGGTAGGGAACGCCGGCGTTGAACAACGCCGTCTCGATGACGCGGCTTTGGGCGTTGCTGCGATAGAGCACCGCCATTTCCTTGCGTCCGATTCCGTCGCGCGCCAGCTGGCGCATTTCCTCGACCATCCACTGCGCCTCGGCAAAATCACTGGGCGACTCGCAGATCCGAACGGGCTCGCCCGGCCCCTGGTCGGTGCGCAGGTTCTTGCCCAGCCGCTTGGCGTTGTGGCTGATCAGCGCGTTGGCGCTGTCGAGGATGTTGCTGTAACTGCGGTAGTTCTGCTCGAGCTTGATCTGATGGCGAACGCCGAACTCGCGGACGAAGTCCGCCATATTGCCGACCCGCGCACCGCGAAAGGCGTAGATGCTCTGGTCGTCGTCGCCGACTGCCAGTACGCTGCCCGTTGGATGGAAGTCGGCGTCGGCACCGACCGTGGCGGCGGCCCCGCCGCCGGCGAGCATCTTGATCCAGGCGTACTGCAGCTTGTTGGTGTCCTGGAATTCGTCGATCAGGATGTGGCGAAAGCGCCTTTGG
>Ga0114970_10002253_pt1 | contig 14480 bp, 15 predicted proteins | sample M_140205_XF_Meta_FD_87030 | JGI IMG/M metagenome (GOLD analysis project Ga0114970, IMG submission 87030) | Freshwater microbial communities from Lake Montjoie, Canada to study carbon cycling - M_140205_XF_MetaG | ecosystem: Environmental > Aquatic > Freshwater > Lake | place: Lake Montjoie... | reverse complement strand
GTTTGTAAACTTGATCGGTTTGTAATTTAACTATTTACTAAATGTGAAGTTTTGTATTACAAACACTCGAATTATGAACAACCATTTCTTTAGTTTTATAATTGTTTAGTTCTATTAATATGTTATCCCATTCATCATCTGTTACTTTATTATAGCACTTTAAATATAATATAGAATCTATTTGTAATCTATCGTATTCATCTATAGAATATGTAGTATAAATTTTATTAGATTCTAAATTAAATTTAACACCCTTCATAAAATATATTTAAAATATATTTTAAATTTTTAAATTAAATCATTTTACTAGAATCAAATCATTTTGCTAGAATTAATAACATATGGATTATTAGAAAGTTGTGAAGTTATTAAATCTGGTTGAAATCTATCATTTGGAGATTCGCTTTCTTTTTTATGTTTTATAATCATACCTACGCTTTCTTTACTAGGAATGTGTTTATAATCATTTGTAATTTTAGATCGAGTATCTTGCTGTTCTTTTAATAACATATTATCAGTTAGTCTTACATCACCTTGAGAATCTTTTCCTGATACAATTTGGAATTGTTGAGGACCACTTGGACGTTCTCCCATTAAAAGTTCTTGCTTGGCTTCTCTAATATCTGCATTATCATATTTTGTCCTTGATGCAGATTCACTTGCATAACCAGCATTTCCTGTATATTCATAATGAAGTGCATTTCTAACCCGTTCTGGATTTTCAAATGTAGAATGTACCATTGCATTTTTAATAATTTTACCGGCATTTGTAACATAATTACTACTATTATTTGTAACTAATTCCTTACCTGTTGTTTTTGCCTCATATTTATTAACAATATATCCCATACCATCATCCTTATGAACTTGCCCCTTATATTTATTTTCAACAAGACTTTGTTTTTGAGTAGCCTTTGCTGTAATATCAGATATACCTGCATTATAAGCCGAATTAGATCCTTTATTATATGCTGTACCAACTTGACCATTACTTTCATACATTGTAGTTTCCTTTAATGTTCTACGAATATCATCCTGTGGTTTTATTGTAGGACCAGCAGCATTCGACACCTTTGCATTAAGTAAATGACTTTTTTCACCTGTCGTAGCTCTTTCTGATTCATATTGTTTCATAGAAGATCTTCCATAATCAGCTGTATTTTGATTATTTAAAATTTTACCATTTAAATTTCTAGTATAATCTCCTTCAAAATTTTGTCGCTTAGGTTCTTGAAATAATGAACTAGCTAATTCAGAACTATTATCTACACCACCACTTACACGTTGAATTGTACTTTTAATTTGACTATTGCCACTACCATAATATTCCATATTATAACTCTGTCTAGAAGATGATTTCATATTTGCAGAATAATCTTCCCTTACCTTTGGAGCTGTAAATTCACCTGGACCACTAAATCGATGATTATTTTCAAAAAATGTATCTGGTCTATTCTTAACTACCTCACTTTGTATACCTCTTACTTCACCTCGCTGTCCAGATATAGTCCTACCTTTGTACGTTTCCTTTGGTTTATTACCAGGTCGCAATTCATTCACATCTTTATACGTAGGTCTTATATCATTATCTATCGTACCAGCTTTTTGAGCAGATACACTGACTTGTTCAACTGGTCTTTCATTTTGCCTGTACAATGATGGAACATACCTATCAGTATCAACTTGCGTAGAAAACACTGGATTACCATATATATTTTCAGGATTTTTATCGTAAAAACTTTTAGTTTCCTTTTTATGTTTAAATGTTGACGTATTACCTGTATGATTATCTAACAATGACTGATTGGAAAACATTTCCATATTTTGTTTAGTATTACTTCCAAAAAAAGGCACCATGTTAGCATGAGAATTTTCAAAAGGCTTGTTTGTTAATAAATTTATCTGCTCGTCTTTAAATGGCAAAGATGGAAAAGCAGACTCATTTTCCGTATTGCTTTCCCTACCTACATAATTTTCTAAAGGCTTAAACATCGGCATAACATCAATCTTACCCTTAGAGCTAATGTCATTTTCTTTTACATTTTTAAGACGGTTAATATCATTCAGTTTACCTAATTGTTCAGATGATAATCCAACAATTTCAGGTGACAATACAGGTGATAATAAAGAATCATTTCCTACTGCACTATATGTATTATATAATGGAGGAATAAATCCAGTATCCGATGGGTTTTCAGCTGCTTTATAATTTTGTAAAGATCTTTTTAAAATCTCATCATTTGCTTCATTTACTACGTTAGATGTATAAATTGTCTTACCATTTGGTTTATCAAATGCTTCTATATTTTCCCTTACAACTTCTGTATCTCTAGGGTTTCTACCATCTCTACTAAAAAAATATCCAACTAATGTAGTTAATCCTATTAATGGCAATGTCAAATCACTCATATTATATTACAATTTGTAAAGAAATAAAGTTTAATAAATTAAACACTAAAAATAAAAAAACTTTATAATATACACATCTTTAGTTAATTGATCTTTAGTTAATTGTTTTTAGTTAATTGTTTTTATTTATCAATTGTTTTTGGTTCTTTAGTTAATTGTTTTTAGTTCTTTAGTTAATTGTTTTTGGTTCTTTAGTTAATTGTTTTTGGTTCATTCCCAAGAAAGTAATCGTTTGATGACAGATTTATCCAGACTATAAATCTTTTCTTGTACATCAATAAATCCAATAGGTTTGTTTGTCCTTTTGTATTGAGCATGTAATTGTCTTAATGTTCTGTAAAACATATTATCATCTTTGACTTCGATTATGTGTTTAATATGTGAGTCAACATACAATTTGTATACTGTTTTGACTAATTTAAGAATTGATGCTTTAATAAATGTAAACATAAAATTATGTTCAATATAGAATTTTTCCAATAATTGAAGAGATTCTGGTTTAGAAAGCAATTCAAGATATCGCATTCTAATTTGAGGAACATTTCCTCGAATAGATTTTATAATACTATACATATTAAAATCGTATTTGTACAAATTCCATTCTCCAGTATTCTTTTCAAATACCTTTACTACAATACCTCTTTTAAATTTACAATCAAAATTAGATAAATTATTTGACAACGTATTTAATTCATATTCATTCATTATCCTTGGTCTTTTAATTCCATATACGTTTTTAAATTGATTCGTAAAATCTTCAAATTTCTGTTCATTATGAACTCTTGAAATATATACAAGCATATTAACAGTATGTTTTACAACAATACGATTTTCACGATGCAACAAAATAAACATATATGTAAAATTAGGATCCATTGCAGTCAAAAGACCTCTGTCAAATGTTTCCCAAAACAATGTATCAAAATTTTTTTTACTAGTCCAAAAACTATCAGATGCATCAATACATCTCGTAGTTGCTACACGCCAAATACCACCATAATTATACAATCTAACAAGAGTACCATCTTCACAATATTCTATACGAATATTATCGTTCAATTTTACCAGATCAATAACTTTTGAAAAAGAATCCAATTCTTCAATTTTACTATGAGACATACATACAACTTTGTTTGTCTGTTTTTCAAAAATAATACCATTGCATTGTTTTTTCAATTTTTCAGTTTCTTCTGTTTCTTCTGTTTCTTCAGTTACTTCAGTTACTTCAACTACTTCTGTTTCTTCAGTTACTTCAGTTACTTCAGTTACTTCAACTACTTCTGTTTCTTCTAAACCAAGGTCTTCAGTTACTTCAGTTACTTCAACTAAACCAACAGACCCTTTGATATTTTTAATGTTATTTTTAACTTTATTTTCATTTGCATTTGCAAGTAAATAGAGATCATTTTCAGATACACTTTTCTCTTTTACACAAATACCAATGGATTCGCATTTTTCTTTTACTCCTTCAAAAGAGTTTTTAGAAATCATTTCACATACATCAGAAATATTAATAACAGACATCATATTCAAATAATAAACTTTTATAACTTTTATATTTTATAACTTTTAAAATATAAATTCAATTTTTTATTAAACTTTTCAAGTAAATTTGATAAACTTAAGTAAATTTGATAAACATAAGTAAATTTGATAAACTTAAGTAAATTTGATAAACTTAAGTAAATTTGATAAACTTAAGTAAATTTGATAAACTTAAGTAAATTTGATAAACTTAAGTAAATTTGATAAACTTATCAATCGTATTACCAATGGTAATAGTACTCTTTTCAATTTGTGACAATCTATTTCTAGCATCTTCGACACGTTTGTCATCCAAGTTATATGTTTTTGATTGCATTTCTACAAATACATTATGATTAACACGTTTTACATTTTGTATATCGACTTCTTCAATATAATCTTTAGAGACAAACATTGGATATTCAATCATTTTATAGATTTTGTTTTCTCTAAATGCATTTCTAAATTCTTCTATATTTAAATCTCCACCAAACATTTTTAGACAAGATCTTGGTGGAGCAGGAGTTAAATTAGAATCTAATAAAAATGTACCCGTTAATTTACTATACATAAATTTAACAAGATAATTTGTCATACTATACTGTTTATAACTATTATTTCTATATGCTATTAAACATGAAAAACTACAAAAAACACCTTTGACTCTAAATTTTTCAACCTTTGTATTGTATCTATCCGGATTTCCTATTGGTACAGTGTCAAATGTATGACAACACCACCAACAACACACATCTGTATTATACAACCACTTATTACTACAAACAAAACGTTTCATCAATTCAAAATAACCTTTTTTACGATTATCTATCTGATTATCTATCTGATTATCTATCTGCATATCCTCTGTTTTTTTATCTTCTAAATTAATTTTATCTTCATTTCCAGAAAATTCAACAGAACAAAATTTGTCAAAAATATTATTTTCTTTATGGTAATTTTCCAATTTGTTAACAATCATATTATCCTGATGTTCTCTATACTCTATACGTTTTTCATATAATCCTGATAAATTATCTTCATTACCTTTGATATCTTCGTTACCTTTGATATCTTCGTTACCTTTGATATCTTCGTTACCTTCGTTACCTTCGATATCTTCATTACCTTCGTTACCTTCATTACCTTCGTTACCTTCGTTACCTTCGTTATCTTCATTACCTTCGTTATCTACAATTTCATTTAAAATATATTCTTCTTTATCTAACAATTCTTCATATTCCTTTTGAATTTCAGATAAATGTTTATCATTTTCTGTTTTTAACTTTTCAAAAACATTATTTATAATATCTTTGTCTTCCAAAGATTCTAAATTAATTACATTATCATTGCATATATCATCCTCTTTTACATCTAAATGAAGAATGTAATTATTATTATCTTGCAGAACTGTTGTTAATGGAATTTTTTTCCTTATAGATGAACTAAAATATTTTACAGCAGCTTTACGCCCACGCTTTTTTTTCTGCTTTACTTCTTCAATAACAACTTCCTTCTTCTTTCTACCTCTTTTCTTTTTTTCTTCCGGAACCTTTGGAACTTCTTGTAATGTAGTATCCTTACGAGGGCGGCCCTTTTTACGCTTAACTACAACTACGTCTACGTCATTGTTTATTTCCAACTTTTTTAATGAATCAGTTATATTATTTGTTAGTTCCTCCATACTATACTATTTTACTTATTTACTTTACTATTTTACTTTACTTTTCAATTTTTGTTAATTAATTTATTAAATTTAATTTCTAAACAAAATATAATATAAATGAATACTTTAGATAATTTAAATATCGATGACACTTGTCCAAGTATTCTTGACGTACTTGGATTTTTAAAATTCCCAGATATTAAACCAATCGATTTTACTGAAAATGAAAGTACACTTTCACAAGCAACTACCTCTATTTATCCAACACCACCACCTACACCAAGTTCTATAATACCACCTACACCAACTTCTACACCAACTTCTACACCAAGTGATTTATCATCTTTATCTTCCAAAAACTTATCATCTGTGTTATCTAGATCTAAATCATTATCAAGTATTTCATCAAAGACACCCATTTCATTACCTAAATCAAAATCATTGTCATCTATTTCATCACAATCTGGAAAAGGATACAAAAAAAGTCGCAAAAGTAAATCAACGATTAAACGTAAAAGTAAATCAAAACGTAAATTAACGATTAAACGTAAAAGTAAATCAAAACGTAAAAGTAAACCAAAACGAAACAGCAAACAAAAACGAAACAGCAAACAAAAAACAAAGAGTAAACTAACAATTAAACGCAAAAGTAAACAAACAATTAAACGCAAAAGTAAACTAACAATTAAACGTAAAAGTAAATCAAAACGTAAAAGTAAACCAAAACGTAAAAGTAAATTTTAAAATTAAAAGTGATTTAAGGAAAATGTTGGGAAGAGTATCACAAGCAAGCAAGCTGTACAAAAACATTAAAATAATTAATTTTTTTCTTTATTTCGAAGTTTAAAACCAGAACTAATATGTAATTTAGGCATAGAATCTAAAAATTCACAAACAATATCACCAGCTTCATTACTATAATAAACTTTTCTAATACCATATCTTGATAATTTATCAATACACGAATTACAAGGTCGAGAATTTTTAAGTTTATTTGTTCCTATTCTAATTATAAGTATATCCATCCCCTTTACAGATTTATTAGGCATTTTACAAAGAGCATCTACTTCAGCATGTATTGTATATTTAATACTTGTATTTTTAACCAAATTTGTTTTTATATACTTGTTATATCCAGACGACAAAACCTCACCACTTTTAATTAAACAAGCACCGTGCTTATGCTGTAAACTAGAGTGCTGTGCGATTCTTTTTAACAAATTAATATGATCTTCAAACTTGTACATTTAATTTTATTTTAACATATTTAAAAATCAATTTTTTAAATACAATTACTACAAAAACTAATCACAACTAACTACCAAATAACCACAGCTAACTTAACCACAACTAACTACAAAGATATATATTTTAATTCCAAGTTAAAACCATATGTTTCATTTTTTTTCCATACATTTCTAATTTCCATCATAGATTGATTATAAGTAGTATTTACACGAGGTAATTTAAAAGGTATTTTTGACCCTGTTTCAGAGTCTTCCACTTGAACAAAATATTTACCATTATTACTTGGCAAGTAACATCTTAATGTAAATGACAATTCATCTTCTGAAAAAAAATTATAAATAGTTTTATCAAATGTCTCACTAAACTTTGATCGTAATTCATTCAACAAAACATCATTTATATGCCTTAATAACAAAAGCAATGATAAACTATCCCGTTTAGTAAAATGAAATACTAAAAATTTTTTATCTACAAATTTAATTGTTGGATTATATACACTAATACCCATATTTGGTGCAAAATAATAATTACAATTACCTAATACTTTTTGATTTTTCTTTAAAATCTTGAATGTACCATTTTCTACTAATTGTTTAATAACATCAGAATTTAATATAATTGTCATTTAAATTATAAAACAAATAAAAATTAAAAAGTTTACTTGCAAAGTTTACTTACAAAGTTTACTTACAAAGTTTACTTACAAAGTTTCTCTAATATCTTTTCTACAAACAGGACAAGTTACCCTTTCATTACATAACCAATTTTTAATACAATCTTTATGAAAATAATGTTTGCAAAATAATTTTACAACACTATCATCTTGTTTATATTCATCCATACAAATGTTGCATTCCAAAGTTTTATACGTATTTTCATTATCAGAATTTACTATTTCACAAGGTAATGTATCAAATTGTTCTTTTGTTAATGTAACTTTGATATCATCATAATTTGTATCATAATTTGTATCAAGATTTGTATCAAGATTTGTTCCTTCCAATAATATTCCAAATAAATTATTTATTAATGTAGAGTTAAACATATTTGTTGTTCTTCTATACGGATGATATCTAATATTATCACTTTCACTAATTTCAAGATATCTACGTATACTATAAATACGATTTATAATTTGAGTATTAATATCAATGACATCACTTACTTCATCTAATCTTGAAGATGTTAATGGTCTACTATTAACAGCATCAACCCATCCGTCATATATTTCATCAAAGTCATCCATTACTTTGAATATACTTTATCTATTTTAATAATTTAAATTAAATTTTTTATATATACTTGCCAAGTATTATACTTGCCAAATTATTATTCCTTTATGTATTTACGCAATGCCGAACTATATTTTCGACTTTCTTGCAATTCTCCAGATAAAGCTTTATCTATAGTTTCTGACGAATATTGACTTATATATTTTATAACCATATCTTTATCTTCAAATTCCTTTTTTACAAGATCTTCATATGTTTTTTTATATAACAGGTTTTCTTGTTGGGAAAAATTACCACTGGTATTTTGATCATATCCCTTTTTATATTTATATTGATCATATCCTTTTTTATATTTTGATATTTCTTCAGATGTTATCTTGGTTTCTATTGTGTCATCCTCATTTGTGTCATCCTCATTTGTGTCATCCTCATTTGTGTCATCCTCATTTGTGGCATCTATTTTTTTGCCATCTTTTTTTTTGCCATCTTTTTTTATTATTATTTTACTATTAGGATTTTTTGATGTTTTGTAAGAAAATTTGTAATCACTGTAATTATTACCCCAATAACCAATACCACTTTCTCCAAAATTATCTCCTGTTACTAATAAACCATTAAAGGAGCTTACTAAAGCGCAATTTGTTATATCCGATGTATTGTATCCAAAAAATCCATCTGTTGTTTTATGAATCATTGATTTTGTAACGACTTTATCTTTATCATCTTCTGAGTTTTTATTGTATTCAAAAATTTTATTAAATTCTTTTGTAGTAAATTTACGATTTTCAAATTGATTACAGTATTTTACATCTATGTTTTCATAATCTTCTATTCGTTCTATTCTATTATAATCGTCACCGTAACCAAAATAATTAGGATCTTTTGACTTTTCAAACGTTTTATTAAAATTATCCAAATCAATATTTTTTTTAATCTGCTCACCCCCTTTACTCTTATTTTGGTAAACTGAGGTATCTTGCCTTTTATTTTTTATATACTGATACGATTCCGATAATATCTTGAAATACTTTTCATATTTTTCTTTTTTTAAAAGATCAGTGTATTTATCGGGGTGATACTTTTTAACTTTACCTCTAAAAGATTTTTTAATATGTTCTAAACTATCTTCTTTTGTAACATCCAAAATAAAATATGGATCATATTGTTTATTATCTATTGTAATAACATTCATTATAATATTATTATAATATATATTTTAATATCATTCGCACACACACACAGACTTATTTACTTTAACAACTTGCAATATTCTACAGAATACCAAAGATTTATACCACTGTATTCAAATAATACGTGAAACAAAAATCCAACTATAAAAAATAGCTCTATATCCAGTTTATATCCTGAAATATCTGGAACCATATTTATATATAGTTTTACTAAATATACTAATAATATTAAACAAACTCCAACAACACTTGCTTCCATAATAACTAAACCAATTGATTTTTTAGATCCCAACATATATAATAATATATAGAAATTAATTTAATTAATTTTATTAACAATATACTTCTTTAATACTGTTTTAAAATTATCAGAAAAATATATACTTTCCATACCTACCGATCGTCTTACAATAATGTTTTCGTCACTTTTATTTTTAATTTTGTAAAACAAATATTTTTTTATAATATTACCAGTTAATAAATGCATATATTCTTGATTTACATCCTTTCCTGTTTTATTGGTCAAATCAGATATCATATCTGTAACTGCAATACCTTCTACTACATTTTTTTCATTACATTTATTGTTTTCATTACATCTATACAATAATGTTATTGTATTTCTTTTACAATCCATTTGCCTCCAAACAAGATAATTTAAAACTTCATAATCAATATCAAATTCTACAAAATACCCATGAAAATTTAAATCAAAATTTAGATGAGATAATCTTTTATAAACTTCTATACTAACAACACTAACTATATTTGTAACTATTTTATTTATATCACCATTATACATGTTTACCCCGGTATCATTGTAAAAAAATACAACATTGATTTCATTTTGAAATGTGTAAATCAAATGAGGATCAAATTTTGCATACAATGTCTTACTTGTCTCAAATAAAATATCCTGCACATTGTTTAATAACTTTACTTTTTCATCCAAATCCGTTATATAATTTATATATTTCGATAATTGTTTTGATTTAATAGTAATCACAAATGGTTTAAACCCATGACATTTATTTTTTTTAATATAATTTCTCATACGATTATCCAAAGTACCTTGCCCGCTAAAGTTAAGGGTATCTTTTGTACATGTTATACCGTTAGTTATACCGTTAGTTATACCGTTAGTTATACCGTTAGTTATACCGTTAGTTATACCGTTAGTTATACCGTTAGTTATACCGTTAATTAATTTAGTCCTTAATTTAGTTATACTGTTAGTTATACCGTTAATTAATTTAGTCCTTAATTTAGTTATACTGTTAGTTAATTTAGTTATACTGTTAGATAATTTAGTTATACTGTTAATTAATTTAGTCCTTAATTTAGTTATACTGTTAATTAATTTAGTCCTTAATTTAGTTATACTGTTAGTTAATTTAGTCCTTAATTTAGTTATACTGTTAGTTAATACTTGACTTATTGTGTTGTATAATGACATATTTGCAATTTATATATAATTTTATTTTTAATTTTTAACACTATTTTCTTTTATTATATTAATAACAATGGATAATATAAAAGATCAACCTGTAGAATTAATTTTAGAATATATATCACATTTAAAATACAAAGACATTCAAGAATTATGCCGTACTAATACACGAATAAACAAAATTTGCAAAGCAAATAAAAACACAATTGCAAAATATGTATTGCAAAATGATTATCTATTTACAAATTTCCCTAATTATATTGATTATACAAGTGTTGTGAAATATATTCAAGAAATACATGATATATTTCCATATCCATTTAAAAATTTAGAAAAAAGAAGTAAATGGAAAACAGATGTACTAGAATGGGCAGCAAGTTGGGGACGTTTACAAATAGTGGAATTTTTAATTAAAAATGGAGCAAACAATCTTAATAAATTGCTTTTAAATGCTGTAAAAAATAATAATTTAGAAATTGTAAAATTGTTTGTAGAAAACGGAGCTAATAATATTGAACAATCAATGAAAAAATCTAGTAATGTAGAAATCATAAACTTTTTAAAAAGTAAAGTTACTTTACAATCTGGTGGCAAAGTCAAAACTCCAAGTAAAACGAAAAATAATATAAATTATAAAGTCTTGTCAAATAAAAAGAAATCGTGTATCAAAAAAAAAGTAGGTATAGTAATGAATGAGTTTAAAACAAAAAAACTACATTCATCTAGTGGCTATTTAGTAACAAATCCTAAACAAGGTATTGCAATTGCTCTTTCAATTGCAAAAAGAAATTGTTTATAAAACCATATAATAATATTTATTCTGTATATATAATAAATATTATTATGTATATTTTATTTGAATTGCGTAAATAATTATTATTGAGTAATAGTAATGGCAAGGTACTGTACCTATATTTTTAAAAAAGGAACAAAAAAAGATCAATTGTGTAATGATATTTGTCAATCGAATAATATATTTTGTCAAAAACACTCGACTAAACTAAAAAAGTCTTTGTCAAAAAAAGAGTTACCAAAAAAAGAGTTACCAAAAGCTATTATTCATATTAATAAATTGGTTAATAAGAACTTACAAGAGGATAATATCCGACAAAAAATATTAGAATTACCAACAAATGATATGAATAAATCTGTTATTTTTAAACATTACAATAATATGAAAAGAACAGATTCAAATAGTACAGAATATTATAAAAATCAGCTATTTGTAGATATGAGCTTATCATATCCTTGGTCAAAATATTATAATATAAATAATACTATAAATAATAGTATAAATAATAGTATCAACGAAACTAAAACTACAACTACAACTACAACTACAACTACAACTACAACAAATATTTTTTTAGAAAATATAAAACAAAGATTTGACAATGAAATTCAAGGTATGGATAGTGTAAAAAATGAAATATTAAATGTCATTTGTAAATTTATAACAAATCCTACAAGTAATAGAAATAATATAGCATTATATGGCCCAGCCGGTGTAGGAAAAAGTAAATTTATTAAAGTATTATCAGATATATTAGGATTGCCTATGAAAACTATATCGTTAGGTGGGATAAAAGATTCATCCTTTTTTTTAGGACACGGATATGTTTACGTTGAAAGTGGACCTGGTAAAATTTTACAAAATATCATAGATTCAAAAATAGAAAATCCTATAATATACTTTGATGAACTAGATAAAGTTAGTGAAACTGATAACGGAAAAGATATTTTTTCTTTCTTATGTTATTTAACTGACCCAACTCAAAACAACAGCTTTAGCGATCATTACTTTTACGGAATGAATTTTGATCTATCAAAAGTCTTTTACGTATTTACTTTTAATGATATTAATAAAATAGACAAAATCTTATTAGATCGTTTAAACATTATCAAAGTATCTAATCCTAACGATCAAGAAATTGTAAAAATTTTACAAAACCATTGTATACCAGAAATTATAAAAAATATTGGAATAAGACTAGAAATTATTTTTAGCAACGAATCTATAAATTACATAATAGATTATTGTAAAGGTTTTATCAACAAATCAATTACAAGTGGTATAAGAGAATATTATAGAATTATAGAAAAAATATTACTAGAATTAAACAAAAGTATACTAATGAATAATAATCTAATACAAGATACAATTATAATACAAGATGAAATTTTTCTAAAATTATTTACAAGTATACAAGATCAATTAAATAATGATAATGAAAATTCAAGTTACTCACACATGTACCTATAATATACTAAAAGTATACATGATAACACTATTCTTATTCTTTCCATTTTAATCTTAATAAACATTAAGGTTAAAATGTACAATGTACAAATTAAAATATACAAATTACATTTAATCGATAATCATTAATTGATTATAAATTGCACCCTTTTGTCCTTGATCTTGTCCTTCCGGTCCTTCCGGTTCTTCACTAATAGATTTTTCTGAAAATTTCAATTGAACTATTTTCCACATACTACCTACCTTTCCGTTATAATACCAAACTTTTACACATTCAATAATAGTTTTACAAACCTTTCCTTTACATAATATATTTTCAATATTAGATTCTTTCAATAGGATTTTTTGTTTATTTTCATCGAAGAGAAAACTTTCATAATTACCATTTTTATCTCTTGTCAATTGAAGACGCATTAACTTTGGATAATTACCATTTTCACGCAAAATAGGTGAATATGAAAATTGATCATTTGCAGTTTCTGTCTTTGAATTAAATAATGTAATATTTTCCTTTACAAGTTTTTGAATTAATTCATCAAAATTTTCAATTGATTTTTTAAAATTAACAGAAATATCACTTTTAGAATTATTTAAAAAACAATCAATATAATATTCTGTAAAATTAGACCACTCTTTTGCTACAAACTTTACACCAAATGGACAATACAGTGTAGATGTACAAATTTGAACAGGTTCTTTATTATACATCAATTTTACAGCTCTACCAGATTTACCCAATTTCAAGTTTTCAATTTCTAAATTTTGCAAATCAATAACAGTCATCTTTACTATCAAGAAATAACCGTTATTATTCAATTTTTTTGTATTATTTCATTTACAAACAAATTGACAGAAACAAACAAACATTGTAAAAAATTGAAATGAAAATGCATTTAATCCAAATTTAAAAAATGTCATTAAAAAGATCATTTGAAGAAGTTGAAAATTCGAATTTGACAAATCAAGAAGTAGAAAAATTACATAAGACATATAAAAAAAAGATTGACGAATCAGATACAGAATCTAATACAGATACAGATAGTAACTCTGATTCTAGTGAAAGTGATAAAACTAAAAAATTAATTTTTAAAACAAAGAAAAATACTAAAAAAGAAACAACAATGTTGTATATGTTTAAAAAATATGAATTGTTACAAACAGAATGTAATCAACATAAAAATAAACTATACAAAATGAAAATCCGTGCTCATTCTGAAGAACAAAAACAACATTATAAAAACTTGGAATTTTCAAATTTATTGTTAGAAAAAAATCAACTACAACAACAATTACAAGTTTACAAATATACATCAATCAAATGTTACATATCAATTACTCTGAATATACTTTTAGGTGTTGGATTAGGCGTATCTTATTTTTTATCTAATTTATACAGTTACATCTAATTTATACAGTTACATCTAATTTATACAGTTACATCTAATTTATACAGTTACATCTAATTTATACAGTTACATCTAATTTATACAGTTACATCTAATTT
>Ga0114970_10002252_pt1 | contig 14483 bp, 14 predicted proteins | sample M_140205_XF_Meta_FD_87030 | JGI IMG/M metagenome (GOLD analysis project Ga0114970, IMG submission 87030) | Freshwater microbial communities from Lake Montjoie, Canada to study carbon cycling - M_140205_XF_MetaG | ecosystem: Environmental > Aquatic > Freshwater > Lake | place: Lake Montjoie... | reverse complement strand
ATAGAGCCCGAGGTCGCGCCCGTTGATTTCGACAAAGGCGTGGGTGCAGCGGGATGCGGGAACCCCTATTTTGCGAGCCATCTCGCCTGCGATGAGTTCGTTGAGGTAGGTCCCGTCTTGGGCGCCATTGTTGAGATGGATTTTTTGCATTCCATGAAAGCGGGAACTTTCTTTGTTTTTCTCAAAACTGATCGTCATTCCTGGCTTGCCATCGAGGTGCTGAAAGCTTCCTGCGGAACCTTTGAGTTTGATGGAGATTTTTTGGTAAACGACTGGGCCCGCTATTGTGGACTCGGTTAACGAAGCTTCGACATAATTTCTTTCATCTTTTTGAAGTCGATCGCGTTGATCTTGGGAGATTTCGATCTTGATACGGGGAATTGGACCGGTAAAAAAAGTGGAAGCTAATTGGGCGTGGGTGTTTTTTTTGTCTGGTTTAGTTGGGGGAATTTTTTGAGGAGGAGCCCCTTTGAGTTGATGAACAGTGGTGAGGGTTGAGAGGACCAGAAGGGATGCGGCAAAGATTGAATTTTTTTTCATACGAGCTTTGGGGAAAGAAACGCCTTAGGTCTGCTTCCGTCAACCGGTTCTGGCGATCACGGACATGGTGGCGGATGGTGCGGTGACGTGGTGAAAGGGGAGTTGATCTGGAGGATTTTCTATGATTTAAAGAGGGGACCTTGATCTAGTTATTTTTAAGGAATCTAAATTGGTACGCCCATCGTAGGTTGGGTTAATCAGATTCTCACGACTAACCATTTTATCTACTTTTTATGCTTACTGCGTTCTTACAAAATCAATCAGCCATTTACGCCTCTGGGGCAATGACAAATCAAGAGAGGGAAGATTTTGAGCTCGTTCTTGAGTTTCACGATGAGGTGCGGGAGTTTGTTTCTGGTTTAGTTGAAGTCAGTGCATCGGTCTGTTTGTCTGCGGTATCGGCGCCCAAAGTCGCCCTTTCTGCAGGCTTCCAAGATCGTCTTTCTGCTCGAATCGACACCACTTTACAGGATTCAAGGCACGATGGGATGGCAGTCACTGGACCAGAAGGGCTTGTTCAATGGATCAATCCAGAATTTACGGCGATGTGTGGCTATGATTTGGATGACCTTCGTGGAAAAAAAATTGGGCCAATCTTGCAGGGGAAGAAAACAGATCAAGCAACCGCCGAGCGGATGAGGAACGCGGTTCATGAGTTTCGTCGTTGTAAAGAAACGATCGTTAACTACCACAAGAATGGCGTGCCATATTGGGTGGACATCGCGATCACGACGATTTTCAACGATGATGGAGAGCCTATTTGGATGATCGCTCGGGAGCGTGAGTTAACTCAGCAGGTCGATTAGATTCTGAGGATGGGTGACCTAGCGGGAAAACGGGTCACGACGGGTAACTTTGCAAGAAATTCTGAGGACTCTTGATTGTTGTTTTGGTGGTTTATTGGATTTTATTTTCCTTTGTTTGCAATTGGCTTAGATATTGCTGAACATCTGAATCCTATGTCTAACGAAACACCAACCCCACAGCAAAGCCTTCAACTTAAATACGAAAATTTCACGGCCCGCTACGCCAACCACGCTTTGGTAAGTGTGGGTGCCGAAGAGGTTTACCTTGACTTCACTTCGGGGATTGTCGCCGATCGTCCTGGAGTATCGGTGATGCCGATCCACACGCGGATTGCGATGACGCCCTCTGGAGTAGTGCGTCTTGCTCAGTTGCTCGCTCAAACCACCCAAAACTTTCAAGTGGTGCAAGTGAATCCGCCGCAAGTCCCGCCGACTCCCGTGGAGCCAGCCCCGTTACCGGCTTCGGAGGAATCAGCTAGTTAGTCAGCGATCCACACTAACCCAGCTCTTAACCCGCCGAACTGTTTTAAACGAACAGTTCGGCGGTTTTTTTGGGCCTAACGCTGGAGGAGTCTAGGCAATGGTCGAATGGAAAAAGGGGCGAAGAAATTCTCTGAAGTGTTTCTCACGGAATAATGATTACGAATCGGATGGGGTGGTGTCGATGCGGGGAAAGAGTGGGGAAGGTTGTCCGAGGGTGTGTCCATCGGGGAGACCTCCCCAATTGATTTCATTCCATTGGAAGCGGGATTCTTTTTGGGTAGTTTGGAGATTCCATTGAAGTTGATCAAAAATGCCGTGAGCCGCGTTGGGCATTACCGGGGAGATGAGGATGGCGATAACTCGGAGAGAGTCGGCGAGGTGATAGAGGGTGGCGTCTAAGGTTGCGGATTGGGAGGGATCTTTGGCGAGTTTCCACGGGGCTGCGAGGTCGACCAATTCGTTGCCAAGGGTGGCTATGGAATGGGCATAGGCAAGGGCTTGAGCCACGGCGAAGTGCTCCATCTCCGTTTGGTAGGAGTGACAAATCGTTTTCATTCGGGAGGCTCGATCGATGATTTGATCGAGTACGGAAGAGGTGACGGGACTGGCTTCGGGTGAATAATTGGCGACGGACTCGCGGAGCCCATGAGGGGCGGTGACCGAGCCGAGGCGATACTTTGCGGACATGCTGAGCGTTCGGTTGAGTAAATTGCCGAGGCAGTTTGCGAGGTCAGTATTGTAACGCATCACGAGGCGTTCCTCGCTAAAGTCGGCGTCTTTGCCAGTGGAGATGTCGCTGATTAAATAGTGGCGGAGCGCCTCTGCTCCGTAGCGGTCGGCGAGGGCGTCTGGGTTGACGGTATTGCCGAGACTTTTACTCATTTTTGAGCCCGCGATATTCCACCAACCGTGGACGAGGAGGGAGGGCATTTGATCGACGTCGAAGCCGAGGGCCTTGAGCATAATCGGCCAATAGACTCCGTGAGCGGGGATAAGGATATCTTTGCCAATGATCTGTAAAGGTGGCCAGCGGAGGGTGAATTGATGTGAATGCTCTGGGGCAATGGGATTAAAGCCTGGAGCAAAGCTGAGGTAGTTGACCAAGGCGTCGAACCAAACATAAGTCACGAACTCGGGGTCAAATGGGAACTCGATGCCCCAAGCGAGACGAGATTTCGGTCGGGAAACGCAAAGATCGCCGGTCATTTTTTCGACGGCGTGACGAAGTTCGGCGCGCCGAAAGGTTGGAAGGACGAAATCTGGGCGGCGATCAAGGAGATCAAGTAACCAGTCGCGGTGTTCGGCGAGTTTGAAGTAATAATTTTCTTCTTCCCGAAACTCGACTTCTCCCCATTCTGGACCGAATTCGCCTTGATCATTCCGTTCCTTATCGGTGAGAAACTGTTCTTGTCTGACGCTATAGTGTCCCCCTTGTTTGGATTTATAAAGCTGTCCTGCTTGATGTAGGCGGGTGAGGATTTGACCGACACAATGCTTATGCGACGGCGCGGTGGTCGTTGCCCAGCCGTCGTAACGGATGCCGAGTTTTGCCCATAGATCGGAAAATTTTGAGGTGAGGCCATCGACAAACTCTTGGGGTGGAATCCCGTGTTTTTCAGCTGACTGCTGAACTTTCTGACCATGTTGATCCACCCCAGTAAGAAAATAAACTTCTTCGCCTCTGAGTCTATGATAACGAGCCAGGACATCGGCCAAGATTTTTTCGTAGGCGTGACCGATATGGGGTGCACCGTTGGTATAGTCGATGGCGGTGGTGATGAAGAAAGGTTTGCTCATAAATGTGGAGTAACTGGAGGTGTCTTTTGGGTAGAATGGTTGAGCGCCAGCGACTTAAATGGGTTTTTTGATTTTTCCACCCCAGCCGAGAATTTTTGCTTTGGCGCCGGCGGCTTCGGCTTCGGGGATCATTCCCGCACGGACATAGAAGAGGGAGAGACTAGACCAAGCGAGTTGGTCATTGGGGCTTAGTTCTACGGTTCGGAGTCCGGCGGCGATCGCTTCCGAAGGCCTTCCCAGTTTCATTAAGGCCATTCCGAGGGCGTGCCAACCATCGGAGAATGCAGGAGCGATTTCCGTGCATCGAGTATATTTGGCGACCGCTTGATCTAGTTGACCAAGGGCAAGGTCACCGTTGGCATCATCGAAGAGTTCGTCGACCTCAATCGATTCGTCCATTGTGCGGGGTGTTGGGGGATTTAGTTTTGTTTGGCCAAGGTCACCCGAGCATCTGCGCGGCGTAATTTGAGCCATTCGGCAAAGAGGGCCTCGGTGGAAAGTTGGGAAAGATTGGCTTCGAGGGTTCCCTTTTCGGTGGCGAATTTTGATTCATCGATTGGGGGCCGCTGGTCGACATAAATCAGATCTCCGCCAGCGGCGGTTGGGGTAAATGCGCTGAGCGTTCCCTGTTTAAGATCGAAGGCGGCGACCATAATTTCTCGGGCGTCTGGTTGATCAAACTTTGGGGCTGCTTGCGAGAAAGATCCGAAGACCTCGGCCTTGGTTCCTGCGGCGATTGAGGCATCCGTAAATGACTTGCCTGCTTTGAGTTCGGCTTCGATTTTGTTGCGAATTTCCGTGGCTTGAAGGGTTAAGGTTTCTTGGGCACGCTCGCGTTGAATTTGCGCAACTAGTTGGGGTTTAGCTTCTTCGATGGTGAGGGGACGCGTCTCGGTGATTCCAGCTAGTTGGAGGACATAGTAGCCACGATCGGTGGTGAGGACATCGCTATTTGGTTGGGCCTTCGAGAGTTTGAATGCCCCCGCAACGACTGCTGGGAAAGCACCTAGAGCGGCGGGAGCTTCGCTTTTTCCGAAGTCTGGCGTTTCGTCGACCTTCGCTTGGGCGTCGGTTGCTAAGGCGGTAAAATCGGGATTTGGTCCTGTCATGGCGATGGAGAATTCTTCCGCAGCGCGGCCTAGTTTTATGAGGGCTTCGGCGCGCTCTTTCGGCTCAAGGGGTTTATCGGTGGTTGGGAGAATAAAGGCAGCGACTTTAACCCGGCGTTTTTCCTCAGATTTGAGCTGACCTTTTTGGGTTTCGAATAGTTTAGCGACATCTTCATCGGGGGCGGTTGCTTTGGCTAAAAAGTCGGCAAGCTTGAGACGAACCACGGATGCGACGACCGTTTGGTTGCGTTCGTTGTAGACTGCGTGAAGCTCCGCTGTTGAAGGCGCTACGGATGCTCCGAGCAATGATTTGATTTTTTTTAGGCGGAGTTCATCCCGCACTAAATCTTCTAACTGATCCTTTCCCAGGCCTCTTGGTTGCAGGGCGTTTTCGAAAATCATGGCGTACTTCGTTTTGTCGAATGCTCCATTCGTTTGAAAGGCGGGTAAGGATTGAATCGCCGCGAGCACTTCGTCGTCGCTGGCGTTGATTCCTAGGGCTTCGCTTTCGTGGCGGAGCACCAGACTATTCCAAGCGAAATTATCGACGGCTTCCTGTTCGCTCTTGGGTTGGCCGATCACGCTCATGAGGAGATCCTGCAAGCCGAGCATTCTTGCCAATTCGAATTTGCGACTTTCGCGGGCGATTTGTGCCTGGGGGACTGGCCTCCCATAAATTTTGGCGACATGGGTTCCGCCGAGTTTGTCCATTGATCCACTTCGATCAAAAAAACCGACGAAACTGACGATGATCAAGAGGGTGAAGATCACGAGGAGTGGATGCTGATAACGGCGGAGAAGTTGATTAAACATGATGAGAAGTTTGGAAGTTGCTTTTTTTGGCGGGCCTCACTAACTTGCCACCCGCCGAGAAGATGAACTTACGTTTCCCAGCCCAATTCCAGCAACTCCTAATTCTTGGGGGCCTCTTTTTCCTGACGGCTCGGGTCGCTCGTGCACAGCAGGATGCCGAGGCGGTTATCGCAGGTAAAACCACTCGAATTAAGGTGGTTTCGATCGTGGGAAACTCCCTGATGATTAAAACGGAATTTGGCGATCAAGGGGTGCCGTTGTCGACGATTTCGGAGATCCGCATGACCCCACCCGGAGAGTTCTCTAGTGGGATGCAGGCTTATCAAGAAAAAGATTACCCGAAGGCTCTGGCTTTGATTCGAAGCGTAACCGATCGTTTTCGCGGACTTCCCGTGGACTGGGCGAAGACGGCTTCGGTCGTGTTGGTGGAAATTTCTTTGGCGATGAACGACATTCAGAAAGCCGACTTAGAGTTTTCAGCACTGCTCCGAGCCTATCCCACTGGCAATTCTTTGCAGGGAGATTTATTGACAGCGCGGATCGCCTTAGCGAAAAAGAATTTTGCTTTGGCTAAGCAGAAAGTGTCGCCAATAGCCGATGCCGCTCTCAAGGACAAGGCTCCGAACTTCACCACCGCGCCTATCTACGGGCAGGCGTTCCTGATCAGTGGCCAAGTTAAAGAATCTGACGGTCAATTTGCTTCAGCTTTGGAGGATTATCTGCGCACAGTGACGATTTTCTACCAAGATCGCACCGTGGCACTTCAAGCACAGGAGCGAGCCGATGCTCTCCGCCTTCAACATCCCGAAATCAGCATACCTTAAAGTCAAACTTCAACTCAATATGATGCCCATTCTGCTCCGCCGTTTTCTTCCACTTGCGACTTTTCTGGCGGTTCTTTGTTTGAGTCGAGCTACTGGACTGAGTCAAGACGATGCCGCGCCCGTTGCCGAGGCGCATTCTGAAAGCGTTTTGGATACGATTAAAAACGGCGGGCCGCTGATCATTTTGATCTGGATTTGTATCGTTGGGACCTCGGTAACGATGGTGACGTTTATTATTCAAAATATTATGTCCCTTCGTAAGGACAAGCTGGCTCCTCCTGCGCTCATTCAAGCACTTCAAATGACCTTGGCTGCAGGAAATTATCAGGAGGCTTGGGCGACTTGTGCGGTGAATAAAAATTACCTTGCCAACGTTCTGAAAGCGGGATTGAGCCGTCTGGGGCGAGGAAAAGAAGCGGTTGCTGATGCCGTCGCCGAGCATGGCCTCCGCGAAGCGACGGTGTTGCGGACTCGGAATAGCTATCTTTCCGTGATTGGGGTAGTCAGTCCGATGATCGGTCTTTTGGGAACGGTTATTGGAATGATGGGGGCTTTTGCAGTTTTGGGAAGTAGCGGAATGAAAAATCCTGGAGCTCTCGCTGGTAAAATCGGTGAAGTTTTGCTCGCTACGGCCAGCGGGCTCTTTATCGCCATCCCTGCATTCGTCGCCTACTACGTCTTTCGCAATGTTTCGCAGATGTGCATCGTCCATGCGGATGATGTGGTGAATAATCTCCTGCTCGACATTCCTTATGATGAATTGGCTGGGGTGCAGATCGGCGAAACCTTTGACGCCAGCAATCAAACTGCCGACTACAATCCAGGGATGCGGAAAGTTTCCCTAGGGATGAGCACAGCATGTCCGGTCTGTCAGGGAGCGGTGACGCCGGGGGTTAATCCTTGCCCGCACTGCGGGACGACGCTCGACTGGGCGTCCTGATTTATTTTCGAATGGCCCACCGTGCATCTCATTCGCAAGAGTCTCGGAAGAAGACTCGGCTGGTCCCGGAAGAAGATCCGGAGTTTCAGATCGCCCCGATGATCGACATTCTCCTTGTTTTGCTTGTCTTCTTTATGTCGATCAGCACTTCGGAAATCCTTCAGGTGAGTGAAGGGGTGATTCTCCCTGTGGCCAAGGATGCGAAAAAAAGAACCAAGCCGAAGGGTGAAATTCTTGTGAACGTGCTTTGGAATCCAATCAGCAACGCAGGAGGAATCGAGATTTCGGAACAATCATACGATCGGGCCGATCAAATTGCGGGTCTTCTTAAAAAAGCGGTTGAAGAGTCCCCTGAAACGCGGATTCTCATTCGTGCAGATCGGAACGTTCGTTATGATTATCTTCGTTCAATTATGGTGGCCGCTGGGCAAGCGAAGATCAGTAAGGTGACTTTTTCCGTAGTCGATAAAGACAATGGTGGGGCTGGAGATTCGTCGCATTGATTGGCCCCGTTCCCTGAGTTTTAACCCTTTAATTTCACACTACAATGGCTGGATCCGCAGGTTCTGAAGATGGCGACATGGGGTTTCAAATTGCCCCGATGGTGGATGTTGTTTTCGTGTTGATGCTCTTCTTTATGGCGAGCGCGGGGCAACAGGTCACTGAAAACGAATTGAATATCTCCTTGCCGAGTGGGGCTCCATCAAAGGAGAAGCCTGAAAAGACCCCGATTTTGATCGATATTTCCGCCGATGGAGAGGTGAAGATGAATGGGGAGAGATATGGCAATGATAAAAGCCTCACTAAGCTTCGTGATTTCCTTAAAGGGGCGATCGAGCAGTTTGGTGGAGAGGACCCTGTGATCATTCGGCCGGAACCACAAACGCGTCATGAGAGGATCATTGATGTCCTGAACGCGGCGGCGGCGGCGGGGGTGAAGAACCTGTCATTTAGTTGATCCGCCCGAACGTTGGTAGGCTGTAAAATACGTTAAAAGGGGAGGCCGTGGTTTATTGCAGACTTTTATCTCGATTGGAAAATTACCTATGAACATACCGATTCGCTTGAAGCTTTTTTTGATGATGGTTTTGGAGTTTTTTATTTGGGGCGCTTGGCTTCCGTTGATTTTTGGATATCTCCCCAGCTTGCACTTCACACCTGAGCAACAATCGTGGGTGCTGAATGCCTTCCCGATTGCGGCAATCGTCGGGATGTTTTTTAGCAACCAATTTGCCGATCGGAATTTTGCTGCAGAAAAATTTCTTTCCGCGAGTCATTTGATCAGTGGCCTGGCGATGATTGGGTTAGCTTTTACGAAAGACTACACGACTTTTCTGACCTTGATGTTCGTTCATTGTTTGCTTTATGTGCCGACGATTTCGATTACGAATTCGATTGCTTTCGCCAATATGAAAGATGCCAAGCAGGAGTTTGGGATTGTGCGGATGGGGGGGACGATTGGGTGGATTCTGGCAGCGTGGCCGTTCACATTTATCCTTGTGGATTGGGCGAAGGTGGATGCGGCGCAGACCCACGGGTTTGGTTCATGGTTGGGTACGGTATTTTCCTCGGGATTGACTGGGGAGGCACTTCAAAAAGGCACGACTTGGACTTTCATTGTTGCCGGAATTGCTTCACTGATCCTTTCGGCATTTAGTCTGATTCTTCCGCACACGCCTCCTAAACCGCCCAGCACAGAGGGCAATCAGCAGGCGTGGATTGAGGCTGTCCGCCTCCTGAAACATCCCTTTGTGCTCGTCCTTTGGGTGGTGACTTTTCTGGATGCCTTTGTCCATAATTGCTTCTTTAATTGGACGGGAACATTTCTGGGAACTGCCGTTGAAAAAGGCGGGGTGGGCATTCCTGGGAATTGGATCATGCCCGTGATGAGCATTGGCCAGATCGCGGAAATCCTCACGATGTTTATTCTCGGCGCCACCTTGAAACGTCTTGGTTGGCGTGCGACGATGATCGTGGGGATTCTCGGTCACGCCGCTCGTTTTGCGGTGTTTGCTTTCTTTCCCCAACATCAATGGACGATCATTTTGGTGAATCTCCTTCATGGAGTCTGCTATGCATTTTTCTTTGCGACCGTCTATATTTTCGTCGACGAGTTTTTCCCCAAGGACGTCCGAACGAGTGCTCAGGGTTTGTTTAACGTCATGATCCTAGGGGTCGGGGCACTGGTGGCAAATACGATCTGTCCAAAGCTGATTCAGAATACTTTTACGAAAGATGGGGTGATTGATTTTCAGGGTCTCTTCCTCGTTCCTTGCGGATGTGCGCTTGGGGCAGCCTTGCTTCTTGGACTATTTTTTCACCCACCAAAAAGTGGGAAGAGCGTGGGGGAGATGGGGCCGATGGTTCACTGAGTTTTGAACGCTTTTTTATGATAGATTCACCAATATTTTCGCTGATTCCGACTGAGCGCATCTTGATGGGGCCTGGTCCGAGTCCTGTTCCTCAAAGGGTACTTCGGGCGATGTCGAGCCCGACTTTAGGTCATCTTGATCCGCAATACCTAGCGATTATGGATGACACTTGTGCGATGCTTCGGGAGGTTTTTCGGACGAAAAACCCCCTGACTTTTCCAGTAAGTGGGACAGGGATGGCGGGGATGGAGTGTATCGCGGTTAATTTACTGGAGCCTGGCGACGAGGCGATTGTTTGCGTCAATGGGGTTTTTGGTTCGAGGATGAAGGATGTGATGGAGCGTTGTGGGGCAACCGTTTATGCGGTGGAGGCGGCTTGGGGAGAGGTGATTGATCTCGAACAAATCCGTGAAGCTCTGGATGCCCATCCACGGGCGAAGTTGGTGGGGATTGTCCATGCGGAGACTAGCACTGGGGCGCATCAGCCTTTGGCTGGCTTTGCCGACCTAGTGCACGCGCGTGGTGCCCTTTTGGTGGTTGATGCCGTCACTAGTCTGGGCGGACATGAGTTGCGGGTTGATGAGTGGGGAATCGATGCGATTTATAGCGGAACTCAAAAATGTCTTAGTTGTCCACCGGGGTTGTCGCCAGTGAGTTTTGGGGAGCGATCTTTGGCGGTGATGGATGGTCGTCGGACCAAGGTTCAATCGTGGTATTTGGACGTTTCGATGCTTCGAAAATACTACACGAGCGGGGCTGGGGCTGGTGGTGGGCGGGTGTATCACCACACGGCTCCGATCAATATGACCTATGCTTTGCACGAAGCCCTTCGGATTGTCTTGGAGGAGGGATTGGAAGCGAGGGTGGAGCGTCATGCGCAGATGCATCGGCGTTTGCGGGTGGGTTTGGAGGCTCTTGGGCTTAGTTATATTCCCAAGCATTCACTTTATTCGCTGAACTGCATTGGCATTCCTGCGGGAGTCGATGATGGGGCGGTTCGGCGGCGGTTGCTGGAGGAGTACGGGATTGAAATTGGGGCGGGTTTAGGTCCGATGGCAGGGAAAGCGTGGAGGATTGGATTAATGGGGCACGGCTCGACGGTCAGGAATGTGGACCTCGTTTTGGCGGCATTAAAGACCGTGCTTGGTTAAGTGGAGTGAGGTTTTTATGGGGTCAGATTTGATCGCGAGGCTGGCAGAAAGGTTGCCGCCGGGGCGGATTTTATCGGGGCCGGCTCATCTTTCCGCGTATGAAAGCGACGGATTGACGGCGTTTGCGGTTCGACCGATCGCGGTCGCGGTGCCTGAGTCGCAAGAAGAGGTGATCGCGATTGTGCGATTTTGTTTTGAGGAAAGTCTTCCGTTTGTGGCTCGGGGGAGCGGAACGAGTCTTTCTGGTGGCGCGTTACCGGTGGCGGGAGGGATTGTGATTGCGATGAGTCGGGTGAACCGGTTGGTGAGGATTGATCCTGAGGGGCGGGTGGCGGTGGTTGAGGCTGGGGTGATCAACGCCGATGTCAGCTTAGCGGTGCATCCCTATGGGTTGTATTTTGCTCCAGATCCTTCGAGTCAAACGATTTGCACCATTGGGGGGAATGTGGCTTTTAATTCTGGGGGGGCGCATTGTTTAAAATATGGGATGATGTCCAATCATGTTTTGGGGTTAAAGGCGGTACTTGGAACGGGGGAAGTGGTGGAGTTTGGCGGGGCGAGTCGGGAAACTATTGGGCCTGACTGGACGGGATTATTTGTGGGAAACGAGGGATTATTTGGGATTGCTTTAGAGGTCACGCTTCAGTTGTTGCCCAGAGCGGAACTCTTTCACACCGTGTTGGTTGGGTATGCAACTTTAGAAAAAGCAGGAGACGCGGTTTCGGCGGTGATCGCCAGTGGATTGTTGCCCGGCGCGTTGGAGATTATGGATGCGCTGGCGCTGGAAGCGGCGGTGGCGGCGGTCCACGCGGATTACCCACCGAACTCTGCGGCAGTCTTGATTGTGGAGCTGGAGGGGCCGCGAGAGGTCGTGGCGGTAGATCGAGTGCGTTTAGAGAAGATTTTATTGGAGAGCGGGGCGATGGAGATTCGAGTGGCGAAGAATGAGGTGGAGAGATTGGCGATTTGGAAGGGAAGGAAGAGTGCCTTTAGTGCGGTGGGGCGACTTTCGCCGGATTTTATTGTGCAAGATGGGGTGGTTCCGCGTCGGCGATTAGGCGAGGCGTTGCGGCGGATTGGAGAATTGGCGGGAGCGGCGGGCTTGAGGTGCGCCAATGTTTTTCATGCGGGGGATGGGAATCTCCACCCCTTGATCATGTATAATGGGGAGGAATCGGATGGGCTAGCGAAGGCGGAAGTCCTTGCAGGGCAGATTCTTCGAATGTGCATTGAGATGGGCGGATCGATTACTGGTGAGCATGGGGTGGGGATGGAAAAGCGGGAATACATGCCAGAAATGTTTTCTGCGGATGCTTTGGATTGTCTGCGGAGGATTCGGGGGGCTTTTGACCCGCGTGGGGTGGCTAATCCGGGAAAGATGTTCCCTGAGGCTGAGGCACCTGCCCTTACGCATCACGGGTTGCATCCGCTGGAAAAGGCGGGGATTATTTCGCGGGAATGAGCATGATTCTGAAACCATCGACGTCGATCGAGCTTGCTGAGGCGGTGTGCTCCGCTCCGCGAGTGTTGGCGGTCGGCGCGGGGACGAAGCCGAGATTATCGGCGGTTGGACAGGAGTTTGTGCGAATTTCTACTCGGGAACTTTCGGGAATTTTGGAGTATGAGCCGAGTGAATTTACCTTTACCGCTTTGGCAGGAACATCGGTGAAAGAGATTTCTGCTGCTTTGGCGGAGCGAGGACAATATTTGCCGTTTGACCCATTGCTGGTGGAGGCAGGGGCGACGATTGGCGGGACGGTCGGTGCTGGGTTGGGTGGGCCTGGGCGGTGGCGTTTTGGTGGGGTGCGTGACTTCATTTTGGGCGTACGGTTTGTGGACGGGGGTGGGCGTCTGTTATGGATGGGAGGGAAGGTGGTGAAAAATGCCGCGGGCTTTGACTTGCCGAAGTTTTTTGTGGGTAGTTTGGGAAGATTTGGGGCCTTGGCGGAGATTACTTTCAAGGTTTTTCCTCGGGCGGTAACGATGAGAACATTGCGTTTGCCGGTGAGTGATTCGCGGGCGATGACGGCGATTTTAGTGGAGACGAGTGGAAAGCGTTGGGAGCTTGACGCGGTTGAGGGATCGGTGGGGGAGTGGGCGGTTTATCTGCGTTTGGTGGGGTCGTTATCGGCGATTGATGCGATGGCTGCGGAGATTTTGGGTCGATGGTCTGGGGAAGTTCTTGAGGATGAAGTTGGGCGATCTTTTTGGGATGGGGTGAGGGAATTTGGCTGGGCTCACCCTGGTGGGGAGTGGGTGAAAGTGGCTTTGGTGCCGATGGAGGTTCCGGAGTTTTGCGCTCGAGTTCAAGCGGTGGAGGGTGCGCGCGCTTGGGTTGGCCAGGGTGGGAATACGGGATTTGTTTCGTTGCCGAAGGGGGAGAAGTGGATGGAGAGATGGGATTGGCCAGCGCTGACCCTTCAGGGTGAGGGGGCACTTTGGCCGGGAGTTCGTCGGGAATTCGGGATTTTTCAGGCGGTTAAATTGGCGATGGATCCTCAAGGTCGATTTCCATCTTTGGAGGACTAATGCGAGGGCGAGCGACTGCCAGCGCGGATTTGTTGGGGGTAATTCCTGAGGTTGCAATGGGGAAGGTTGAGGCTTGGAGTGTCGCGAATTTTTGATTATGCAACATACGATTGATGCGGAGAAGTTTGGTCCCTTGGGCAAGCCGATTGCGGATGCGATCAAGGCGTGTGTGCACTGCGGCTTTTGTTTGCCGGCTTGCCCGACTTACCGGGAATTTGGGCAGGAGATGGATTCTCCTCGCGGGCGAATTGTTTTAGTGAAGCAGGTCCTAGAGGGCACGCTTCCTTGGACGGAAGTTCAGCCGCACATTGATCGATGCCTAGGTTGTTTGGCTTGTGAGCCGGCGTGTCCCAGTGGGGTGGCTTATGGGGATTTGATCAGTCCTTTTCGGGTGCTTGCGGAGGCGAAGGTCAAGCGGCCCTTGGGGGTGAAAGTTCGTCGCTGGCTGGCTGGGCAGACGATTCCTTTTCCGTGGCGATTCCGGCTGGCATTGCTGGGGGCGAAGTTGGGGAAGATGTTTAGTGGGTTGGTTCCAGCGGTTTTTCGGCCGATGCTGGAGTTGGCTCCGTCGAGCATTCCTGCGGGGATCAAATTGGCTCGTGTGCATCCAGCAAGGGGGGAGCGTCGTGGGCTAGTTGCTTTACTAGCGGGTTGCGCCCAACAGGTTCTTGATCCCGATATCAATCAGGCGACGATTGAGGTTTTGACGCGAAATGGAGTGGAGGTGATTGTTCCTGACACGCAAGGATGTTGCGGTGGACTTGCTTGGCACACCGGGGATCTTCGAGCTGCCCAAGCATTTGCTCGGAAAAATCTCCAAGCTTTTTCGGGGGATTTGGACGCGATTTTAACGAATGCCGCAGGCTGTGGATCGGCGATGCATGAGTATCATTTGATTCTGAAAGGCACGCCGGATGAGGTGCGGGCTCGGGCATTTCGCGACCGGGTGATGGATGTGAGTGTGTATCTGGTGAGGCTGGGCCTGCGGGAAACACCTGAGGGGTGGAGTGATGGAAAAGGGTTGAGGGTGGCGTATCACGATGCCTGTCATCTTGCGAATGCCCAAGGGGTGAAAGCTGAGCCGAGGGCATTATTGCGAGCCGTTCCTGGGCTCGAGGT
>Ga0114970_10002251_pt1 | contig 14485 bp, 17 predicted proteins | sample M_140205_XF_Meta_FD_87030 | JGI IMG/M metagenome (GOLD analysis project Ga0114970, IMG submission 87030) | Freshwater microbial communities from Lake Montjoie, Canada to study carbon cycling - M_140205_XF_MetaG | ecosystem: Environmental > Aquatic > Freshwater > Lake | place: Lake Montjoie... | reverse complement strand
TGACTGCGCTCGGTGCGCAAAAAAGTCACCACACCGCGCTGGTGATAGTCGCGCAGGTTGGCGGCAATACCGCCTGCCTCGCGCAGCGGCGAGTCGGCGCCTTCCGCCGCCACCACCAGACCGGTACGCAGCGTGGTGCCATCTGCGAGCGTCACCACCGCACGTTCGGCATCCGCCGTAAATGATTCGACCGCCGAGGCGTACACCCGCACACCCGCGCGCACCGCCGCCGCATGCAGAGCAGACTGGAGAGTAGCCACTTCCGCGAGGTGACCAAGGTCAGGCTCGCCCATCTCGCCGGCGGTAAACGTAAGCGCGCGGGCTCCGTTGGCCTTATCGGCGCTGTCCCACACCCGCATGCCTTGGTAGGCATGGGCGCGCTGCAATACTTGCGGCCATACGCCACAAGCCGCCAGCAGACGCTGTGAGGCCCGCGACAAGGCAAACACCCGCAGGTCCCAATCCGCGTGCGGCGCCGGCAAGGCGGGCACACGCGGCTCTACGAGACCTACGCTCAGGCCACGAGTCGCAGACTGCGTCGCCAAGAGCACCGCAGTGGCTGCGCCGACCACGCCAGCCCCCACCACCAACACATCGGCGTCGCGGCGCGTCTGACGACGCGCAGTGCGCGGCTCGCTGCTCATGGGGTCGCCTCCCGCGCTGCAGGCACGGCGCCACGCAACGGCAAGCCACGAGCCAACCGCGGCTGTTCGCCACCGCCGCCCGTGGACAGCGTGGACAGCGCCGCTTTCGCCGGCGGGAGCACATCGAACAAAGAGAGCCCGAGGCTGCGTAGCGCTCGCAGTGGTCCGAGGCTGGCGCCGAAGAGCTTCACCAAGCCGTCGGTGAAGCGCACCAGCAAGCGGCGGTCCGCGGCGCGCCACTCGGCGTAGCGCTGCAGCACTGCAGTGCTGCCCGGATCGCCATCGGGTAGCCCAAGCACATCCGCAACGCACTCGGCCAGCGTGATCGCATCGCGCAGGCCCAAGTTGAAGCCCTGGCCCGCGATGGGGTGCAAGCCTTGTGCGGCATTGCCAATGATCGCTACGCGTTCACTGACGAGCGCGGCGGCCTGTACCAGCGCAAGCGGGTAAGCCAAACGCTCGCCGGGCGCAGTCAACTTGCCAAGGCGCCAGCCGAAGGCCTGCTGTAACTCTGCGAGGAACGCCGCGTCGTCCAGTGCCCGCACGCGCGCCGCGTCTGCGGGCGCCAGCGTCCATACCGTAGCAACGCGCTGGTGCCCGAGTGCCGGCGGCAAGGGCAGCACGGCAATGGGACCCGAAGTGGTAAAGCGTTCGTAGGCCACGCCGGCGTGCGGCTTTCCAGCGGAGACTTGCGTGATGAGGGCCACCTGCCCGTAGTCATCGGCAGTGGCCATCACGCCGGCTGCTTCACGGACCGCCGACTGCGCGCCATCGGCTGCCACCACCAGGCGCGCCGCGAGCGTTGTGCCATCATCGAGCATCAGGTTCACGCATTCTTGCGCGCGTTGCAGGCCGACCACCCGGCATGGCGCACGCAGTTCGATAGCCGGGTGGTCTTGCAGTCGCGCCCACAAGGCAGCGCCCAGTGCGCGGTTGGGCACCACATAGCCCATGGCTTCCAAGCCTTGCTCTTTGGCGTCGATACGCGCGGCACCAAAGCGGCCACGGTCACTGATATGGATGCGATGGATGGGAGCCGCCTGCGTCGCTACCGCTTCCCAGACGCCCAGCGTGGTGAGGATTCGACGGCTGCCATTCGACAAGGCTGAGGTGCGACCGTCGAAGCTCGGGCTCTGGCCAGTGTCGGGTGGCACGGCTTCCAGCAGCACCACACGGCGGCCAGTCCCCCCGAGTGTGTCGGCCAGAGCCAAGGCGAGGCAGGCGCCCACCATGCCACCGCCAACGATGGCCAAGTCAACCACTGGCGCAGGGGCAGTAGCGCTCATCGGCGGGCCGCAGCGATGAACGCTTCGATGCCGTCGGCGTCCTTCACCAAGGCGCCAGTGAGCACCTCCGGTGCGCCGCGCGTCACTGCCACATCGTCCTCGATGCGCACGCCAATGCCACGGAACTCGGCGGGAATACGCTGGTTGCCCGGCGGGAAGTACAGGCCCGGCTCGATGGTAGTGACCATGCCCGGAGCGAATTCGCGCCAAGCATCCGCCACTTTGTATTCGCCTACGTCGTGCACGTCCATACCGAGCCAATGGCCCGTGCGGTGCATGAAGAATTCACGGTAGGCGCCTTGCTTCACCAACTGCGGCAGCTTGCCCTGCAGCAGCCCCAGCTCCACGAGGCCAGCGGTAATGACATTCACCGCCGCCATATGCGGTTCGTCCCAGTGGCGGCCCGGCCGAACTTGTTCGATGGCAGCGAGATTGGCCGCATGTACCAGTTCATAGACTGCGCGCTGCGCTTTCGTGAAACGGCCGTTCACCGGGAAAGTTCGCGTAATGTCTGAAGCGTAGTACTCGTACTCGCAGCCAGCGTCGATGAGTAGCAGGTCGCCGTCATGCAGCATGGCGCCATTGTCGCGGTAGTGCAGGACGCAGGCGTTGTCACCGCCACCCACGATGGGCGAATAGCTGATGTCCGCGCGGTGGCGGTGGAACTCATGCAGCAGCTCCGCCGCCACTTCATATTCTGTCCGCCCGGGAACAGCGAAACGCATCGCGCGCTTATGCGCCCCCACGGCAATGGACGCCGAATGGCGCAGCAGACCCAGTTCGTCGCGGCTCTTCACCAACCGCTGTTCATGCAGCGGGTGGTCCAGCGCCACGAACTCCTGCGGCGTATGCAGGCCAAATTTGGCCTGGGCACGCAGGCCATTCACCCAACTGAAAATGCGCTGGTCGAATTCTGGGTTCAGGCCCACCGAATGGTAGACCGCACTGCAACGCTCGATGAGGCCAGGAAGAATCTCGTCGATATCGCTGATGGGGAAAGCATCGTCCGCACCGTAGTCACGCACGGCACCCTCCGTGCCCGCCCGCGAGCCATCCCAGAGTTCCCGGACCGGGTCCCGGTCGCGCACAAACAGAATGAACTCGCCCTGGTCGCGCTCCGGCACCAACACCGCTACCGCTTCGGGCTCGGCGAAACCGGTCAAGTACCAGAAGTCGCTGTCTTGACGGTACTGGTACTCCACATCGCTGTTGCGATGCCGTACCGGCGCCGCGGGCAAAATGGCGATGGTGCCCGGACCCATCTCTTTCATGAGTTGCCGGCGGCGGCGCGCGAATTCTTCGCGGCGCAAACGAGGCGCGGCGTGCAGCGGCGAGACAGCATTCATGGCAGCAGTGCCATTAGTGCCGCGGGGCCGCACCGGCAGCCGCCAGCCCGAGCGCGCGTTCGCGCAAGGGCGCGAGTTCTTCGAACACCAACTGTGTGCCAGCACGCACATATTCCACGAGTTCGACATAGTCCGCCTCGGCGGACTCCTGCTCTTCCACCGTGGGCTCGAGGTCGGAAGCGCGCGTGAGTTCGGTGAAGTCTTTCAGTACCTCACCAATCTCGCCGGGAATGCGTTCCGGCGCAGGCAGACCACCGGCACCGAGACCATAGAGGAAGCCCGTGCACCAAGAAATGAGCGCCCGCACGCGTTGCGGCAAGGGCGTCTCGTCATCCGGCAGCAGCGGCGCAAACTCCATGGACTGCCCGCCCAAGGCTTGCGCGGTCTCGTGGAAAACGTTCTCGAGCAAAGCTACCAGCGCGTGGCCACTGCCCTCGTCAGCGTCTTCCTCTTCCGGCATGACTTCCGCGAGCCAGTGCTCGAAGCGGTAAGCCGCTACCGCGCAGAGGGAACCGGCCAGACAGCCATGGGCTTCGGCCGCGTCGACCGGGGAACCGGCTGCCGCGAAACTGCGATCCAGATAATGGAAAGGGGCAAGGGAGGCCATCCCTCTATGTTACCGCAGGCACGGGTACGCCAGCCGCATTGACTCCGCGAGGCCTGCGCCCCAAGATGCGCCCATGAGTGACACCAACCCCACCGCCATCGAACAGGAACTGAAGCGCCTCGAGCGCCGCCTGGACGAATTGCTGCGCGCGGTGGATTTGCTCCGTGAGGAAAATCGTGCCCTGCGTCAGCGGCAGGACGCGCTGAGCGCAGAGCGCTCGGCCCTCATGCAGAAGAACGAGCAGGTTCGCACCCGCGTCGAGGCCATGATTGGCCGCCTCAAATCCATGGAGCAGGGAACGTGAGCAATGCCGCCCCCAAGCCGTCTACGGAAGCCGTGGTGTCGCGAGTCAGCGTTAGGTTGCTGGAAAAGGACTACCAGTTCTCCTGCGCCCCGGAAGAGCGCGCTCATCTGCTGGACTGCGCCGAGTTCCTGAATTCTCGCATGCGCGAAATTCGTGATAGCGGTAAGGTAGTGGGCCTTGACCGTGTGGCCGTCATGGCGGCACTGAACATTACCGATGAACTGCTAAAGCTGCGCATGCGCGGTGGCGACACTGACGGTTCACTGGCCGAGCGCATGAAGTCGATGCGCGAGAAGGTCGAAGGCGCGCTGCAGGACAGCCGCCAGATGACTATCGACTGAAAGACAGAACAGGGGGTGCCACAGGGTGGCTCCCCAAAAGTTTGGCGCCGCCTGCGGTGTTCGAGCAGTGAGCCTGGGACCCCTCGACCCTAATTTGCTAAACCCCGGGGCAATGGGTCATCGGCAGCATTGCGCAAGTCCGCCTCGAGCGGAAAGCCTTAAGTGCCTTTGGCTTGCCCCACTTGTTGCCTTGGATCGAGGGCAACGGCTCAGCACGGCACAGGCGGACGGCGCCATCTCCCTTACCCCGGACAGGGCAACTTGTGCGGGGTTTCCTTTGGTGGCCGGGTTGGCAGCGCAACCCGCCGGATGCAGGACATCGTCTCCGGAGTAGCCGATGAAAAACCACGCCCACCCGCCGACAGCCGATGCTTCGGCCAATGTCGAACTCGCATTTTCGGTCGTGAGTAGCGCCACCGCACTACAAGCCCTGCGCCGCGCCGTCCGCCAGGCCCGGCGTGGCCTGCCGCCCATGGTGCGGCGCGGCGAAGCGAAAGCGGCTGCAGCCGCTTTCGCGCAATGCCTACGCTTGCGCGCCGGGCAACACGTCGCGTTCTACGCCCCACTGCGCGAAGAATTTCCCACGGCTGAACTCATGCGGCTCGCTTGGCAACGGGGTTGCACGGTCTATCTGCCGGTCATCGCCCATAGCCGATTGCGACTGCTGCGCTTCGCGGCCTTGCCGCGACCGTCGGCGACACCGCAAGGGCGTCGTCCACTCAAGCCGAGCATCATGCGGCGCAATGCACTCGGCATCGAGGAACCCGCGACACCACGCCACCAGTGGCGGCGCGCGCGCGAACTCGACCTCATCGCCATGCCACTCGTAGCCTTTGATGCTGCCGGCCACCGACTCGGCATGGGAGGCGGCTACTACGACCGCGCGCTCGCCGGTACCGCAGGACGTCGCCCTTGGCGATTGGGACTAGCGCATGCCTGCCAGCAGTTGCCGCGAGTGCCGCGGCGCGCGTGGGACATGCCACTCGACGCCGTGCTCACTGCCGAAGGCCTACGCCGCTTCCATCTCGTACGACCATAGCGTTGTAGAAATTCATTTTGATTCAGGCACTTTCAGGAAGGACTTCATGAACTACTGGCTGATGAAATCAGAACCCTCGGTGTTCGGACTCGCGGAGTTCATGAAGGCCCCGAAGCGCACCACGATGTGGGACGGCGTGCGCAACTACCAGGCGCGGAACATGTTGCGCGACCAAATGCGGGTCGGTGACCAAGCATTTCTTTATCACTCGAACTGCGATGAGCCGGGCATCTACGGTGTGCTGGAAGTGGTGAAAAGTGGTTATCCGGATCCCACGCAATTCATCCCGGGACACGACCATCAAGACACTGCCAGCAAGCCGGACGACCCGCGCTGGTACGTGGTCGATGTCCAACTAGTGCGTCCACTCGCCACGCCGGTATTGCTGGAAACCCTTAAAAACAAGCCGCTTGCTGCACTCAACGAAATGCTCATCCTGCGCCGGGGCAATCGCTTGTCGGTCACTCCGATCACCGCAGCAGAATGGAAAGCGGTGCTCTCACTGGAAGCCAAAGGCATTAAAGCCAAGCGCTGAAGCGTTGTCGCTTGGCGATTCGTGCAGAGCTCTGCAGCAGATAGCGGCATTGCCCTTTGGAACAAGCAAAAAAAAATTTGCAAGGGGGGTTGCTTGTTTTTATTGATACTGTGTATATACTCGACCTCGGACTAACCTAATAAGGAGTTTCATCATGGCTGCTAAAAAGAAAGCTGCGAAAAAGGTAGCGAAGAAGAAGGCTGCTGCTAAGAAGAAGTAATTCTTCTGAAGCCGCAGAAGGGCGGCGGAAACCGCAAGGACTCCACCTCCCCTTCGCACTTCTAAGACGAGGCCCGCGCAAGCGGGCCTCGTCGTTTCTGCCCTCCGCTGCCGGTATCATGGCAGCCACCAAACTCTGCAAAACAAGGACCCGCGCAATGTCAGCAGACAATCGCAAGAAGGTCGCCGCGGAAGCGGCCATGCGCTACGTGGAAGACGGCATGATTGTCGGCGTGGGCACGGGCTCCACCGTGAACCACTTCATCGCCGCACTGGCCAGCCGCCGGCATGACATCCGCGGTGCCGTATCCAGCAGCGAGGCGAGCACCCGTCTGTTGCGTGCCGCCGGCATTGAGGTCATGGACCTCAATGCCACCGGCGACCTCTCGCTCTATGTGGACGGCGCGGACGAAGCGACCCGCCACGGCGCTCTCATCAAGGGCGGCGGAGCCGCCCTGACGCGCGAAAAAATCGTCGCCGCGGCCTCACGCAAGTTCGTCTGCATCATGGACGACAGCAAATTGGTCGATGTGCTGGGTCGCTTCCCACTACCGGTCGAGGTCATTCCCATGGCGCGCTCCTACGTAGCGCGGCAAATCGTCGCGCTCGGCGGCCAACCCGTGCTGCGCGAGGGTGTTACCACGGACAACGGCAATTGCATTCTCGATTTACACAACATGGGCATCACGGACCCAGTAGCGCTGGAGTCGGCGCTCAACCATGTGGCCGGCGTCGTGACTAACGGACTGTTCTCGCGACGTGGCGCCGATGTACTGCTCATCGGTCGCGACTCTGGCGTGGAAATTCTGGACCCCCGCCACGCATGACGGCAGCGCCAGGGCCCGGCAACTCCGCACGCGCGCGCTGGCACACTGCGCTAGTTCGGCCGATGTGGCCGGCTTGGCTCGACAGTTTCCTCCTCGGCATCCTCGGTGCCATGGCGCTCGCCTACTTCACGGCCCCTTGGGGAAGTAGCCACGGCGTTCTGGGTCTCGGTCACGTCACCGGCCTCGGTATCGCGCTGGTGTTCGGTTTGCATGGAGCGCAGGTCTCACGCGAACGCCTGCACGCCGGCAGCCGCAATCTCCGACTACATCTGCTCATTCAGGCGGCGACCTACCTTGCGTTCCCTGCGCTCGGCCTGTGCGGGTTCTGGCTGTTGCGCAGCACCGTGCCCATGCCGCTGGCACTGGGCTTCTTTTACCTTTGCGCCCTCCCCTCCACCATCGCCTCCGCGGTAACGTTGGTCGGCATCGCCCGCGGCAACGTACCCGCCGCCATCTTCAACGCCACCCTGTCCGGACTGCTCGGCATCCTCCTCACGCCTATGCTCGTCAGCGTGGTGGCGGCTACCAGCGGGGTGCATCTGTCCCTGCTCGACGCTATCCGCTCATTGGCAGGGACCGTGCTGCTCCCATTCGCAGTAGGCCATCTGCTACAACGTTGGCTACTCCCCGGTCTGCGCGCAGCTCCGCGCCTGGTGCGCTTCATCGAGCGCGGTGCCATCCTGCTGGTGATGTACGTGGCGTTCTGCGATGCCGTTGCCGCAGATGCGCTGCATCAGGCGGCCGCAAGTTCGCTAGTCGTCTTGCTGGTGGCTGTAGCCGCGCTGCTCGGCGCCATGCTGCTCGGCCTGCGAGCTGTGGCCATGCGCGCAAGCTTAGGTCCAGAAGACGCGGCAGCATTGCTGCTCTGCGGTAGCCAGAAGAGCCTCGCCAACGGCATGCCTATGGCGAAGGCCTTGTTCGGTGCCTACCCAGCGCTTGGGCTGCTGGTCCTGCCGATGATTGCCTATCACCAAGCGCAACTGGTGGCGGGAGCAATCATCGCGCGCCGTTACGCAGCACGCACCGCATCCTAAGCGCACCGCGCTCTACGGCACAGCGACGCAATGCAGGCTGCGTTGCGCCTGTGCGGCGGCGGCGGCTTCGCCGTGGCGGTCCGCCACCAGTACACGCATCAACAACAAGCCGCGCGCTGAAGGCGCCAGCACCAGCTCGCGTCCCGCGGCCATCGCGGCTATCGAAGTAGCGGTTAGAGCCGCAGCCTCTTCAGACAACGCCAAGCGCCAGTGCACGGGTCGGCTGCGGGCTGCCACATCGTTACGCACCAGATAGTTATCGGTGTTATCAGCATAGAGCGCCACCGACCAGTAGCCCGGCCACGCGGGTGCGGCATCCACATCCACCGGCCCCTTGCTCAGGTCATAAACGCACAAGGCGTAGGCAAGGTCCGGGCTCGGCAGCACAATCTGGCGTGAAGCCGCCGTGGTCAATGGCGGATACAGAACTCGCACACGCTCATCGGCAACTGTGGCATTCACCGGCACCAAGCGCGACATCGCCCCGCGCATGATGACGCGCGGCAAGGCCCAGACGGCAAGCCCATGAACAAAGGCGGCGAGCAGCAGCCACAGTGCGCACCGCAGAACACGCACGCGTGCCGGGCTCACGGGCAAGCTTCCTCTGCCTGAATGCGCAACGGGGTTAAGGCTGCCACGCTCGCGCGTACCGCCGGTCCGGGCTGATATAACCGCAACACCAACAGCAAGCCGCTGTTACCCGGTGTTGGCAACCAAGGTCCAGCGGCCGACGGGGTGGGTCCGGTCACCAACATCACTTGGCCAGGCAACAAACCGGGCGAGGCGTTATTGATGCTGTAGCGGTGTTGCGGGTCGGCAAACAAGAAGCGATCGTCAGCGTAAGCGGTGACGCTCCACCAACGCGCAACTGGCGCAGGCCCAGTGACGCGGTAATGACAACGCGCCGACAACGGCTTGCCCGAATCGTCCGTGGAGGCGACGTAGTAAACAGTTTCCTCGGGCCCTAGCGCCAGCAACCCACCCAGCGCTACGCGCGCGCGCGTGTAAGGGTCCGCATGTACGCTGCCCGCGAGTACCTGACTTTGCCAAGTTCCGGCGGCGCAGGTTCCGCTCCCGCCGTAACGCCCCACCCACCAGGCACTGCCGAGCCCGAAGACCAATGCAGAGAGGCAAAACCATAAACGCGCGGCGAACATGAGCGAAGTGTGACCCGGCGACATACCGCGCACAACTGGACAACCCAACCGGGCACCGCAATCGAGCAGTTTAGAGAGCCCCAAAAAAACAACGGGCCGCAACGCTTGCACGTTGCGACCCGGAGGTTTGGCTGGGGAACTAGGATTCGAACCTAGATTAGAGGAGTCAGAGTCCTCTGTCCTGCCGTTAGACGATTCCCCAAGAACCGGTGGCGGCGAGAATCAGCGCTTGCTGAACTGCGTACCGCGGCGGGCCTTGCGACGGCCAACCTTCTTGCGCTCGACTTCACGGGCGTCGCGGGTGACGAAGCCGGCGACACGCAGCGACTTGCGCAGCGTCTCGTCGTAGCACATCAGGGCACGAGTGATGCCGTGACGGATGGCGCCGGCTTGGCCGGTGATGCCACCGCCCTCGACCGACACGGTGATGTCGAACTTGTCGCGCATCTGCACCAGTTCCAGCGGCTGGCGCACGATGAGATGCCCCGTTTCGCGACCGAAGAACTGCTCGAGCGTGCGCTCGTTGATGACGATGTTGCCAGTGCCAGCGGTGAGGTACACGCGGGCGGTGGACGTCTTGCGGCGGCCGGTGCCGTAATAAGTAGTGGGCATTGAGCGATTTCCGTTTGGGATTCGGTGGGACGCGCTTTACGCGAGCACGACAGCCTTGGGCTGCTGCGCTGCGTGCGGGTGAGCGCCGCCGGCGTACACGTGCAACTTCTTGAACATGCGACGACCCATGGGGCCCTTCGGCAGCATGCCCTTGATGGCGAACTGCAGGACGCGTTCCGGATGCTCCTTCAACAACTTCTCGAGCGAGATGCTCTTGATGCCGCCGATGGCGCCCGTGTGGTGGTAGTAGAACTTGTCCGTGAGTTTGTTGCCAGTGACAGCAATCTTCTCAGCGTTCACAACAATGATGTTGTCGCCCACGTCCGCATGCGGGGTGAACAAGGCCTTGTGCTTGCCGCGCAGGCGCATGGCAATGGCGGTCGACAAGCGACCCAGGTTCTTCCCAGCAGCATCCACCACGAGCCAATCGCGGCGGGCATTCTGGGCGTTCGCAAACACCGTCTTCATCGTGAACCTCTACAACGCTTGCTCCCGGACCGGACCCGTAAGGCGGGCCTCGGCGGTGCCGGGGGCAGGAAAGACCGCGAATAATACAGGCACTCCCCGGCGTTTGCAAAGCCCCCTGACACGCAAACCGTCGTGAAGTGTAAACTCCGGCCCAGCAAGGAGTTTTTTTATGCCCCCCAGTCTGTCCGCCCGCGACCGCCTCCTCTGCCTCGCCGACGACGCCCTGCGTATGCTCGCCGGCGGTACTGGAGGCCGGGAAGCGCAACGTACCGGGCGCCCCTGCCCCGCACCCGCAACGGACGCCCCCCACCAAGCACCGGAAGGGTCCGCGCGCCGCCATGCCGCAGCGTTAATGCGCGTCAATCATGCGGGAGAAATTGCGGCCCAAGGCCTTTATCACGGCCAATCGCTAACAGCCGTGGACCCGGCGGTGCGCGCACATTTACGCGCGGCCGCCCGCGAAGAAGGGGACCACCTCGCCTGGTGCCGCGAACGGCTCAACGCTCTGCATGACCGGCCCAGCCTGCTCGACCCCCTGTGGTACACGGGCGCTTTAACCATGGGCGCACTCGCCGGGCTCGTGAACGACCGTACTAGTCTGGGTTTTATCGTGGAAACCGAAAGGCAGGTCGAGGCGCATCTGACCGAACATTTAAATGCCCTACCGGCCGGCGATACCGCGGACCGGGCCGTCGTGGCGCAGATGCGGGTAGATGAAGCAGCCCACGGCGCGGCTGCCCGTGACTGCGGCGCAGCGGAACTGCCGGCACCCGTCCGCGCCGCCATGCGCATAGCCGGCAAGGTCATGACCACGGTGGCCTACCGCGTCTGAAAGGTTCTGCAAGGTTGCCGACAACCCTCAATATAGCGTTTGGCTTCGTGGGGCAATGCAGCCGCCTATTGCCACACAACATAATATGTTCTAAAACAATGGCTATTGAAATCAACCGTCGGCTGTTTCTAGGCTGCTAGGGGACATGAAAAATGGATGAAGGTACTCGGATCCTCCACGAACTGCCGGCCATCGGCCGCTTCTTGGGCTACTGCCGCATTCGTTCGGTGCCCTCCAAGACCGTCATCATTCACGCTGGGGACCTCCCCGACGTCCTCTATTACGTCATCTCCGGCTCCGTCGAAGTGATGATCGAGGACGAAGAAGGCAATGAAATGGTGCTGGCCTACCTGAGCAAGGGCCAGTTCTTCGGCGAAATGGGCCTGTTCCACGAACAGCCTACGCGTAGCGCTTGGGTGCGCACCCGCCAGAGCTGCGAACTCGCGGAAATGACTTACCAGCGCTTCCGCCAGATTGCGGCGGAAAGCCCGGGGCTCATCTTCGAACTGGCCACGCAACTAGCCACACGCCTCGACCGCACCAACCGCAAGCTAGGCGATCTCGCGTTCGTCGATGTCACTGGCCGCGTGGCGCACGCCATCATGGATCTGTGCAACGAGCCGGAAGCCATGACGCATCCGCAGGGCATGCAAATCAAGGTGAGCCGCCAGGAACTGTCGCGCCTCGTGGGTTGCTCCCGCGAAATGGCGGGCCGTGTGCTCAAGGCACTGGAAGATCAGGGCCTGCTGAAGGCCACCGGCAAGACCATCGTGGTGTTCGGCGCCCGTCCGAAGCCCCGTCAGAAGCCCGGCCTCATGCCGCCGCGCGACATGAAGGCCCTGAAGGCTGCTGCCGAGGGCTAACGCCTGTCGGGAGCAAGCTCCCTCCTACTAATGAATTGATGCCGGCTTGATGTGGGAGGGAGCTTGCTCCCGACTCTTCAGCGAATGGATTGTCGCATTTCCGCGATGGTCGCGGCGTAATCCGGCGAATTGAAGATGGCCGAGCCGGCCACGAAAGTGTCGGCGCCGGCTGCGGCAATGGCGCCGATGTTGTCTTCCTTCACGCCACCATCTATTTCCAAGCGCACGGCACGACCGCCCGCGGCCACCTGCGCATCAATGCGCGCGCGCACGGCGCGCAACTTATCCAGCGCAGCAGGAATGAACTTCTGGCCACCGAAGCCCGGGTTCACACTCATGAGCAACACCAGGTCCAATTGCGGCAGCGTGTGGTCCAGCCAAGCCAGCGGCGTGGCCGGGTTCAACACCAAGCCCACCTGACAGCCTTCGCCGCGAATGAGGCTGATGGTGCGGTCCACATGGTTACTGGCTTCCGGATGGAAACTGATGAGCGTGGCGCCGGCCTTGGCAAAATCCGGCACCAGACGGTCTACCGGTTCCACCATCAGGTGCACGTCGATGGGCGCCTTCACGCCATGCTTGCGCAGCGCCTCGCAAACCAAAGGCCCGATGGTGAGATTCGGCACGTAGTGGTTGTCCATCACGTCGAAGTGCACCCAGTCCGCCCCGGCGGCGAGCACGGCGTCCACATCGGCGCCTAGCGCCGCGAAGTTGGCCGAAAGGATGGACGGGGCGATGACGGCAGGCTGACGAGCGGACATAGCGGCCTCGGCTGGGAAAGCTTCCGCCGCGGCACCTGCCGCAGCTCAGGCGCGAATTCTACCGTGCGGCGGCGCCGCTGCGGGCGCCTCAGCTACGCGAGAGGAACTTGGCGACTTCGACGATAGCGGGCACACCGCCGGCCATCATGAAATGGACGGGGGTTTCCCCCTTGTAGGGAAGCGTCTTCTGCGGCTCGTGCGCCCAGCGCCAGACGCGGTCGCCAGCCACACCGCGGTTGGAGAGCGCGGCATGAATGCCAGCCAGCAAAGCGATACGCTTTTGTTGCACGGCCGTTAGGCGCGGGCCTTGCCCGGCGCGGTAGCGCACCAACACCGCTACCGACGGGCAGTGCAGCAGTTTGCACTGCTGGAGATCGGACAGTTCCCACGCATCGGACAGGCGAAAGAAGGAGGCCAAACCCGGCGGGGCGAGGATGGGGCTGCGGGGTGCGCTGCGTTCAGCGGAGACCACGGGCGTCGCGGATGATTTCCCAGGCTTCACGGATACGCTGCGTCTTTTCCTTGGCCACTTCCATCATTGCCGGCGGTAATCCGCTCGCGGCTAACTTGTCCGGGTGATTCTGGCTCATCTGGCGCCGATATGCGCGGGTAACGGCGGCATCCTCCTCGGTGGCTGCCACGCCGAGCGTGGCGTAAGCCGCCGCCAAGCGCTCCGCTGGCGACAAGGTCGCGGTGCGCCGCGCACCCCCCGAACCACTCGTCGAACCATATCCAGAGCCATTTCCCGCCCCATTTCCTCCGCCGGGGTTTGACCCGGGACCGCCTCCGGCACGACCACCACCGCTTGCGTGGTGGTGGAACAACCGCGCGGAGGCCTCCATCCGCAAAAACTCCAAACCGCTCACGCCAAGGCCCGCGGCCGTCATCTGGAGGATTTCGCGCGGCCGTCCGCGCAAATCGTTGCCCGCCAATGCCGCCAATACTTGGAGCTGCAGGAACATGCTCCGCAAGTCCGGCCGGCCCCGGCAAAGTCCCGCCACGCGCTGAATGACTGCCTCCAACTCGAAATCCGGCGCCTTCCCGCGCGTATACGCAGCGATGGCAGCCTGCTGCTGCGCCCGGTCTAGTCGCAACATTTGCATCGCCGAACGGGCCGCGCTGATCTCGTCCTCGCTCACCCGCCCATCGCTCTTCGCCACGCAGCCCATGACAGCGAAGGCGCCCTCCAGCCACTGAGCCTGCTGCTGCGGCCCGTAAGACCGCGAGGCGCCGCCCTCGCGTCGACGTTCGTCCAAGGCATGACCAAGCACCAGCCCAACGAACGCCCCAACAGGGTGCCGCACGAGCAGGAAACCAATCAGTACGCCAAGCAACTTGCCGAGCTAACGCATCCGGACTAGGTTAGCAGGCTGTGTAACGCCCTACCCGGTACCTGACATGTCCTCCTGCTCTACCCAGTCCGCTTTGTTCGAATCGGAACTCCCCCACCTGAAGCTGCTCCACCGCGGCAAGGTGCGCGATGTCTACGAGGCGGACGCCGACCACCTGCTCATCGTCACCACGGACCGCCTCTCGGCTTTCGACGTGATTTTGCCCAACCCCATCCCGGGCAAGGGGCAAGTGCTCACGGAAGTGGCGAATTTCTGGTT
>Ga0114970_10002250_pt1 | contig 14488 bp, 7 predicted proteins | sample M_140205_XF_Meta_FD_87030 | JGI IMG/M metagenome (GOLD analysis project Ga0114970, IMG submission 87030) | Freshwater microbial communities from Lake Montjoie, Canada to study carbon cycling - M_140205_XF_MetaG | ecosystem: Environmental > Aquatic > Freshwater > Lake | place: Lake Montjoie... | reverse complement strand
AGGTACGGTGATCAGGCCACCCAATGCCACCTCGCAGAACTCGTTCGCACTGCTTGCGGTGAGTCCACTGAGCACCACATCATCTTTCTTTTGCAGGTAACTCGCATACACAATGATCACGCCAAAGCCGACGGAAAGGCTGAAGAAAATCTGCGCTGCGGCTGCCATCCATAGCAGCGGATTTTTCAACTGCTGCCACGGTGTGATAGTGACAAGTTTCAACGTTCCGCCACTCGCCGCCACCTTCTGCTCGGCGGTAGCGATGGCCGCTGCGCCCACCAGTTCCTCCACCACCTTGTTTTCTCCAGTCGCAGGCTGCGTGCGCTCGATTTGCACCTTGCTGGGATTCCACATGTAGCCAAGACCATTGACCACATTGTCATGCGGCTTCGCAGGGTCCGGTGCGCCGAGCGTCATCACGCGTGCCAGCACCACCAGCGCCAGCACGATCAGCAGCGGCATGCCGTAGTTACACATCTTCTCGATTCCGCCGGAAAGTCCGCGATAGATGAGCCAAAAGTTGAAGACAAACACAATCATGAGCCACGGCAGTGCTGCATTCCACGACGGTGTCAGCGCTGAACCGTCTGCGATCTGACCACTCATCACTTTGAACATCGCCACGGTTTCCTCTGTGCTCGTAAGATGGATTCCACCGGTCCAAAACTTCACCGCATAGCCCAAGCACCATGACTCAATGAACACATAATACATGTAGATCACCACAGGCACGATCACGCCAATGATGCCGATGTATTTTGCCCATCGCTTGTTCAGAATCGCTGCAAACGCACCCGGACAGGAGTTGTAGCCTCGGCTGCCCGCATAACGCCCCATCGCCCACTCCGCCCAGCCAATCGGCAAGCCGATGATCAAAAACGAAATCGCGTAAGCCAGCATGAACGCCCCGCCGCCGTATTGCGCTGCAAGTCCGGGAAAGCGCAGAAAGTTGCCCAACCCCACCGCGCTGCCCGCGACGGCCATAATGACTCCAAGACGTGATCCCCAAGCTTCTTTATTCTGCGACATGGTGGTGAGGTTAGGCAAAGCGCAGCGGTGCGACAAGGTTGATGTTGAAAAAGTTCATCGCCATTTCAAAAGCAGAACTCGCGCCAGTGCGGTGATGTGCGAGCTTTTCACCACTCATGCGCCACCGCCTGCCAGCCATCTTGTTCGCCACTGCCATCGTTTTGATGTGCGGCTCGGTTGTGTGGCTACTGATTGAGTCGAGTCGAGAGACCTCCTCACCCGCAGCTGTCGCAGCAACGAAACCCATGGCGATGCCGCTTCGCCAGTCTTCACCGGCTAGCGTACAGAAGGCATCCACGCATGCCCCACCTTCTTCAACCACTGCTGCAACAGTCCCACTGATCGCCACGCTCAACGTGCCCGATTCCATGCCGAACGAAGCGTTGCTTACTTTCCGCACACCGGAGGCTCTAGCCGCATTTCGTGATCGTGCCGCAGCCCTCGGACTCGAAGTGCTCGGTTATGATGCCAAACTGCGCACGGCACGTGTGCGCTTTCGCGATACGACGTCGCTAGAGCGCGATCTCAATGAGCATGCGGCCGATTACACGCACGTCGGGCCCAATTTCATCGCTCGTATCCCCGCTCTGCCTCCAGCACCGCAAACCGACACGGCCAATGCTGGCGGCAGCGCACCCTTCCGTAGCCAGGGACTCGATGCCATCGGTGCAGCAGGCAATCGCAGCGGCTGGGGTCAGGGTGTGACTGTCGCGGTCATTGATTCCGGCATTGCGGCGCATCCTTCGCTCAAAAACGCACAGATCACCCACATCGATCTCGTGAATGACGGCAGCACCATGAACGGCCACGGCACTGCCATGGCCTCGCTCATCGCTGGCAACGACGAAAGCGTCGGTGGCGTATCTCCCGCTGCCAAGTTGCTCGACATCCGGGTCGCTGACACGCATGGCGACAGCAACACTTCGCTGCTCTCCAGCGCCATCGTCAAAGCCACCGACCTCGGTGCGCGGGTCATTAACATCAGTCTCGGCTCCGCTGGTTCTTCGCCCATGCTCGAAGAAGCCGTGCGTTATGCGCAGAGTCGCAACGTCGTCATCGTCGCCGCGGCTGGAAACGAACAGCAAACCACCCTCTCGTGGCCCGCAGGCATCGCCGGTGTCCTCAGCGTTGGTGCCGTCGATGCCAACGGCACGCAGGCTTACTTCTCCAACTCCGGCCCAGGCCTCACTCTTGTCGCTCCTGGGGTCGGCATTGTCTCGGGTTACACGGATAGCAAACTCGTCATCGGCAGCGGCACCTCACAAGCCACCGCCATCACCAGCGGTGTCGTCGCATCACTGCTCGCACGCGGCTACTACGGCCCGAACATCATTCCGTTGCTCACCCGCACCGCAGAACCGCTCAAGGCACCCGCCACCGCCGTGGGAGCGGGTTTGCTTCAGGTTCCGAAGTAGCTTTGCGTGAGTTTCATCCGCTGCAAAACTTGCCCAAGGCCCGCATCCGCGTTTGATGCCCGATGGCCCGCAACTACACGCTGCATCACGCTCAAGATTCCGCCCCCCGCATTGATTACAAGGCGGAGCTGAACGAGCAGCAGTATGCCGCCGTCACCAGCCCACCGGGGCAGGCGCTGGTCATTGCGGGAGCAGGATCGGGCAAAACGCGCACGCTCACCTACCGCGTCGCGTGGTTGCTGGACAACGGCATCCCGCCGGAGTCCATCCTGCTGCTCACCTTCACCAACAAGGCCGCGCGCGAAATGCTGGAGCGCGTGCAGGCGCTCGTCACCACGGACACCACACGCCTGTGGGGCGGCACCTTCCATTCCATCGGCAATCGTTTGCTGCGCTACAATGCCGAACGCCTCGGCTACCGCAAAGGCTTCTCCATCATGGATCGCGAGGACCAAAAGGACCTCATGGAGACCGTCATCGGTTCCAGCGGCATTGACGTCACCAGCTACAAGTTCCCCAAGGCCGAAGTCCTTGGCGACATCTACTCGCTGGCCGACAACACGCTCACCAAGCTCCCGGAGATCATCACCTCGCGCTATCCTTACTTTGAGCAAGTCGCCGAGGGCATCCTGAAGCTGCGCAAGCTCTACCAGGACAAGAAACGCGAGACCAACTGCATGGACTTCGACGATTTGCTGTCGCTCACCGTGCAGCTCTTGGAAGAAAACGACGACCTGCTGGAGCGCTACCGCCGCCAGTTCGAGTTCATCCTCGTCGATGAGTATCAGGACACCAACAGCCTCCAGTGCCGCTTCATCGAGCTGCTCACCGGCCCGCAGGGAAACCTGACCGTCGTGGGCGATGACGCGCAGTCCATCTACTCCTGGCGCGGTGCCGATGTCTCAAACATCCTCAACTTCGCTGAGCACTGGCCCAAAGCCCGCACGCACAAGATCGAGATCAACTACCGCAGCGTCCCCGAGGTGCTGAACCTTGCTAATGCCGCCATCGCCATGAATCGCGGCCAGGTGCCGAAGACCCTGCGCCCCGCCCGCGAGTCCAGCGGCACGCTCCCCGCCCTCGTCGCACTCGATTCCTCCTCTGCGCAGGCCGCCTTCATTGCGCAGCGCATCTTGGAGTTGCAGGATGAGCAGGGCCTCGACCTCAATGAGATCGCCATCCTCTACCGCGCCCACTTCCACAGCATGGAGGTGCAGATGGAACTCACCCAGCGCGGCATTCCGTTTCAGATCACCAGCGGATTGCGCTTCTTCGAGCAGGCACATGTCAAAGACGTCGCCGCCTTCATGAAGTTCGCCGTCAATCGCCAGGATGAGGTCAGCTTCATGCGCATGGTCCGCCTCATCCCCGGCATCGGCAACGCCAGCGCCGTCAAACTCTGGACCGACTGGCTCAAAACCGACGCCGCCAAGGCCGAAGCCATGCCCGCCAGCTTCTCCGAGATCCTGCTACCTCTCAAGGTGCCGAAGAAGGCCAAAGAAACCTGGGATCAGGTCGCCTACGTGCTCGATGAAATGATCGGTGCCGAAGGCCGGTCCGCCGCGCCCGCTTTGATGATCCGTAGCATCGTCGAAGGCGTGTACGAGGACTACATGAAGACCAAGTTCAAGAACTACGAGCAGCGCCAGCAGGACCTCGAACAGCTCAGCAACTTCAGCGACCGCTTCACCGATCCCCTCGAGTTCCTCAGCCAGCTTTCCCTGCTCAGCGGCGTCGATACCGACAACAAACCCGACCAGCAACAGCAGGACCGCGACGCCGTGACTCTGACGACCGGCCATCAAGCCAAAGGCCTCGAATGGAAAGTCGTCTTCGCCATCTGGCTCGCCGACGGCATGTTCCCCCACAAACGCGCCATTGATGAAGGCGGCGACACCGCCCTCGAAGAAGAACGCCGCCTCTTCTACGTCACAGTGACTCGTGCCAAAGACGAACTCTACCTCACCTACCCCGTCATCAATCACCTAGCGAGAGACGGCGACATCATGATGCGCCCCTCGCGCTTCATCACCGATTTACCGAAGGATTTGGTCGAAGTTTGGAATGTGAAGAGCGGGTGGTAGGGCGCGCCTAAGGCAATCGTCCGCATAGCTCCACTCGTTCGCAGTTTCCCGAATTGATTCAGTCATAAAGCCACCCGTATGCATATCTGACATTTTCTTTGCACGCTATAACGACATATTTTGAACTTGCTCAACCTGCGCTCTAATCTCCTTTGCAATTAGGCTCATATCAGTCTGCAGAGTGGTAACTTCACCCGGCTTGCTTACCAAGATGCATGGGAAATGCTGAATCTGAGTATGCCCCAAGCGAGTAGTGTATTCACAAATGAACTCAGCGCCTTGAACCTGAGGACTGTCTTGGGCAATCTTCGAATCGAATCCGAAATAATTGGTATTAGGTTTGACCACCGGATGAGATCCGCATTTTCCAGCGAATGACGCGCGCAACGTCACGCCGAACACCACTTCGGTATAGTTTACCAAGTAAACGCTAATCGACAGATTCTCTCCGTCTGCGACACACATGACCTCTAACTTCAAAAAGGGTTCAGCAGACACTCGTTCTTGAATCTGCGCCTCGCAAAGCTGACGGCGGAACAACTCGTTTTGAAGCCTCCATGTTTCCAATTGAGCATCGTGGATTTTGCTCTGCTTTTCCATTTCCGTTGCTGTTGTCCGCATCTCTTCCAACTGGCTCCTAAATTCACGTCCTTGAATGAAGATACTCGCCAAAACCCCGAGAAAGGCCAACCCCAAGAACAAGGCGTTCAAAGCCCCGAATGTGTCCCCAAAAGTGCCAGCTCCATCCGGAGAGCCAAATCCCATCCACTTCACCACAGGAACGGTTGTGCTCCACAAGATCACAATTCCCGCAGCGATTGCCCAGAAATACCACGGAATGATTGGCTTGTGTGAGTGATGATCGTCCTTCATTTCAGACGAAGCGACTTCATCCAATAGCCGTCAAGCAGTTCATTTCTATTCGCCGAATTGATACACCCGAGAGGCATAGAATTCCGCCCGCGACGAAACAATCAGCACGACGATCTCAAACGGCCACTAGTCCCCCAAACTCACCAAAGTTCGCCACACCTTCCGCCGCAAAGGCTCCGCATGGACGCTCCTCTGGCTCAGAGTTGGACTCAAACCGCCGAAGGCTTCAATGCGTCAGCGCATAGAAGATGATGTTGATACCCAGCGGGTAAGCATACTTTTCGGAGAATTCTTTGAAGTACCACGGATCGGTGCCTTCCTGCTCCCAACCTTCGCCGGTGTCGGTGTTCCAGCAGATGACCATCATCAGACGGCGTTTGTCATCGAAGTAGCCACGGTAGTGGACGTGCTCGGAACCGGGCTTGTCGAACTCATAGGTGATGCCCTGATTGATGACGTATTCAGCGAAGCGGATGTGCGGTATCTGTGGCTTCACTTTGATGGGAAAGACCATGTGGAAGATTTCGTGCTCCAGCGGGATCTCCTCCATCTTGCGGTCGGGCCAGATCTGTTTGAGAGCGACTTCAAAGTTCTCCCACTCCCGCGTGCCCCAGAAATCATCGACCATGATGAAGCCGCCATTGAGCATGTATTCCCGCATGGTTTTGGCCTCCTCATCGGTGATGTCGATGTCACCAACCTCGATCATGTAGGTGAAAGGATAATGGCGCATCTGCTCCGGAACGATGTCCACAATGGCGCCATTCGGGTTCACCTGCAGCGAGGTGAGTTGCTGGAGTCGATACGACATGTTCATGTCGGAATCGGGATAGTCCGTGGACCACTTGCGGTTTCCCCGGCCCCAGCCGCGTCCGCCAGAGGCAGATTTGTAGCGGATGCGAGCGAAGGTAAAAACGTCGTTCGGCAGTTCCTTGCTGACCGGCCAAGTGGGGTAGTCGTTGCCGTCACGACGGTACTCACGCGGATCTTCGGGCACGCTGCCGTCCTTGACACCGAAGTTGGTCGGCTTGCCGCTCGACGTTTCGTTTTCGACTGCCCAAACAACGCACGCAATCAAAGCAAGGATAACAACGAGGGCGGTGGCGGTTCGCGGTGTTTGCATGAGCTTGTTAACGCTGCTCTCTCCTGACTCCTGCGAACTTCTTTGAGTGGTGCCGGCGGTCGGACTCGAACCGACACATCCTCACGGATACAAGATTTTGAGTGGGACTTTGGACTTCAGTGATTTGCACTTGTTTACCTACACTGTTGGCTATGTGCAGTTTCGTGCAAGTCGTGTTTTCATCACCTTGGCAAGGATCGGCAGGAATCGGTTGGTTCGGAGTCATAATCTGTCATGCCACACCCAAAACAACCTTCAAGAAACCTCGCAGGCGCCCGGGGGTGCAGTCGTTTCACGAAACCAAAGGCGCAATCATAGGTGCATCACAGATTAAAAATCTTGCACCCCTCCGTCCCAATAGCCACAAGGCGGTTCACAAAATCAAGGGTGCAAGTGAAAGGTGCTAAACCTGAGGTGCAGCGGTGCTGTCATGCGTTGTCATAATGGCCTCGATGCCCCCTGCTCACCCACCTCGTTGCGCAACGAGCAGTGCCGTTCGGTTGACACCGGCACATGGATGCAATGAACGAGCCCCTGCCCTCCACTCACCTGCTGCTTCAACGCGCACCTAATCTCCTGCCGAAGAAACGCTTTGGACCATCGACGACGTGGCCCGCTATACGCGATGCAGCGCGCGTCACGTCGCCACGCTGCGCGAACAACAAGGTCTCCCTTTTCGCAAATTGGGACATATGGTGCAGTTCAACCCAGAGGCCGTGAAGCGGTGGTTTGAAGATTGATGTCGCAGGTTTGACCACTTCTAAACGGTCGCAGTCATGTTGCCGGAGACAGAGCCGCGGGAACGATCATTTGTCCTTCAGTTTCCGGAAGACGGACGCTTCACCAAAAAGACTTTTCCAATTCGTTGCTGGGTTTTCGAGGAGTCGCTTCACTTCGACGGGGTTTTTCCCTTTAATGCTTTCCCCGTTCAGAGAACGAACCTTCAAACCTGATTCCGCAGGACCTTTCTCGATCCACGAAAGGGTGTAGCGTTCAGCATCGGCCATGGGAATGCCATCGTTGAATGAGGCTAGTAGTCTAAGTTGCAAAAGGGTGCGGTCTTGGACTTTTAACAACCGCGCCTCGTAGAAAAGTGAACCCTTGTCAGCAGACGGATGATTCAAGATGTAGCGGTCATCGTCGAGAGATGCACACACGGCGAACTCCATTTTCCGGGGATCACCATTCTCGCCTTCGCTTGCCCACACACCATTCAGGGCTGGATCAATCTTGGAAAACCCTTGCTCAAACACGGGCTCCTTGAAAAGACATCCGGTCAGCGAACTCACCAGCACAGCAACGAAAATGAATTAGATCAGTATTTTCATAGTGAGAAACATCGCGCAACGGCCACAGGAATCCATCGACCACTTTGGGGTGAAAACCCCATTAGCGGCCTTCGTGATCATGCTAAAGCCCGCCCTTCTCCAGTTCAAAGCGGCAGCAAACACTGACCTTGTGTGTGATGAACAAGGGTTGAAAGACCGATCCCGAGCAACCTCAACGGACGCTTCACCAGTTGATTTTTCGCCTAGAGGAAGCAGGCCGGGGCGGTAAATCTCAACAGCAGTGTTAGCAGGTTCTTGAAGACGAATTTGCCGAGTAAATGTTGTGAAATCGCTATACCTCACCTTCATCTGGACTGTTAAAGCCGCGAATCGTTCACAGCACCGATGAAGCGCTCGTCCCCTCAAACGCGCCATTCATAGGCACCTCCTCGATCCGCTCAGCCTCGCCATCCTCGATAGCGGCTTCAAAGATGGTGATCACATCAATGCGGTGATGAAGGACGGGAAGCCGGTGTTTGAGAAGTAGTGAGGGCTTGAGATCCACGGAATCCACAGCATTCCATCAAATCTCTCGCTCCTCATTGGTCCCTGCCCTAGCTAATTAGAGGATCGCCATGATTCAATTGTCCTTGTGTCTAGCACGATGGGTTACCACAATTATCTTATCGTCGGAGCTATGCTGAGGGTCATTACTGAGACACATTGTACCACACTCCTCCAACACTGCCATACTTCAGGGCCTCTTTTCAATGCATTGCGGCTTGCAGTCATTTTGGCATTAACGAAAGTAAGCTGATCCGGCTCTCAAGATTTCCAACTGTTGATCGAGTAATTCACCACGTGAAGACTGGTGCAAGCGCCGGATCTTCATTCATTTCTCATGCAGCCTAATTCTGCGACTGCCACGATTGACGCGCCATCCGCTGGTGGCTTGGCTGACTCTTTGCCGACCGGTGCACTCGAGCGCATGGCCCGGCTGGCCTGGCGCAACAACGCGCGCTGCATCGGCCGCTTGTTTTGGGAAAGCCTGCATCTTTTCGATGCGCGCACCGTCGACAGCCCCGAAGAAGTATTCGAGGCGTGCGTCAGACATCTTGAATACGCGTCCAATGGCGGACGCATCCGGCCGGCGGTCACGGTTTTTGCCTCGGCAGGTCCTGAAGAACGAGGTATCCGCATTTGGAATACGCAGTTGATCCGCTATGCGGGTTACCGCGCAGCGGACGGCACCATCCTCGGAGATCCAGATCAGGTCGCATTTACGACGCGGGTGATAGAGATGGGCTGGCAGCCACCGCGTGACCGCTCCGCCTTTGACGTGCTGCCGCTGGTGGTGGATTTCCCCGGCCACGCGCCGCGCTGGTTCGAGCTGCCCAAGCACGCGGTGCTGGAAGTGCCTATATCGCATCCCGAATTCGATTGGTTTGCCGACCTGGGCCTAAAATGGCATGCGGTGCCCGCCGTCTCCGATCGGGCGATGGTGGGAGGTGGCCATCGTTTCACCGCCGCGCCGTTCAGCGGTCATTACATGGTCACCGAGATCGCGTCGCGCAACTTCGGCGATGATGGGCGCTACAATCTGCTGCCTGTCATCGCCGGGCGCATGGGAATCGATTGTTACAAGTGCAGCATGCTGTGGAAGGATCGCGCCTTAGTGGAGATCAATACCGCCGTTCTGCATTCATTCCAAAAGGCGGGAGTGGTCATCGTCGATCACCACACCGCCTCCGTGCAGTTCATGCAGCATGTGGCCAAAGAGGAACAATGCGGCCGCAGGGTGCCCGGCGACTGGTCGTGGCTGGTGCCGCCGATGTCCGGCTCCGCCTGTCCGGTCTTCCACCGCTACTACGACGACGCCCGTCCCGAACCCGCTTACGTTGAACAGGGGCGGCCATGGTGAATGGACGATTTAGTTCGATTGCGTAATGACCGAGACTGCCTGCGGCAACCAATGCAGAAACAAAGCATGTGCCAACAGAAAAGCTGCAAACATGATCACGATCATGAGCCCGCGAAAGGCCACATCATTCAGGCTTAGAGTGGAGGTATTCGTGAGATGTTTGGATTGCATCGAAATAAAGAGGGCAAGTTTGGCCGATAGAGCCCCTGCTCCAACTTAACAAAGCCAACCATTGGATTGTTGAAATACTTTTGAATGCTAAGTCAAGAGTTGGCGGCGGCACACAAACCGCCGCCAACCCAACAGCCTCAATATAAGCAGATGCCTATCTGACATATCTTAATAATCATGTTCTACAGCCAGAACTGCAAACAAAGACTTGGGTTACCTCACTATGGGGGTTTTCTCAGCTTGCAGCGGGTTATTATGAGTGGTTTTAGAGGCTTTGATTTGTTCGAACTAAAATGCGGTAATGAATAACTCAATCCACTCTGCCACGGATAGTTTCCCGCTTTCATTTCGTCATACCTTCTGAAATGCTCAATCGGTGTTTTATTCTCTCCTAACAATTCGCAGTGGCAACCGACAGCCACATTCTTGGGGGACACCCGCAACATTGATAATTCGTTGACGTATGAAACTGCTGCAAGCCAGTCAATACGTAGTAACCCAACTTAATAGGAGGAATGCACCTAGCTATTTACAGCAAGGTGCTGTAAATAATTCACTCAAGAATTAATTTATACCAACCCTTGTGTCCATTCCCCCACAAAAATTTGTTCAAAGAACTGCTCTCGTCGAGGATGATGTGGTTTACCGCACCTATCTTACCGGCCTGCTGAAGAGCACACCTGGTATCGCTCTCGTTCATGCTTGGGAAAGCGCCGAGGCCATGCTGGCGGACACTCGTTTAGTCATGGTGGAACTGCTCTTCATCGACCTGGAACTTCCCGGCATTAACGGGCTGGAATTAATCTCCCGTCTCAACAGGCTCAAAAATCCCCCGCGCTGCGTGGTGCTCACTTGCTCCATGGAGGCGGAGCACGTGTTTGCCGCCATACGTAACGGTGCCTCCGGCTACCTAGTCAAAACTCCGGACCCTCAGGTATTTCTGGGAAACCTGAAGCAAGTGATCGAGGACGGCGTGAGCCTGAGTCCCTTCATTGCACGAATGCTCATCGACGAATTCCGTCATTCACCGCCTCAGCCTGGAGGTCGGCATCTGGCGCTGAGAAACCTCACGGTGCGCGAACGCGAGGTGCTGGACTGCATGGCCAGTCATGGCAGTGCTAAGGGCATGGGAGCAGCGCTGGGCCTGAGCCATGAGACCGTGCGTGTGCACATGAAAAAAATCTATCAGAAGCTGCACGTGAATTCGAAGTCTGCGGCTCTAGCGGTGCTGGCGCAGGAGACCCAGAGCTGACTCAGCCTGTGGTAGTGGTCCGTTGAAGCGCCGCAGCAGCGTGTTTCAAGTGCGCGCTGATTTCTTCAAGCAGGGCTGCAGAGACGCTCTGTTCATGGCGCACAGCCGTCTCCAAAGACGTGCAGGAGTCCATGAGCTCAAGCAGGCCAAAAATGGAACTCGCTCCACGCAGGGCATGGGCCTCCTTGCCCGCTTTCTCGGGTTGGCCGTTCTTCAGGGCTGCCATGAGCCGCTGCTGGCGGCTCGGTGCCTCCTCCAGCCAGATGTCCGCCAGCGCACGTGCTTCCGCCTCACCAATTAGTGCGGTCAGTGAAGCCAGCGTATCTGCCACGGCCGGCGCCGCGGTCTTACCGACAGTGCCATCTTTCGAACCTTCGTTCTGAGCAATTTCAACCAGCAAATGCTCCAGCGATTCGACACCGAAGGGTTTGGACAAGTACCCGTCCATTCCTGAGGCGATGCAGCTGCCTCGTTCCTCAGGCATTGCGCTCGCCGTCATGGCGATGATTTTGCAGCGTCCCAGTGCCTTTTTTTTGCCCTGCCGGGCCTCCCACTGGCGGATTTTTCGAGTGGCGACATGACCGTCCATGTTCGGCATCTGGCAGTCCATGAGCACCGCATCGAAAGGCTGCTTTTTGAATGCATCCACGGCCTCCTTGCCATCGCTGGCCAGCACCCCTTTGCATCCTAGATTATCCAGCAGCAAGCAGACCAGGCGTGCATTGATGCGGTTGTCCTCCGCCACCAATACATTGAGACCCAACGCCAGCCGATGAGGTGAGCCTGTTGTGTCTCCCGCTGGCGCAGCCGCTGGCGCAGCCGCTGGCGCAGCCGCTGGCGCAGCCGCTGGCGCAGCCGCTGGCAAGACTGCTTGCCGTAGGGCCTGGCGGTGCAATGGCAGCGTGACCGTTTGAGCATTAACGAGCGCTGCGTTGTCAGCGTTGATTCCCGAACCGATGAGAACCACCTGCCGCACATCCAAGCCTGCATCCTTTGACCTCGGCGCTGCCCCTTTCCTCGTCACAGGCACCCAGGCAGCCTCCACCACCAGCACATTATCGATTGCAAGGCACGCGGCCAGATGCTTGCCGACCTGCGTTCGTTTCAATTCGTGAAACTCCGCGCCGGGCGCGGCCAGCGCGGCGCGGATGCTTTCCCGCATGCGTGGTGATGAGTGAGCGATCCACACCTGTTGCAGCTTTGGTTGCAACTTTGGCTGCTTATCAGGCGCGGCATGCAGCGGCACGCGGAACCAGAACTGCGAGCCATGCCAGGCCTCGCTCTCCACACCGATGCTTCCGCCCATTGCGTCCACCAGCTTCTTGCAAATGGCCAGCCCGAGACCCGTGCCGCCAAAGCGGCGTGAAGGGAAGCTGTCCAACTGGCTGAAAGGTTTGAACAAGCGCTCATGCGCTGCCTCTGGCAGGCCTATGCCTGAGTCCTCCACACGAAACTCGATTTGCTCGCCCACCCCCGATACACGTAGGGTCACATACCCCTTGTCTGTGAACTTGACCGCGTTGCCTGCTAAATTTAGCAAGACTTGGCGCAGGCGTCCCGCATCCCCTCGAATCACCTCCGGCAGTCCGGGGGCAATGATGGTGGTCAATTCCAGCCCCTTTGAGGAAGCCTCATGTTGGAGTAGATCCGCCACCCCCTCGACCAGTTCGTCCAGCACCACCGGCTGCTCATACAGTTCAATCTGGCCAGCCTCTACCTTTGCGAAGTTGAGGATGTGGTCGATGATATCGATCAGTGCAATGCCGCTGTGCTGAACAGCTTCCACCAACTCCAATTGTCTTGCATCAAGCCTGCTTCTTTTAAGCAGTCCGGTCATACCGATGACACCGTTCATAGGCGTGCGGATTTCATGGCTCATCATCGCCAGGAACTCACTCTTAGCACGGTTGGCGGCCTCCGCCTTGTCACGCGCGGCACGCAGTTCCTCCTCGATCTGGCTGCGGCGCTCATCTTCACGCTTTGCCACGATCATGCTGTTCACGGCGGCAAGAAATGGATCCAACTCAATGAGGCCTTCCTTCTCATATCCATCCGGGCGATTGGCCAGACCAATGAGCCCCACCATCTCCAGCCCGTTGTAAACCGGCAGGCCCAGGAAAGTGTGAATGGGGGGATACATTGGTAGAAGCCCACCGCTGCGTGGATCGCCCGCTGCACCATTGGCGATCACCACATTCTTGGTGACCAGCGCCGCTCCGAAAAGCGAGTTCAAATGGCGAAACTCAAGCCCCTGCGAACTCATCGACTGCATGCATATCCGTTTTTCGTCATTCCATAAAATATCAGTCATCGAATAGTAGCGGAGATAGGGCTGGTCCTGCTCATCCTTCAACACTTCGGCAATGAAGCCAAAGCCGCTGTGAGTGTGCCGCACGACGACATCCAGCAGTTCGGGGAATACAGCCCCCACCTCCGTGGTGCTGATGAAGTGCTCTTGCGCGGCACGAATGCCATTGAGCAGTTCCCCACGCCGCTTGGAAGCCTCCTCGGACTGCTTGCGGATGTGGATGTCCATCTGCGTGCCGATCATCCGCTCCGGTTTGCCTTCGTTGGTGGATGAAACGATGCGCCCCACATCCTGCACCCATTTCCAGGAGCCGTCTTTGCAGCGCAGACGGTGCTCGCAGAGATAGTCCGGAGTCTCGCCGCCGAGGCACTTGTTCATCGCGTCCATCACAAACGACAGGTCATCCGGATGCACGCGCGAGGCCCAACTGTCCACGTGCTGCGTCCACTCGCCCGGCTCATAGCCCAGCATCTGCTGAAGCTGGTTTGTGTAGAGAACATAACCGCTGATGATGTTCCAGTCCCATACCCCAAGACCGTTGTTTTGCAGCGCAAAGTGCCAGCGCTCCTCAGTTTGCTGCAGCGTGCGCTGGGCCAGCTTGTACGCATCCTCAGTCTGGACCTTTTCCGTCACATCCTGCATCGTTCCGACCAAGCGGAGGGGCACGTTCTCGGCATCCAGCTCTGCCGCCGCCAGTGTGTGCACATGGCGGATATCGCCACTGGGCTGCTTCACACGGTAGCTCACCTCCTGGCGCTCTCCCGTACGTGCTACGGCTGCCAGCATCTCGAAATACCGCGGCTGATCATCCTCCAGCACAGAGCTGCGCGCATGGTCTAGCGTTGGCACAAAGCTCTGTGGCTCAAAGCCGTAGATGCGAAATTTCTCATCCGACCATGAGAGTGCGTTGGTGCGCAGATCCCATTCCCAAGTGCCTAGGTGGGCCAGCCGCTGGCCTTCATTCATGGCTTCTTCGCTTTTGCGCATGTCCTCTTCAGCCTCGAATCGCTTCAGCAGCAGGCCCAGCTGATGGCCAATTTGGTT
>Ga0114970_10002248_pt1 | contig 14498 bp, 12 predicted proteins | sample M_140205_XF_Meta_FD_87030 | JGI IMG/M metagenome (GOLD analysis project Ga0114970, IMG submission 87030) | Freshwater microbial communities from Lake Montjoie, Canada to study carbon cycling - M_140205_XF_MetaG | ecosystem: Environmental > Aquatic > Freshwater > Lake | place: Lake Montjoie... | reverse complement strand
TATATTTCCAGATGGATAATTATTTGGCTGTTCTACCCAGAATCCCGATGACCAATAAAACGTTTCAGTTGCCCCTTGGTCAAGTCCAATATTTGGGATAGATAGACTATTATTAATTTTATAATTTTCATTAAATGCACCAGCATTATTTAAATAGAATGGATTGGGATTATGTCCAATTCCAGGATTGATACAATTTGTAAAATAACTTGTACTGGTAAGAATTTGTCCATATGCGTTATAAATAAATTTACTAGTTTTATTATAATTGACAGTTGTATTTGAAATCCATGTATGACAGTTATTGGTAATATTTGTGGTATTGTCAGCATTTACAGCACCAGTTAGAACATTGTATAAAAACTCTGGGTCCATTAGTTTTGTAAAATATGGAGCACCCGTAAGAGGATCAGTAGGTAAAGCTCCAGTTCCGGTCCAGCCAGCTACAATTGCTAATCGTATTGTAGTACTATCACCTAACACAGCACTTCCCATTTTCATTGCGTCATTAAGACGCATTCTTGTAAGATCAAAGAGTATCTGTCCTGTCCTGGCTGCTTGTAATTGAAGTGCCATTCCATATTGATAATAACCAAATGACTGGTCTGATGCAGTTGCATCAAAATATGGAGGAGATAATATAGGTGATAAATACCCAGCAAAGAATGCTGGCCCAATTGGCATCCCTGCTGGTACACATATATTTGTTGCAACATATCTACGGAAATTGTCTCGTATACTTGCAACAATTGAAGTAGCTCCATATGGACTAACAGTAAGTGGACTTAAGCCATTGCCTGCTCCAAGAGCAGAGTAAAATGTATCATTTGCAGGATATCCGGAATAGTGATCACCAGTTGTTGCTGGATATCCTGCACCACTAACTGTCCAGAGCGTTGATAGATAATTATAATCTGTTAACCATGCAGTCTGGATTGGTGTGTAATAAAGAGCTGCATACGCACCAGCGAAGGAATTAACTGATTTTGCTAATGCAATTTGCATGACTCTTCCTAAGAAATTATAACCCATATTGCTGTATTCGAAACCAGATATAGCATCTATAATATTAGCAGGATCATCATAATTTCCTGGGGAGTCTATATAATTACAAAATCCAGACTGGTATCTATTCCCAACTGTATTGACATATTCATGAGATTCTTCTACTTGTATTAATGGATCAAATAAAAATTGTGCTGGGTTATCTACAAGACCTTGTTTATAATAACCAATATTATTAATAAGATTTACAAGAGACTTTAATAATACATTTGCGCCCTTACCATACTGTGGACTTCCATATTGAAAATCTGGATCTGTAACAGTAATTACAAAGCTGGCAAATGTTTTTATAGAAACTAAATGACTAACTGGTAATTTACCGCGTCCACTTGGCGCATCAAGAGTTTCTGTAAGAAGATAACCTTTTGCAAGATTAAGAGCGGCTGCTCCGGCTGCATAATAAGCTGCTCCAGTTGTAGGATTTGCATCAAGAGGGAAAAAGGCAGTTGCAAAGTCTGCATAAGTTAATCCAGTATGTTGAGTTCCAGCATAAAAATATAACACTGCTTCAAAAGCATAAGCATATTTATTGTGATCTGGTACCAGAGGATTTGCAAAAACCCCGTTCCAAATGGTGGCGGCTACAGTATATGCAGTTCCATATGCTACAACATTTGCAGAATCTAATGCAAATAACGGAGGAGCAAGTAGAGGAGTAACATTTAAATCGGGAGCTACAAGATCTCCTGTTATTCCTACTGCAGTTAAAAATAAAGACCACATTAAATACATATTTCTAAAATAAAACGGAGCAAGTGTTGCTCCGTCGACAGGACCGATTAAAGCTTCTTGGGTAAATGAATAACTAAGCCCAGATTGAAGATTTGAAAATCCAGCTGTTTGCTGTACAAGATGCCTAACAGTTACAGTATCAAGGCCCTGTGGCAACCAAACAGGGTCAACTGGAACCGGGGACAGGGTACTCGGATCGGTTCCATATGGTAACATATCTGTACCCTTTACAATTTCTTCAACTGTTGTATCCATTGTTAAGGTAACAGGAGAAGCTCCATCAAGCCATGTAAGAGGTAGTTTATTTAAATCTGGATTAGTATGTATCATGTTTGCAACAATAAATGAAAGTAATTCCTTACCACACGAGAATGTTGAAAAAAGAGATTCATCTGTATTTCCGTTAAAATAGTCCTTGAATAATATTTTATTTGGCTGTGTTCCACCATTGCGAGCACTTAATATTACATCATTTACATCACTTGGTATAGGAGGGTTGTAATTTTTATATACACCACATGCACCGCTTGACTGTTGAACATTTACAGATATATAATCATCGGCTGTAGGAATGGAGGTTAATGGAGATTTATTTAATTGAATTTTTTGTTTTGTGTTAAGATAATTGCTAAAGGTATTTTGGGCCTGTAGCGTATTTCTTTCTTCTCCACCTGTTTGGCTCGCTTCTAAGATTGCATTTAGGGAGCTATTTAAATTCTGTTCGTTGACGATATATTGTCCATCTATAACATAATTGCCAGTAACGTTGACATTTGCCATTATGTTATAATGTTTGCTAATATTTTAATTATTTATTTAATTTAATTTTAATTAATTGATTTAATTGATTTCATTAAACTTTAATGTCCCAACAATCTCATTGTTGTAAATCTCAGTGAGTAGATAATTTTCGGAACATAACTCATACGGATTTGATAAACTTGCATTAACACTGGTTCCTGCTTTTATTACATTAATATTATCCGCTCCGGTTATTATTGTTATAGGTCCACTTTTAAAATAAGGACTTTGGATAGTAGATGTATCTATAGGTACATTATTTGAATCAAGAATAACCATTTTTCCTACAGTGTTTTTCATATAACTATAAAATCCTAAAAGATCCTGGTATGTAAGAAAAGAAAGTCTTTGCGCAAAAGATTTATCATACGCAGCACAATAAGCAAACGCGTCGGGAAGATTCATAATCCATATATATGATCCATATGCAAGTGAGAGACGTACCTGTATTTCCTGAGTTATAAAAGCTGTAAGACCACTTATTGGGTATTTTTGTGTCCCATCAGACAAAGGGTATGGATTTACTATTGCAATCCCGATTAATGCCGCATCTCGAGCAGATATTGGAGACTTTACAATCTTATTTAAGTATCCTGTATTTCCCTGTAAAGAATATCCACTAGGAAGAGATCCTCCATAATAAACATTAGGGTCCGAGATCATAGAAGGAACATCTGATAAAACGGCCGAACATCTTACAGTGACTAACTGTCTTTCGATGTCCATAAAACAAGTTTGTCCATTTAATCCATTAAATGAGAAAACCTTTGTAGTAGTACCAGGTATTTCTTGTATAAATAATCCAGTTGACCAATAAATGTTTATTTTCTCAGACTGATCAAGACAATGTTGAGGAATTGATCCGGAATTATAAAATTCTTCACCGATATTGGAATTAATTTTATTTGTAAAATATGATATATCGGTAAACCCAGAAGATGATGCGCTATATAAAACCTTTCTTGAGACTTCAAGAGCATCAGCATATAATGGTGGTGTGGTGGCTGGGACGTAAGGAAAATATCCATGTACATTATTATCTACATTACTAGCGCCCTCTATAATATCAAGAAACATATCCGAGTCAAATAAGTCTGTAGGGACTGCTCTGCCGTATAGTTGGACAGTTGATAAATCCTTTAACGTTACGCTTCCAATTTTTAAGAAATCATCTAAAGATATTTTTAAATAATCGTTCATAATATGTCCTGTTTTAGATGCCTGTAGGTAAATAGACATTCCGTATTGATAATATCCAAATGATTGATCCATGGGGGCTATTGCTCCTACTGGATTATATGGTCTAGCAGCAAAACCTTGGCCAATTGATATTCCCGCTGGTACACATATATTTAATGCGACGTATCTACGGAAATTATCTCGTGTACTTGCAACAATAGAATCTGGGCCAAGTGGAGGATGTGTTATGATATCTACTGTAGATAAACCAAGAGAGTTCCAATATGCAGAACTATAAAACGGATCATGTACCGGATACCCACTATAATGCTGAGAATTATCAATTACACCAGATGATGAATTGATATCTGAAAGTGTAGTGTAATAGTTAAAATTTGCAATCCAGCCATTTGATATTGAAGAATATCCTGCAGAAGTATAAAATGTAGAAAGCGTAGAATTATTAATTGCTTTTGATAATGCTATCTCTAAAAGTCTAGTTAAGAATATGTAACTTGTATTATCATAAAGAGAACCACGTACAGGTAAATTATTAGCATTTGTCCAAGATATTCTGTCAATGTGATTACCATAACCTTGTTGAACAACATTGTCATCACTTGCGGAAGCTGCATTTGTATTATTAAACGGGGTAACGACTTGAATATCTGGATCGAATAAAAATTCAATTGCGTTTTCTTCAGCAACTTCATTAAGAAATGTAATACCTTGTAATAAAGTAAAATACATATTATAATATGGATTAATATTTGAAGGTGAACCACCAATCCAGTCCCTTATAATATCAGGATGACCATTTACAAATACATAATTCATAAAAAGTGAAATAGATGTACGATAATCTACTGTAGGAACAGTATTTGTTTGGACTCCGGATGCATTCTTATTAGGCTGAAGATACAGTAACGTTGTTCTTGCTGCAGTAAGTGATGCAGCTGCTGCTCGAAGTTGTGTATTGTTCGGTAAATATGCACTCAGACCGGCTTCGGCGCTTGCAAAAACAGTTGCATAAGCAAGTTCATCAAAATATGTACTATTTGAGGTGGAGTTATATATATTGGCATTTCCATAGTAATAGAGTATAGCCTGCAGTGCGGCATTGTAATTTGCCATGGTTGGAAGAGCCGACGGCAATGGGGTAATAGTTCCAAACATTATATAGTTCCATATGTCTCTTGCTACCCCATAAACAGCTGAATCAGCTGTTGCTCCAGTTTGATTTAAAATTACAGGAACCTTTGGGGTTGAAGGAGTTACAGTACCATTAAAATAAGCAGGTGCATAAAATGCAGGAACTATTTGTGTTGTTGTGCCCGAAGTATACTCTGCTTCTGAAGAAATAGATCCAAGAAACAATGCCCACGTTAAGTAAAAGTTTCGATAATAACATGCAGATACTCCAGAATAGTTTAGATTAGGGTATAATAAAGGATTTGAATAAGGATACTGAGATTCTTCTTGTCTGAAAAAACGAGCAAGAAAGCCGCTGCCACTTGAAAATCCTGCAGTAAGTTGTAATAATGATCTTATTGTGACATCACCTAGACCCTGGGGTAAATAAACAGGATTGATTGCTCCAGATGGTACACTTGCAGGAGTATACCCAGGAGTTACATAATTATAAGTTCCTCCAATCATATCAGTTCCGTATACAATCTCATTAACAGTTGTATTTAATCCTAAAGTAATTGGACTCGATCCATTATTCCATTGCATAGAAAGTTTACCTAATTTTGAATCTGTTTTTATCATATTTGCAACAATAAGTGAAATTAGTTCTTTACCACATGAAAACATAGAAAAATTAGAATCATTTGTTTGTGTTTGTTCATAATATTTTTTATATAACACTTTAGGTGCTTGGCTAGTATCTCCGGGACTACCCAAAGTACCAGAATAATTATAATTTCTTAATATACCAAGACATCCTCCAGACTGCTCAACACTTCTATCTATAAAATCGCCGCCGCTCAGAGTATTAGTTAACGGACATGTATTTAATTGAATGCCTTCCTTTGCTTTCATATACGTGTTAAGATCGTCCTGTATCAATATTGCACTAGGTGTTTGTACAGGCTGCGAAAGTGTTATAATTTCATTGAGCTGTGTACTAACACTTTGTCCGCCTGAAGTAATGCTATTTGTTGTACTTAAATTTACTGTATTAACCGAATTTAAGTTTGATTGCCCAAAAGGATTTACGTTTGTATATAATGCACCCACACCTGGCATTTTATATATTAATTTAATATTTTAATTTGATAAACAAAAATATTAAATTATTATTTTAATTTGAATATGCAAGACCTCCCATACCAGACATAATACGAAGCACGTTATAGTTTGTTACGTATATAACAGCATTTGATGAAGTTTCTACACCATTTATATGTAACTGAGCTGTATCAATTCTTGAAAAATTACATGTTCCAGATGGCTGATGTTCAGCTGGGCGTATAGCAAATGAATAAACAGATGGAATAATAGAATTAGTTTCATAATTACAATTATAGTCTGGGAAATATGAATTTGTTGGCCAATATTGATATACTTGATAGGTACTGAAATATTTACGCTCTCTCTCAGTGAATCGATCAGTTCCGTTAAGAACGATCTTTGCACTTTTATAGGGTAAATAACTATTTGTAAGTTCAACGCTAGAAGATCCAGTATTAATAATATTATTTGGATTATCAATATACCATGTAATATATTTAACTGGGTGGTTGAAGTTAAGTCTAAGTGTGTTAGAGCCGACTCTAACAATATCTGTTTGTGTTTGTTGCTGTTCAATAAGATATTCATGTGCATTCTGTGCAAACTGGCGACGCTCTGTTGTGTCAAGATAAATATAGTCAGCATAAACACGAGCAGTTGCAAAATTTGCAGTAAATCCAGATTCTTCGTATGTAATTGGCCCGGTTCCGATCGCAGCAGATGTATCATGGTAACCAGTTTTAAATCTAATATTTAATTTAACTTCATGATACTGTAATGCTATAAGAGGTATAGCAAGACCTGGATTGCGAGAAAACCAAAACTGTAATGGTATATATATATTATCTGCACCAATTTCATTAACATTAGAAGAAGTAGATGTTAAATTAAGACAAGATGCAAGTGGGTCTGCAGAGGAATTCATTTTTCTAATAGCAAGTTCTGACCAGACTCTCATCCAGTCTCCGTAGACTTTGTTAATTACCTGTCCACCAATTTCAAGTTCTGCGTAATCAATTAACTTTAAGCGTTCATATGAACCAAGTTGAGCATAACCTCCCCATTTTGAGTAATTAGAAAGAGTTGCGGGAAGCTGAATATAAACATCAGATAACAGATCTCCGTTTCTAGATATTGTTACACTGAACTGTGATCCAGCGTTAGATGATCCATTGATCGTCTGAAGAATTGATTCAACGGCAAAGTTGGTGTGGCGGCGGTAAACAGATTTAAAAAAGGTAATCTGTGGCTGACCTGTAAGATAGATGTCCTGAGCACCGTAGGCAACAAGTTGCATAAGACCTCCTCCCATTTATGAAAATATAATCCTTGCAAATATTTTATTTTTTGAATTAATTACTTAAAGTTAATACCTATTAATTAATTAGCATGGATCTTCTATTAGAGGAATTGGTAGATAAAATCATTATAAACTTAAAAATACTTTCATCGATTCAAATAAATGAAAAATTGTGCATTCGAAAGGGGAACTTACAGATTGACAAAGAATCTAATTTAAGACCAATTAAAAGATGGCTGTGCCGAGACACAACCGATAGTATTTTATCATTCATAAAAGACATATTTAGAAAAATTCAATGCGTTAATGACAATAAAGATTTATCGCGTATTTATACAGAATTTGAAAAAACAGAAATAGGATTCGAAAATCTTAAAATAACCTATTCATATAATCCAGTAACTGTTGCGACTATAGATAATTTAATTGTAAAATTAAGAGAATTAAGAAAGGAATAAATTTCTTATGTCATTAAAGAAAAACCAACATGGAATGGGTCTCGAAGTCCACTTGACAAAGTGTTTTTTATAATCAAGGTAGTATTTTCTGTAACTTGTAATAGGGTCTTCTAAATAAGAGTCTTCTGGCATACAAAGTGGAATTGGAGTCATTCCAAGACTCTCGAAGTATTGATTCTTGCCAAAAACGACCTTTTTTTTACATGCAGAATAATCTTGTAACCCGTCAAATTCTGGAAGATTATTTAATAACCAAATAGCATGAGACTCACAAGAATGGATTTTATTATATCGAAAAGTATATTCATATGCAATTGAAACAGCTACTTCAGCTGCATATAAATAATTTTGTTTACATATTCTAATCCAGATAGCAGTTGGATGATTATGATTGCTAATTTTTTTATAATGATTCTCTGGTAAATTATCACTTCCAAGTACAATATGAGCTGTATAAAGCATCTGAACTATTTCCAATATCATCTTTACAACATGTTTGTCACAATGTGCCTTAGCACAATCAGATGGAATTAAATCAAGAAAGAATAAATTCATTTTAATTTTTTTAAGATAAGCCAAAGCTTATTGTTTCACATTTTCTGAAAACAGAATGTTGAGTTTAGAAAACTAAGTTCAAGTTCTTCTGGAGTTATCGAAACACCTTTTGTATATGGTTCCCATTTATTGGTTTGAAAGATTTCCTGAAATCCAATGTGATTTGTAAGACTAGCTGTATGTGTCTGTTTTCCTTTTGGACCGGTTGTTTCAAAAAAGTTAATATCAACTGGAACTAATGAGTATTCCTTGGCAATTTTATTAAGAACGTCAAAGTTTACAAGATATTCTGTAGACACCCCCATTGTATTGAAATAGTTTGTTTTATCAAATGTATCATATATAGTGAAGTTGTATTTATTACCAAATGGGGATCTAACAGTTTTGGGAAAGAGTCGCTCTATCTGATACAACTTCCTTTTAAAAATAGTAGAACCTTCTGGTAAAAACTCGAAATATTGTTTAATTTTTGAACCATCAATAGTTGTTCCAAAAAAGTATCCACCTTTTTTAAGGCTATTGCTTACCAATGAAAGAACGTTTCTTAGCGATCGTTCAGAGGAGAAATAATAATGTAGTGCAAATTGACAACTTACAAGATCGAATAAACTTATTTTATTAACTTTTAGAAAGTTTGTCATCTTTCCTTGTAATTCTGGACTTGGATCAGACGCATCACCGACTTCAAATTCTACATTAAGTGAATAACCTTTCTTTTGTAAACCTTTTAAACGCTCTCTAGCACCTTGATTTTCTGGATCTGTCGAAAGTATACTTTGTTCAGAAATATCAAATGCAAATACATTACTAATCTGTGCCTTCTTCCATTTACTAAGATCACCCCCTCTACCAGTTGATATATCGAGTAAACTTACAATGTCCTTCTTTGTTGTTTTCCAGTAAAAGTTTGTAATGTTTGAAATTAAAACAAGCTTAACCCAGTTATGGAAGTCTCTCATCTGAATAACAGAGCTTTCATCTCTCATAAATTTAACAATTTTTTCATAACTACTTGGTGGAGTTTCACTTACAAACTTTTCTTTTACATTAGATTCTTGAAGACAGTTCATCAAACTTGTAATGCTAAGTTCAATGAGCTCATCTTTGATATCTTTCTCCATTTTAAATTTGATTAAGTTTATTAATTTAAGTATTTATTTTTTTTGTTTAAAAATTAACAATACATTCCAAATGGAACAGGGTCCAAAACAGGCATTTTTTTATTTAATTTCATAGTTTCAATTCCTAAACGAACATCGGAGATACTCAGTGATTTTTTAAATTTTTTCTTTAGACCAAAAACACGTCTAGAGTGATGAATTTTAGCTTTGTCAAATATCATTAGTGTGTCTCCTCCATTATTTTCAAAGAGTTCAGAATATTCTGTAAAGAGATCTTTAATAGCCGAAGATGTACATCCAGAATCAAAGAACCAATTATTGTTTAATACCTGGTACATAAAAATATCTTTTAAATTTTCGACAGAATAATCAGTTATATCATAATGCCATGGAAATCGTCTTTCAAGTCCCTTGTTTATTGAAAAAAAGTGACGATCTAGCTCATCTTTATAACCTGCTATAATTAAAATAAAATCTGATGTATTTTCAGATAAAAATTTATTAATTGTGTCTATACACTCTTTTCCAAAACTGCTTTTTTGTTCATCTTCTCCTACTCCAAGTGAATAAGCTTCGTCAATAAATAAAACACCGCCTTTTGCTGCTTGAAGTACTTTCATTGTTTTTATTGCAGTTTGACCAACATACCCGGCTATAAGATCCGCTCTACTAACAACTTTAAAATTAGAAGTTTCCAAAAAACCCAATGAACAATACAACTCAGCTAGAATTTTTCCAAGTGTTGTTTTTCCTACACCCGGTGGACCAGATAAACATGTATGCATCATTTCGTTTGTATTTAAATCTTGACCATAAAAAAGTATCTGGTCTATTATATTCTTTTTTATAAATTCCATTCCAATTAAATTATTTAAATTTTTTAATGGTTCGATAGAATAAATTAAGTTTTCCATATCTTGGTTATATGGAACTCTGACAAAGTCTTCTGTGTCTGATGTAGTTTTTCTTCTTTTTCTAGAGTCTTTATACGCCTGAATCTGCGATATTAAATCGCTAAGTGATTCGAATTTATATTCTGATTCCATTTAATTACAGTAAAGTAAAATAATTAGAAATTCAAACCCAAAAAAACAAAAAATAAATCGTGTTAAATAATTAATCATCAATTTATTAAAATGAAACTAGATAAACTTGGGATATATCTTGAATTAGACACTTTTGAGATATATGAGAGAATAAAACGGATAGAGAAACATATGAAACTTTTTTTAATAGAGACCGAATCTCAACAAATAAAGCAAAATATTTACTTAGACCCTAGAGACATTAGAACTATTACAGCAATTGCAAAAAATTGCTATAATAATATTAATTTAATAAATCAAGACTGTCTTCTTGAGATTATATTGTTATATTATTACATTATGGATATTTTACACGAAGATCACAGTACACAATCAATAGAAAATTTTTTTGGAATTAGAAACTTCACTTCAATTTTGGTAAACAATATTCAATTCTTTAGCAAACCTTATGTGAAATCAAACATGAAAAGAAAAATTAACCAAATACTTTAATTTAAATTGAATGATTAATTTGAATGATTGCAAATGGATCATCTTTGATGATCCTCAATAAATTTTTGTGCCGCGTGGTCCGGTACATCAAATTTTTTTGTTAATTTATTGATATTTTGTTGATTTAACCCCAGATAATTACCAGACACATTCCCTCGGGGATAAATGTTTTCATTTTGTGGGCAATCGTAATGGTCACTTAACCTAGGATTAACTTGTCCAAACTTGCTTGGAAGAAATTGTACTATTATTATTAATGAAATCATAATGGCAATTAAAATTCGAACGTCCATTATTAATATAAATAATTATTTTTTTTATTTTAATAATAATTTATTATTGTATTATAACAATGTTTAGTATAAACGGTCCACCAAAAGGATATAATACAACTTCGGATCAATCAAGTTACGACCTGGTATTTAAAGATGTCATAGTCAGTTACATTGCTTCTGGTTTACCTGGTCCAGAAAAGGTTTCTGTTAATTTAAATTCAGAATTTGATAAAATCTATAAAGTAGAACTTATTACTGGAACAATTCAATTTATAGGAGCTCCATCTGGGTCAAGGGGAGATGAGGTTAATAATTATATATGTATACCAAATAATGTTAGATTTAAATCAGTTGTAATGAGTATACCACAATTAAACAATAAAACAATAAGTATAGCAAATGATAGTGACAATAATAATATTTATACAGGTAGTAGTATTTTTTGCCAAATACCAGATAATTTTACTCCATTAGGAGGAGGAGATGATGTAGGGACTGCTCTAACAAAACGTCCAGCAAATACTATATCAACATTTATTGGAGGCCCTCCATTTAGCGCAGAACAATTTTACAACCCCCCTTTAAGTAATATAAATAAATTAGATATTTATCTTTATGATATTTATGGAAATAATATATTAAACAATTGGCAGCCATGTGATCAATACCCTGATAATAAAATAAAGTCGGAACTGTCTACTATTAATAGTTTTTATTTAACATTACGTATTTATTACTTCAATAAGAGAACCACTTCAACACAGTTTTCAACTCCATTATTTACATATTCTGCCAGTGGATCAATTGATTCATCATTTGATCCAAAGAGATATTCTTGAATGGTCTTTAAACAGACCTAGAGACAATAATCTCATTCCATTTTTCGTAACATGCCTCACGAGTTAGGTATTTTTTGCTAAATTGGTATGCATTTTCAGCAATTCGTAATGCTTTATCATAGTTTGACAAACACCAATTGGTTTTTTTTACTAAATCTGACATATCTCTTTTTACAGGGATATAATGTACCCATTCTTCTAGGAATTCAAAGAAATATTCTTTATATGGTCTATCTACAATTAATAGGGGTCTATGAGACCATAGAAGAGTTTTTAATCGAGCAGAATATCCAGCGCCTTCGATGTCAATTAAAACTGAATATTTTTTTACTAGATCTGGTATGCTTATATAGTTAATACTATCATTAATATTATTTCCAAATCGTATCCATGTCATGTCAATAATATCAAATATTTCTTTGTTATTATCTCCTATCTCTAACAGAGTTTTGCGATTTGGATGTGTTGTTGTAGCCCCTATCCAACCAACTTTATTTATTTCATGTGTATTTCTTCCATTGTTATCAATTTCTTTAGTGAGTAGAGAATAATCATTTATTTTTGCTGCGGGCCATGCATGAAAAAGAAAACACGGAACTAAATTATTATATCCATCGTGTTTACTAAAAGTATAATGATTCCCATCTCCGTAGTCATGTGTATGAATTATAAATTCATCAAAATCATTCCAGTTATATATTTCATCTGCTTTTTGAATACACCAAAATGCCGAAGTGTTACGGTGTTCAGGTTCTAGAAAATTTTTAAAATTTAAAATTCCATTTATTTTTGAAATAGAAAAAGAGAACATGTTGCTAAATTAATACTTAAATTAAATCTTTAATTTAAGTTAACTCGTTCTCCATTCAAGCCCAATTTTAGAAAGTGGTCTTGGATCAAGTTGTGGTGCATGGCCAAATTTGGTATTTTTGACAGAATATTTTCGGTTCAGAAATCCTTGGTCACCAAAAATTGGTAAGTTCATTGTATTTTTTTTACCAAAAGGGCAAAAGACCTTACCCCTTTGGGAATCGTGAACATAACCATTGAGCTCGTTACTCCACGCTACATTCTCACACATAGAACAATCTTCTGTGTATTCTCCACATAGAAGGTATACCGAATCCGGAATATAATTGCGAGCCATAAGTGGTATAAAAATACAAAATATTTTAATTTATATACCTTTTCTTAAAAATGTCGACTAGGATTGTTAACCACTTGATAAACTCGGCGAAGGAGCTTTCGAATAGGCAAAACTACAATGGATATTTACATTATTCTGGAATTTATAAAAATGGCAAGCCCCTGTTTGTAGGATCGAATCATTTGAGGAGCACGTACAATGGAGAGTGCATATGTTATTCAACACATGCTGAAATGGACGTTCTTCATAAAGTACTCAAATGTTATACGCAACAGCCATTTAAGGATGTAGTAGATCTAAAATGTTACACTATAGTAGTAGTTCGGTTTGGAAAAGATGGATCGTTAAGAAACTCTAGACCTTGTAATCATTGCCTTGATACGATGGTAAAGTACCGTATCAAGAAAATAATGTATTCTAATGACAATGGGGACATTGTTGGAGAAAAACCACAAAATATGGAAAAGTTACATTTATCGTCCGGTTGGAATATTTTTAATAATCCTGAAAAATTTAAATGAAAGGAAACATTGAACAATATTTCCTTTAATTGCTATACGCCAACCCTCCCATACCTGACATAATGCGAAGTACGTTGTAATTAACTGCATATACATTAATTTCTTGGTCATCGGGTTTCTCTAAGATTGCTGTATCGATTCGTGAAAAATTACATGTACCACTTGGTTGGTGCTCTTGTGGATTTAGAGCAAATGAATAAACAGCTATTGAATTTGGCCATAATACTGAACCATAACCAGAATGGTATTTATTAACTTGATATCTCGTAAAATATCGCAAATCTCTTTTACTGAATCTATCGATTCCATTGAAAGTAATTTTATATTCTCCCGAACTTAATGAGCCGTGGGGCGAAGCCCCTCCCGATGCTCCAAGTGGAATTGGACCAGGGGTATCTCCCCCATATAAATACGGATATTCATTACTATCATAATCAGTTGTAACAGCGGGGTTAGTATTCTGATACGTAGTATCATACGGAAATTTTGCTCCGGGATTATATGGACTTACTGGCTTAGGAGTAGCAATCCATATTAATTCTTTAACTGGATGATTGAATGAGAGTTCAGAATTTTTACTTATAAGACCTTCATTTACCTGTATTTGCTCAATGAGGTATTCATGTGCATTCTGTGCAAATTGACGACGTTCAGTTGTGTCGAGGTAAATGTAGTCTGTATAAATTTTAAATCCATCAAATTCTCTTCCAGTGAGTTCAATTTTTTTTG
>Ga0114970_10002247_pt1 | contig 14503 bp, 13 predicted proteins | sample M_140205_XF_Meta_FD_87030 | JGI IMG/M metagenome (GOLD analysis project Ga0114970, IMG submission 87030) | Freshwater microbial communities from Lake Montjoie, Canada to study carbon cycling - M_140205_XF_MetaG | ecosystem: Environmental > Aquatic > Freshwater > Lake | place: Lake Montjoie... | reverse complement strand
TCAGATAGGTCGCGAGGTTCCAAATCGCCGCTGGTCACCAGGGCAGCGTCAAACGGCGCTCCGGAGCTAGGTTCAATGGTGTAAACTTGGCCCGCCAAACAGGGAATCTGCTTGCGCGCGGTGAGGGCTAGCAGGAACTTCTCACCCCCGGCATCGAGCTTGTGCAGGTCCACTTCGACGGCAGCGTCGCCCAACAGACGCCCCTTGAGCACCCCCTTGGTGGCATTGAGGGTCTGGTTTTGGGCTCCCAGAGGCACCAGATAGGCCTTCCTTTCGTGGCGAACCGGCCAGGTGGCATCGTAGACATGGAGACCCGACGAAAGGGCTTTTTCAGGAATACCTTTGAACTGAAGCTTGTGTTTGTCCCCTGAGTGCTTTTGGTCGCGTACATGGAAGCCTCGGCCGGTCTCGAGAACTGCCAACTGGTCGAGCGGGAACTCTCCCCCTTCCCAGGTAAAACTCACCCAGTAATTCTTGTCGTCGGCGTTCTCCAGCCAAGGCTGACCGACCAGAGTGATCAGCGGGAGGTGAAAAAGGCGAACAGGAACTTTTGCCATGGGGGGTGGGAACTCCTCGAACCGGAAAAAATGCGCTACAGTCGAGCCATGCCCACCTTAAACGAAAACGCCGCGATTGCCAAGAAAGCCCTCTGGCCGTTCCTGGTGCTGGCTTTGGCGCTCTGCTCTCCGTTTGCCCTCACCGCGCAGTCGCCGGCCAAGAAGCCCCCGCTCCCGGTTTTGGCCGGCACCGACGCCCTAGGCCGTGTGTTTCTTTGGCAAGAGGGCGTCAAGCTGTTTGTCACCGACCCTTGGGAAACCAATGTGCTGGTTGGCGGCGAGCTCGTCAGCGCCGACAAGAGCCAGAGCTGGAACTTGCGGGGCTACACCGTCGAGGAGCCTCTGATCCGATTCTGGAACCTCACCCTCGAGCTGGGAAAGCCCGCCAAACCCGAGGAACTCGCCCCAGTGAAAAGGCGTACCTTTTTGCGCGACGATTTTGGGGTGGAGCGCCCAGACTTCGGGGCCAAACAGGGCGATACCCTGGCGCTCCTATATGGATCTGCTTCGCCACTTCCCCGTTGGGAACTCTGGAAAAATGGGCTCAAGGTGCAAGCAAAAACCTGGGACGACGGCCGGATTTACACCTCCGTGGCCGTAAACTCCGCCGGACAGGCGCTCTGGGCGGGCCGCAGCTCCGAGGGGGCCGCTTTCGTGGAAAGTCCCTCAGACACGTTTTTGAGCCCGGTTCCGGGCCGCGTCTCAGCTCTCAGCTGGAATCCGCTTTCTGATCCCCCCGGCTGGGTCGCGGTGGGCTGGGGTGCCTTGGTCGGTCAACCACCGGCCTTCTTGGTTTGGCAAGGCGAGCAATGGTTGGTGGCGGCCACGAAGGGGCCACCGCTTGCCAATTCCGCCGGAGTGCTTTCCCAGAAGCTGGCCTTCACAGCCAAGGGCGAACTTTTGGCCGCAGGAATTGTGGCCGACAAGGGTGGCTTGCACTATCCGTGGATTTGGGAACCCTCTGGCGGCCGCGTGTTGGAGCTACCTTTCAACCCGACTCTTCACGCTTTTTCTGCCTCGGGAGACGCCGGGTGGTTTCTGGTGGTTCAAGATGCCGACGGTGCGTGGTCGCTAGTCAGCGAAGCGGCGAGTTCAAGGCTGGAAGGACTAGGCGAAACCGACAAGGTAGTTTTTGCCGCTAGTGTCGATTCGGGCGCGCCTGCAACACAATAAACTTCGGCGAAAGGGCCGCGGTACGAACCTCCGTGAACCGCTGAGCCAGAGCTTTGTGATGGCCTAAATGCTTGTTTGCAACGACCCATAGTTCGCCGTTGGGCCTCAGCACCCGCTTGGCATCGTCGAACATACCATAAGCTACCTCGAGGGTCTGGGCGTTCTGGAAGTGAAACGGCGGGTTGCAAAGAATGAGGTCGACAGAGTTTTTGTCAAAGTCCTCGAGTCCGTCTCCGGTGAGAAACTTCGCCCGGTGGCCCAACCCATTGGCGCGAAAACTCTCCCGAGCGGACGCCGTGGCCATGAAACTTTCATCAACGCAGAAGATTTCGGCCTCAGAAGACCTTTGACTGGCCACCAATCCCAAAAGGCCGCTGCCGCACCCCAAATCCACGATAGTCCGGTGGTCTAGCGTCAACTTGGGAAAGTTCTGCAGCAGAAGTCGGGTGCCTTCGTCGAGGCCCTCCCGCGAAAACACCCCGGCATGGTTGACCAGTTTGAGCTTCAGCTCTGGAAGCTCGAAGGTTGTCGGATAGGGATTGGGTTGCAAGGGCCTGGACTCCACCGTAGCAAGAATAAGGCGCGCTTTCGATTCGGCCAGGCTGGAAGTCGTCGTGCCGAGCCAACGTTCGAACAGTTCCAGGGTGCTGGTATGGATATCTTTCGACATAGCCGCGGCCGCCACCACGGCGCCAACGGGAACAAACTGGCGAACTTGCCACAACTGGTGCTCCAGCAACGCGAGCGACCTAGGTAGGCGCAGCAACACGATCGGTGGCAGGGAGTTCTCCTTCAATACCGGAATCGTGAGGCTGTCGAGCAATTGCACAGGTTGATTGTCTAGCCGGTTGGCTTCAAGATTGATGAGCGTGCAGCGTTGGCTGAGGGAAGAATCAGAAATCTGGATAACCCCGCAGCCCTGACTGCGCAAAACCGCGGTGAGAGCCCCGAAGGCGTCGTTGAACACCACATGCGGTGCCCCCGCTGGCCCGGTTGCGACAGCGTGCGTGGCCAGCAGGGCATCGGCCGCGTTCCAAGCCTGCAAGGAAGCATCCTTGTCGTAGGGTTCACGCCCTAGCTCGAAGGCGCCCCAAGGGCTGTTCCACGTTTTCATGGCGCCATCCTAACTCCCATCGATACGAATTGCCAACAACCTTGCCTTAGGCGTACTTTACAAGCATGAGTCATACTCGAGTTCGACTAGAATCCATTGCCCCACGTGCGTGGGAGCACCCCGCCGACAAAGCCGCTTCTTCTGTTTTAAGGGGTATTCCCGGCCTGCCGGAGTTTCTGAGGCAGGTGGGCAGCCTCACCTCCGACCGCTCCCTGCGCCTGTTGTGGCTTGGGTCCTCCCTGCGGGCCACGCCCCTCCAATTCCCGCACCTCCATGCAGCACTTTTGGAAGCCTGCCGCGTGCTCGACGTCAACCCCGTTCCCGAGGTGTTTGTGGCACCGGGCTTGGGCCTGAACGCGATGGCTGTGGGTTTTGAAAAGCCGTTTTTGGTCGTCAGCGCCGGCCTGCTGAAAGAACTCAGCGAGGACGAACTGCTGGCGGTTCTTGGCCATGAACTGGCCCACATCAAGGCCGGCCACATGGTGTACCGCACCGTTCTTTGGTTGCTGACCAACCTTTCGCTCACCTTGGCTCAAGCAGCAGAATGGGTACAGTTGCCGTTGGTAGCTGCGCTGAAGGATTGGGAACGCAAAAGCGAACTTTCTTGCGACCGGGCGGGTGTTCTGGTGTGCCAGAATCCTGCAGCGGCCCGCCGGGCCCTCATCCGAATCTCTTACCCCGGGCACAGCGACCACATCGATGAGGCCGAGGTGCTCAAACAGGCTGCCGACTACGACACGTCCCCCGATGTTCTCGACAGCCTCTACAAGTTCATGAACGTGGCGCAACTAAGCCACCCTCTGCTGGTGCCCCGTGTGGCCGAGCTCGAGCGCTGGTGCCGCGAAAGCACCTACGCCACCATTCTGGCGGGAAACTACCCAAGGCTGGATGGCTCAGATGACCCTTCCGCTTCGGTTGCGCAGGACGCCCAAGAGGCCTACAACGACTGGAAGACCACCCTGAACTCTTCGGCCGACGCGGGTAGCCAGTTGCTTGGCAAGGCCGTCACCGAGGCAGAGAGACTGCTCGGCGGAATGCTAGGCAAGTAGGCCCCGTGTTTCCCCAGCACGCCGTTACCCGTACCGTGAGCCTGAAGTTTGCCGGGCAAGAGTTGCGTTTTCACCTGAGCCACGCCTTGTTTTCGTCCAACCGCATCGACGATGGCACCGTGCTCCTGCTCAAAACCCTCGCCCAGCAGAAGGCTGTCCCCGCCACGGGAGCCGCCCTCGACGCGGGCTGCGGAGCTGGTCCGCTCGCCGTAGCTCTCGCCCTTCACCAGAGCGGTCTCGCGGTCACTGCGACCGACCGGCTGGCCTTGGCGGTGGCCTTCACCAGCGAAAATGCCCGCCTCAACGGCGCCAAACTCACGGCGGTAACGGCTCTCCTGCTCGGTGGCGAGGTGCCCGCCGGGGGCTGGAACCTCATTGTCAGCAACCTTCCGGCCAAGGCAGGGGAACCAGTCCTGCACGATTTTTTTCCTAGGGCTCTTTCCCAGTTGGCGCCAGGTGGGCGGGTTGCGGTGGTCGTTGTCAGTTCGCTGGTTACCGCGGCGAGGCTGGCCTTAGACGAGTGCGGCGCTGTCCTGCTCTACCACGAGGAAACAGCGGCCTACCAAGTGTTTCACTTTGGTGCCAGACACAAGGCTCCGGCGTCCCTGCCTGACCTGTTTCCTGCGGTTTACCTGCGTGGCTGGATGGAGTTCTCCGTAGGCAAACAAGATTTGCGTCAGAAGACCTTTTTTGGTCTGCCCAATTTTGATGCGCTGGACTATCGCTGGCAGGTCAGCGAAAAGTTCCTGGTGGCCATTCCAAGAAAGGTGGCAGCCCTCCTGGTTTGGGAGCCGGGGCAGGGCCAGATGGCGGCCTTTTTGGCCTCGGGCCTATCGTCCGGAGCCACTTTGCACCTGGCAGGCAATGATCTGTTGGCTCTTTTGGCTTCCCGGGCTGCTGCGGAGGCTTCGGGAACGCAGGTCACGGCGTTGCATTGTGTTGACGGTCTTCGAGAACTGCCGGCGCGAATTGGCGAAGTACAGGGAGCAGTTATTCAGGTCCATTCGCACCCGGAGGTGCCTTGGGTCGATGAAGTTTGTCACGCTCTTTTGGACCTTCTGCCTCCAGGAGCCCCTGTGCTGATCAATGGTACCTCAACCGACCTTTCTCGCTTCTTAGAAAAGCACAAAGGCCTGCGCAAAGTGCAAGATCAGAAGTATCGGGGCTGGAGGAGCGCTTTGTTGGTTCGAAGCTAACCTGGTGTCCTTGTCATTTTATCATCGAGCGTGTCATAATTGTCTCATGCGTATCACCACCAAGGGGCGTTACGCCCTTAAGGCCATGCTTTACCTAGCGAGTCATTCGCAAGGTGCTCCTATCTCGGTCAAGGAAATCTCCCTCAAAGAGAAGATCAGCCCTGAGTTTCTCGAGCAGTTGTTCTTCAAGCTCAAAAAATCGGGCATCATCGGTTCGGTACGGGGCCCGGGCGGAGGGTTCACTCTCGAAAAGTCCCGTAGCGAGATCTCGGTTAAAAATGTTTTCGATGCCGTCGGTGAAGGGCTCGACCTTTCTCCTTGCACCTCGTGCAGCGAAGACAGCCCCGTCTGCGCCGAACAAGACGATTGCCTGTCTTTTGAGGTTTGGCAAGCTGCTGCGGAAAAAATTCAGGCCTATTTCTCCGGCCTCACCCTGCAGGCCATCCTAGACGGTAAGTCCCGGCAGTTCTGGGAACCTACCACCTCTCCTGCCACTGCCTAGTCTGGTTTACTTTTCTTGGTGGCCCCGGTCTTTACCCAGGAGGCTCGCCTTGGTTATACCCGGTTGTCCGGGGTTCCTTTTCATCCGTTCGACGATCACCTTTTCGATTTTTGACTGTTTACCTAGCGTGGCGGTCAGGGCGTCGTCAAAAAGTCCTTCCTGCCGGATTTTTTCCGAAGGTCGCACTTCATTGAGGCCAACTCCGATGAGCCGAACCGTGCGCCCTGGCTTCCAACGGCTGTGGAACAAGGATTCTGCCAAACGGTACAGCTGGCCCGAAGTAGCTACCGGCTGTTCCAGGGTCACCTGTGCGGTCACAGTGGTAAAATCGCTCCAGCGCAGTTTGAGGTGCGGTGTGCGGCTAGCTAAGCCCTCGGACGCGGTGCGGAAGGCGACTTCCTGACAAAGTCCCTGCAGGGTCGAAAGCAGGATCTCATGGTCGGCAGTGTCTTCCTCGAAGGTGGTCTCCGCTGAAATGGAGTGGCTGCGAGCCTCTCGGAATGGATTGTAGTCAACCTCGCCGCGGCAGGCCTGCCACACGAAAGCTCCACCACCGGGACCGAGCAAGAGTTCCAGAGCCTCCCGGCTCAGTGCACGAAGGGCCGCCACCGTGGTGAAGCCGTTTTCCTCCAACCTTTGGCGCGTCTTGCCGCCGGCTCCATGGAGCTTCTTCAACGGAAGGGCATCGAGAAAAGAAAGTTCGCCACCTTCTGGAACCAGGCAAAGCCCGTCAGGCTTGCCGAAATCGGAAGCGATTTTTGCCAGGTACCAGCTGCTGGCCACACCAACCGATACTTTAAGTCCGGTCTGAGTCCGGATCTGCTGCTTGATCTGCTTCGCCTGCAGTTCGGGGGGACCTGCCAGGTTTTCCATTCCCGACATGTCCAGGTAAGCTTCGTCCACGCTCATTTGGCAGAAGCGCGGGGTCAGTTGACGCAACAGTTCCATCACCTGCCTCGAGAGCTCCTGATAACGCCGCATCCGCGGAGCGACAAAGATGCCGTTCGGACAAAGCTCGTAGGCCTTCGAAATTGGAAGTGCCGAACGGACACCAAAAGCCCGCGCCTCGTAGGAACAGGTGGAAACCACTCCCCTATGGCCTGGCAAGGCGCCGACAATGACGGGATGACCTGCCCATTCGGGGTGATCGAGCTGCTCGACCGAGGCGAAAAAGGCATCGAGGTCGAGGTGAAAGATTACAGCTCTGATCACGGCTTTAAGTCTCTCACATCGTGGACCTGAATCACCTTGGTCGTATTGAACCAACGCCCTAAGTACCATTCCCGCTGGGGAGTCCCTTGAAAGACAGCCTTCACCCCCAGTTGGGCCCGGATTTTTGCCCCAAGGGTGAGTTTGAGAGCAAAAGTCGCCGGAGGCGTGCGTCCGACCAGAATCGTCACTTTGGTCCCTGTGGCATCGATGGTGTAGGGAAAATTAGCGTCGTAGAGTACCAGATTTTGATTCCCCACTAGAGTGAGGGCCACCGATTCAGGTTTCTCAAAACCCTGAAACTGTATGGTCCATACCAAACGATCAAGGAACCCTGCTCGGCTCACCGTCGTTGTCCACACACTATTGAGGAAAGGAAGCGTACTCGTCGAGGTGGAAGGAAGGGGAAAGGGTGCAATATCTTCCACCGACCGGGTGTTCAGGGCCAAATCCAGAGACTCCAAGCGGGTGAGGGGAGCTGCTGAATCCGTAAATGGGTCTGACCGCAGGAGAAGCAGCGAAAGCCCCACCCAGGTCGCGATCGAGATTCCCAGACTAAAGCGCGAGCGATGCTTTTCGTTGCGATCCTGTCGCTGATGCCGGGTAAAGTGATAGGAGTTGACCAAGAGCAAGAAAGGAAAAAGAACAGCGGCCAGCAACAGGTTTCCCGCGAACGTCGAAACCAGGGCAATTCGGATCAGTTCGGGGTCCGGAGCCAGCCAGAAGATTTCCAAAAAAGACTTCACAAACCAAACGGGGGCCAAGAGGAATATCAGGAGCTTTAAGGGGCGCCAAGGAACTGCGTGAAACAATCCTGCAAAGATAAGGGCCCAAAGAAAATAGAACGAGAAGCTGAGTTCAAGCGCGGCAGAGCTGATAACGCTGAGAGCTAACACTAGCACCGCCGCAAAACTGTAAAAGTCTGGTGAACGCGAAAGTGGCAAGCGGCGGAACTGTAGGAACACCGCAAAATACAATCCAATGGCGACACTGACCTTGAGAAGAAGCACCACCAACGGACTGTACTTCCAAAACTCGGGGAAATCCCGCTCTTGCACCAGAAACGTACTCCAAAGGGTGCCCGCGTAGAGAAAGAGAAAAAGGAAAGAAAAGAGCACCGGAAACTGCCAGAGGCCCCGCAAAAGCCCGTTCAGATCTGCCCGTAGCGTTCTCGAAAAAAGGAGAAACGCCATGAGGAGCACACCAAGTGACAACAGTAGTCCCAGCAGATAAGTTTGCTGCGACAGGAAGAACTTCAGGTTGCCCAGATGGAAATAGAGGTAGTGTTTATCCCAGTAGCCAGGGATGCCGCCCTTTAGCCCCGCCAGAGCTAAATCGATGGCAGCAGGCAGGTCGTGTACTTCCCGGGCCAGGGCTTTGTCGGTGCGGGTTACCGACGAGGTGAGTAAAAGAGCGGGAATCCCACGGTCAAACCAAGGTTGGAGCAAGTTCCGACGTTCTGGGAGATCAAAACGGAAGATTTGGGGCTGTGTTCCCTGAATCTCGGGAAGAAAACCTCGTGACTCCAGCGCTTCCAGCAGAATCTGACTGAGCCATATCGGCGAGGGGAAAGTACCCGAACCGGTGGTGAGGTCCACGGGGTGGTCTGTGTTATCAAGGTCGAGCACAAGAGCGGCGGCCGGCGTTTGCGGGGAAAAATCCCTGAGGAACGGGAGGGTTCCTCGGGCAGCCAGTGCCCCGGCACCCCGTTGAGCTCCGGTAAAAAAGAATGTCAGCGACACCTGAGGTGTTGTCGAAAGGGCTCTTTCTGCCCAGATTTCGGCCCAAGCTACCCCCGCGTTGTTGCTGCGCCCACTTTCAGAATCGGTGGGCACCACGATGACCAGCTCTCCGGGTTGCTTGCCAGGGGTGCGGAACCAGAGCGAACGGGAAAAACTGTGGAAATCCTGAAGTTGCTGAAAGTCTGTGATGTGCAGCGTGGTCTTGGGTGCAAAGCGCCTTTCAAGGTCGGCAAACAGTTGCGCCTCCGCGTTGCTGCCTTCGGTCCGTTCGGTGAGCGACTGTACCCTCTGGTACGACGCTGCAAAATCGCCCCCGCCGAGATCCAACGCAGTGGCCTCCAACGGCCCCGCGAGCGCCAGTAGGGCCACCAACGTCAAAAACACGGGAGTTCCAGGAAGGCGATTCACAGGCTCAAAATAAGACATCTTTGACACTTGCACAAGTTCGTGTATACTCGCTCCAAGGACGCTGCAATGGACCTTCTTCCCGAAATCCTCAACCGCTACAGTGTTTATAAGTTCCGGGAGGAGCCCGTGCCGTCTGACGCTCTGGAGCGGATTCTGGAAGCTGGACGCCTCGCTCCATCGGCCAAGAACCGGCAACCATGGCGTTTCGTAGTGGTTCGTGATCCCCTTTTGCGCCAAAAAATGCAGGAAGCTGCCTACAACGAACCGGGGGTGGGTCAGGCTTCGGCACTCATCGCCGTGTGCAGCACCAATATCGATTACCGCATGCCCAATGGCCAACTCAGCTATCCTATTGATTTGTCGATGTGCGCCGCTTTTATGACCCTTCAGGCCGTAAGAGAAGGGCTCGGCACGTGTATAAACGCCACTTTCAATGAAGACGAAGTCCGCGATTTGCTGACCGTACCGTATTCGATGCGGGTCGTCCTGCTCCTTGTGGTTGGCTTTCCGGCTGAGACACCCACCGTAGAGCACAACCGTTTGCCTCTGGCACGGTTAGTTTCGCACGAGCACTGGTAAGTAAGCTGATGGCAGAGGAAAAACGCAAGAAAGTTCTAGAGCTCCCTATGAAGATAGTCTTCAACGAGACGGGAATCAGTTTTTTCCTGAAAGGAAACAAGAAGCTGACCAAGTTCAAGACGGTTGATGAGGTGGATCAGTACGGAATCTACTTCGACACCTTCTCCCCTGCCTCGGTGCAGAAAATGTTGCTTGTGAATTATGTCGCCGTCCTCGAAACCAGTCGCCCTGAGTACATGACCAAACGCCAAGATGTGATTGACCTGTCGAAGTTGATCACCTATGGCATGCTTTACCGCAAGTTTGACGAGATCATCTTCGGTAAGCTTTTGGACTCTGCAGTGGTTAGAAGCTGGAACCTGGCCCACTCTGACAGCCCCATAGACCGTAATACCCCGGTGGGGGAAGCGCAACTCGCAGCGTCCTTGGAGGTCAACAAGCCCTTCGTTACCGCCATAAAACAGGGAATCATCGCCTCGATCGTTAAGTCGGTACAGCTCAACGATACTCTTTTGCCCGAAGAAAAGAACCTGCAGATTTTTCTTGCCGACAAGTTTCTCACCACCTTGCGTCCGTTTGTGTGGTCTGTTTTTGTCAAGTTCCGAGAGAACAAGGAACTGTCTTCTTTTCTTGCCGAGGTGGAGTCGACTCTCAAGGACTTCATGGTAAAAAGCAAGATTTCGGACTTCCTTTCGATGATGAGCATAGAGCTAGCCATCATGGCGGAGAACACCAATCTGCAAAACTTTGCCAAGGTTCGCTACAAGGGCACCCTCGAACCCGTGCTGATCAATCAAGACACCGAAATGCGAAAAATGATCGTAGAAGAGATGCGCTTGCGCAATCAGAACGTCTTTCTCAGCTGGAGGGTTGGCGGCGAGTCGTCAAAGACTCAAATTGGTCGGGAACGTCTGCAAATCAAGATTTTTAGCAAGGATTCTGCAACGCTCGAGAATAAGAAACCTGCGCTAAAGCCCGGTGAAGAGGCCAAAACTCCCGACACCATTAAGCGCAGTCTCGTCGACTTCTACAAGGATGCCTCTGGCGAAGGCGCTGGCAACAACGCCGAACTCGGACTGTACTATTTCAGCTACCTCACCGAAGAATGTAGCAAGGTTGGCGTCGAGTTTGATGGTGCTATCACCCAACTCCGCGACAGTACCCTTAACGTTATTACGCTGACTCTGTTGTTTTGAGCAGCGGTAAGCCTTTCAAATCCCATGGACGCAAACTGTTCCGGTAAGCTATCCTCAGGTCATGAAAATCACTTCCTGGAACGTCAACGGCATCCGTTCTGTGCTCAAAAAAGATGCTTTGTTGCCCTTCCTCACTGAGAACAATCCTGATGTTTTTTGCGTGCAAGAGACCAAGGCCCAGGCCGGCGAGGCTGACGTGAACGCCCCTGGCTACACCGAGTACTGGTACTCCGCGGTCAAGAAGGGCTATTCCGGCACCGCCGTGCTCAGCAAGACCACACCGGTTTCTGTGCGCAACGGAATCCCCGACGAGATTCAGAAGCGGTTTTCCATGGGTCCTGACGCCTACGGCGACCCGAATACCGAAGGACGGGTGCTTGTTGTCGAATACCCGCAAGTGTTTGTCGTAACTGTCTATACCCCGAATGCCAAAGAAGACCTCAGCCGGGTGCCTTTGCGACAAAAACAGTGGGATCCTGCCTTTCTGGCCTACTGCAAGCACTTGGAGAAGACCAAACCTGTGGTGTTCTGTGGCGATTTTAACGTGGCCCATACCGAAGACGACCTTGCCAACCCCAAAGGCAACAAAGGCAAACACGGCTTCACTGACGAGGAGCGCGCAGGTTTTCAGGCCATGGTCGACGCAGGGTTTATAGACACCTTTCGCCTATTCACGCGGGGTAACGGCCATTACACGTGGTGGAGCAACTTCGGCAACGCCCGAGCCAAAAACTCAGGGTGGAGGATCGACTACGTTATGGTTTCTGCCAGCCTCAAAGACAAAGTCAAGGCTGCCGAGATCCATCCCTTGGTCATGGGCAGCGACCACTGCCCGGTGAGCGTCACGCTCGAACTGTAGTTGTCCGTTCCCCGAGACTAGATTTTTCCGGTGAGTCCGAACACGGAGAGCGAGTTTTCCCACACCTGGTCGGCCACCTTTTCGGGGTCTTCGTTGCGTAATTCGGCTATGTGGTAGAGCGTACTAGGAAGGTAACTCGGTTTATTGCGCTTGCCGCGGTGTTCACTGGGAATCAGAAAAGGACTTTCGCTCTCGATGAGCATGCGGTCGAGAGGCATTTCGATGGCCGTCTCCTGAATGCTGCGGGCGTTGCGGTAGGTCACGTTTCCAGCAAAACTGATGTACACGTTAAGGTCGAGGGCCTTGTGCGCAAAGGCGACGTCTTCGCTGTAGCAGTGCAGGATAGCGCCACGGCTCGGCAGCTTGTCGCGCAATATGGATAGTACGTCCTCGCCGGCACCCCGGTTGTGAACCACAACCGGTAGGTTGAGCCTGCCGGCTAGTTCGAGTTGGCGCAGGAAAAGGTCAATCTGGCTCTTTTTGTCTCCGTATTTCTTTTCGTAGTCGAGACCCGTCTCACCTATTGCCACGACCCTGTCGAGCAAGGCTCCTTGCATGACTTTTTGCTCCCAGTCGCGTCCCGGATGGGAAACTTCCGAAGGTGAAACACCAATGGCGTAGTAAATGTTCGAAGCGGTCTTCAGGTTCTCATGGACTACAAAGAAGTCCTGTATGTTGTTTGTAATGCTGAGAATCCCAAGCACATTCTCCCGCTTTGCCTCTTGGGCCAACAACAACTGCTCGATGTGGTCATCGTGAATGAGGCTCATGTGAGAATGTGTATCAAACAGTTTCATGGAACACTCCAGCGAGGCGCGAAAGGCATGTCAGGGATTAAGAGACCGGGATCTTCTGCCGAAATTTACAACAGTTGAGCCTCTTGGTCAACCTTGAATTGACAACCGGGTATTTTGCGGGTAATCTGCAAACCATTATCCGAGCGTTCTGGAGGGAATCGGGCTTGTCACCTGTCAGGCAGTACAAACAGCTCGAGGCCCAAGTGGCCCGCAGTGTCCAGAAAGGTTACCGTGGCCTGTTTCAGCGCCTCGTGGCGTTCTGGAAACGGGTGTGGACCGTGGGCCGCCAAAACTTCACAATCATGCTGATTCCGCATTCGGAAAAGCGCATCGTGAACTTCAAAATCTCCGTGTTTGCCTTCGGTTTTCTGGTGTTGCTTGGCGGCTCGGTCTTGGGTGCGTTGCTTTGGTACTCAGCAAGCTACACGGGCCTCAACCGCCTGTTGGCCCAGAAGACTGACACCTTGGAATCCTCTCAGGCCAACATCGACCGCGTTCGAGAGGAAGTGGCACAACTTCGGACCGTGGCCAAACAATTTGAATCTTCACTGAACTCCACCCTGGGTGTGGTGGGTGTTCCAACCCGCAAAGCAACCGCAGACACGCAGGTGCGGGGCGATCTGGCTTCACTACTCAGCCTGCAGGAAGTGGATCAGGGAGCCGTGCGTGAAATCGGCGAGTTGAAAAATCTCCGTTCCTACCTGGCCGATTCCACTGAACCGCTGGCTCAGGTGAGCAACGCCCTTTCGGCACAAAAGTCGTTGCTGGTGGACATTCCTACGCTTTGGCCCTTGGCCAACGTGCGGGGCTGGATCACGACCCCTTTTGGCCCCTCGGTTCACCCGTTCACTGGCCAATGGTACCTGCACAAGGGCATCGACATCGCCCAGCAGCAGGGCACGCCGGTCGTGGCTACCGCCAACGGCAAAGTCCTCAAAACCGACTTCGAAGCCTTGGGATTCGGCAACTACATTGACATCAAGCACAACTACGGGTTCTCGACCCGTTACGGGCACCTTTCGCGAATCTATGTGTCCAAGGGTCAAGACATTGTCCGTGGTCAGGTTATTGGAGCTCTTGGCTCAACTGGCTTGTCGACCGGACCTCACCTGCATTACGAGGTGCGCATCGGTACCCAGGTGGTCGACCCCACCAAATACTTAAGTTTCTCCAGCGATCTGTTCGACCAAAAGGACCCTTGATGCGTTCTCCTGAGGGCGATCCCACCGTATTCATCAACAGCATCATCGGTGAGAACTCCACGTTCAAAGGTGAGATGTCGGTAACCGGATTTTTTCGGATCGACGGCGATTTTCAGGGGTCTGCTCATACTCAGGGACGAATCATGATTGGGCGCCATGGCCGCGTGAAAGGGCACCTCACGGCTCGCGACATTGTGGTGGGTGGCATCATCAAGGGCAACCTTTCCGCTACCGAGAAAATTACTTTGCTTTCGACAGCGCTGGTAATTGGCAACCTCTATGCGCCCCGAATTGCGATGGAGGCGGGCGTTGTGCTCGATGGTTCGTGTTGTGCCACACCCCGCATCCGTGAAACCGGTGAGCATCCGCTGCTGGCGGAAAAGGCTTACACCCTAAAAATCGACACCGCAGCCCGCGTCCATACTCCTACCGATCTGGTGGGCTCCAGCCGTGGATAGAGTAGGGGCACCGTTTCCCGGCGGCCCCCCCCTTCCTTCCCGAGACGAAGCCCGCAAGCCCAAAAAAGCTGAATCCAAGCCTAACACAGGGTTTCTGGGCCTGCTGAGGAATCGTGACGAATCGGCCCCTTCGATCGGCACTGCTGGTGCCGGTGGCGTCGCTCCTAGTGAGGCCGAGCTGGAAACTCTTCTCGACAGCGTGCACCTCGCCGGGCAGGAGCTAGCGCGCTATCCGAGCCCGGAGAACGTCGTTGCCTACAAGAAGTCGGTAGGGCGCTTCATTCAGCTCATCGTGGCGAGTTCGTTGGAGTTGACCGAAGTGGAAGGCCGTATGCGAAAGGACATGAAGAAGCCTAAATACGCCCTGCTACAAGTCATCAACGATAAACTCGACAAGCTTGGAGCCTACGTTCTTTCCAACCAGAAAGACCACTTGGAAATTCTGAGTAAGGTGGATGAGCT
>Ga0114970_10002246_pt1 | contig 14503 bp, 8 predicted proteins | sample M_140205_XF_Meta_FD_87030 | JGI IMG/M metagenome (GOLD analysis project Ga0114970, IMG submission 87030) | Freshwater microbial communities from Lake Montjoie, Canada to study carbon cycling - M_140205_XF_MetaG | ecosystem: Environmental > Aquatic > Freshwater > Lake | place: Lake Montjoie... | reverse complement strand
TGTCTGAGTTTTTGGAGCGTCAAAGCGGAGCTGGGGCTCCGCGGTCCCGGGAGAGAAGGATCTTTTTTTCAAGATTTGGGATCATAACGCCGTGGAGTCTCTACGCCATCCCCAGTGCGCCGCAATCGCAAACGGACCGCCCGCGAACGGTGCTCCTCGTTTTTGAGAAAAATCACTCCATCCGTGAGATGCTCGGGAGCCGATTGCGTCATGAGCCGCGCCTCGCTGTGCATCGTGCCTGCGGGGTAAGCCCTAACCTCCCAAAAACTACGTCTCCATGGCCACACGCAAACTCACCCGCTCCACTGCTCCCACCCCAACCCGCCGCTACGGCTGGTCACCCCAACTCCCAGACCAGCGCGACGTCCTTTTTAGCGCAGGCGCGGAACATCTTGCCGCCCTGCCGTCCAAAGTTGACCTGCGCCCTAGTTGCCCGACTATTTGCGATCAGGGTGCGTTGGGGAGCTGCACTGCGAATGCGATCGCGGGGGCCGTGCAGTTTGACCTGATGAAGCAGCAACTCCCTGTGTTTGCGCCCTCCCGGCTCTTTATCTATTTCAACGAGCGAGTGATGGAACATTCCGTCGCGTCCGACGCTGGCGCCCGCATCCGGGATGGGATCAAAGCGGTGTCAAAGCAAGGGGTGTGTTCGGAGACGGTATGGCCTTACGATGTGGCGCGGTTTGCGGAAAAGCCGCCCGTCGCTGCGTACCAGGAGGCGCTTGGGCAGCGGGCGTTGCAATACCAGACGGTGCTGCGGCGCATCACGCAAATGAAGGGGTGTCTCGCGGCGGGGTTTCCGTTTGTGTTTGGGTTTACGGTGTACACGGCGTTTGAGAGTAAGGCGGTGGAACGTACTGGCGTGGTGGATTTACCGCATGGAGGCGAGAAGTTGCTGGGTGGCCACGCGGTCCTTGCGGTGGGTTACGACGATGCCACGCAGCGCTTCATCGTGCGCAATTCCTGGGGAGAAAAATGGGGACAGGCGGGCTATTTCACGATGCCCTACGCGTATTTGCTCAGCGCAGATTTGGCGTCCGACTTTTGGACGATTCGCATGATGCAGTAAAGTGGATGAGGGAGCGCCGCGCTCGAATTGGGCATTTTGTCGCTAAAGACTGCGTCGGGCTCGATCGGCGCGGCACTCGCACACCTTGGAATGTGCTTTTTTTAGGCACAAATTCTGCTACGAAAAGAGGGGTTGAGTTTCCCCCTTTTTATGAACACTTTCTTCTCCCTAGAATGGTTCACGCGGTTAAGCGTGCCCTTGCGACTATTCCGGGTGCTATTTTGGACGTTGTTCGTGGGCGTATTGGGGGCGGGAGCTGCTGGCCAAGTTCAAGCGCAGACGAGCACGCAATCGACGGAGTACCCGCCCGAGTACTACTGGCAACAGCCGTTAACCGGCTTCAGAAATACAAACGACCCGGTGCAGATTGTTTACGCTCTATATGCATATGGGAATAAGGGGCGAACGACTTCCACGGATCCAGATTCACTTCAGTTTCTAAACAACATTACGCTGCTTAGGAACGGCATTCAGCTTACGCCGACGGAAACCAGCCTTGTTGTGGTTCCGGTCACTTCGATCGATCCAGTATCAAAAAATAGCTACATCGACGGATGGAACCCATACGCGCTTTTGAACCCCGGATTGATACAAATTTCTTCGGGATCTTCCGCTGCTTTTGCTCCTCGGACGGCGACCTACGGATCTTATAGTTCATATTATCCCGAGAATGGTAACAGGGGCGGATTGGGCTTCATCGGATACTACTACCCCAACGCGTCGCGCAACGTTTGGAGCATCACTTTTACGCTTGCGAAACCTGATACTGCCTCTGCGGTATATACCATCAGGATGCGGGATAAGTATGGTAAGGTTTTAGACTCCAACGTGACGCAGGTGGGGGTGATTCCGCAGGGTAGCGCCGCTACCTTTGCAGTAGTGAAACAACCAGTGAACGCCTCTGTGTCCTCCGGAAGTCTCATGGCTTTCTCTGTGGAACCACAGAATCATCTGCTGGGCCTTCTAAATACGCCATTTGGAGTCACCTCCGACGCAAACGGTAATGTCTTTATCGCTGATACAATCAATAACGCGATCAGGAAAGTAAGCGTGGGCGGACGCATGACTACGATAGCGGGCCTCGATGGACAGTCTTTAGATTTCGTCAATGGCACAACAGCTATGATTCTGGGCGGGTCCCAGGCTGGCCAGATTTTGAATGGCACCAGACAACTCACAGCGGGAACCACGACGACTGTAATCAATCGAGACCGCGCACCGCAGGCCGGGTTTCGCGATGGCACGAGTGATCAAAGAACGGGCGATGGGACGACAAACCCCAACACGTATCGGTACGACACGACCATCGTCACAGGGGTCACGGGCCCAGGCCCCACCTCAACTGAACCACTTTTCAACAATCCCCAAGGAATTGCGGTGGCAGACAGCGGGATGCTGTTCGTAGCGGACACAAACAACAACGCGATACGCTCAATCTCTGTGAACACCGGTACTGGAACCGGTACTGCGGTCGTCAGTACAGTTTTGGGCGGCCCGACCAATTTCAACAAGCCCCGTGCGATTGCGCTCACGGGAAGTCTCGCAAATTACGACGACGCAAACCCGCCTTCTTTATGGGTCGTAGATTCCAATAATTACCGGATTCAAAAGATCACTTTGGACAGCAACGGAGCAATGGCCAGCTTCGACACCATAGCGGGGATCGACAAGACCCCCGGTTGGAGTGGGTCAGGCACCAACGCAGCGCAAAATTTTCTTTCGCCGAGCGGATTAGTGGTTTCGACCGATGAGCTGACGATTTATGTCGCAGACACCGCCAATCATGTCATTCGCCGCTTACAGCGCGCCGACAAGAGCATTGCGATCTGGAACGCCGTGACTCTGGCTGGGGCCGTCGGGTTCAAGGGCAATGTCAACGGGAGAGGTACGGAAGCCCGACTTTCTTTTCCGACGGGCCTCGCTTTGGATGAGACCAACGGGTTTCTGTACTTTACGGAGTTTGGAAATCATGGGGTCAGGCGTCTTATTTTACCTGGTGGCAACTCGGCACAGCCTTATGTTCAGGGAGGGACTTTGGGGGCAGGCCTCCGCTATGAGTTGCAGGTGGAGGCCATAGCGGGCGGTGGGCTGCCCCTGCCCAACCCGATTAACGGAGCGACCGGTGAGGGTACGGGTTCCAACGCCGGTTTCAATTATCCCGCTGGCATCACGTTCAACAAGTTGGATGGAAGCCTGATCCTCGCGGACAGCAATAATCACGCGATTCGGAAAATCACGTACCTCACCAATCTTGCGAACAACTTGGATCCGGATGGCTCCTACAATCAGTTAAATACCCAAAGTAAGACGGTCGAAAAAGTGGTCGTCGATCGCCTTGGGAGCGTCTTTTCCGACGGCGCTGTGCAAGCGATGGATGACAAGCTTGTGGGCAACTCGGTGACGCTGACAGGTGTGGCGACATACGCAGGAAACCACGACTACACAGAGCTCACCGAGTATCCGAACTACGAATGGCTGTTTTGGGGTGAGCAGATCGGGTATTATTTAAATTATGGGATCAATCCAGGTGAATACACCGGGGATGACAAGCCCGATCTCGAAATTCAGTCCGCCAACTATGACAATGTCGGCCCTTACCAGGTGAACATCACAAACTATTGGGGGGTAGGTAATTTCTCCAATCAAGTGTTCGGTTATGTGGCTCTCGGTGAGCAGCCTAAATTTCTTGTTCCAGGGTACGCACTATTTGACTCCGCCGGAAAACGAATACTCAACTTTGGCACTTTGGCGGGAGGAAGCTACACATCTACTGCGGGAACTCAGACTGCGGTTGGAACTCAGCTTTCCACTTACCCGGATTCGACGGCCAAGCCGCTTCAGTTGGGGGCTCGTGTCAGTCTGAATGCCTCGATTCTTCCCGGAGATGAGGTGACGTATCAATGGCAAGTCACGGCGGAGAGCCTCAAGGCAGTGGGTGGATATGGGGGCGGGCTTGGGGGCTCGGTGGAAGATTACCCTTGGGTGAACTTAACCGACGCGCAAACAGACGTGCAAACCGCCGGGGTGTCGCTCCAGGGCCACGTCTTCTCTGGTTCTTTGGTCAGCGCGGGCTCCCTGTGCGTGAGGGATCTTCTCGGGACGAAGGGGAGTTTTGGGTTAAGTCGACTGTCCGGCACCACGACTGCGACGTTGAATATCGAACATTTTCAACAAAGCTTCTATGGCAAAGTGCCTCCGCAACTGCGTTTCCGGGTTAAGTCCTACAAAAAAGGGATGCCACAGGTGGATGGGGGCACTTCGGCAACGTCCTTGGACACAAAAATGGTGGTGTTGGTGAATCCTGACACCTACACCGAGACGCTCGTCAACACCACCACGCTGAACACCGGGACCGTCAACGACGAGGATCGTACCAACGGCTTGCTTCTCTCGCCTAACTATCCCCCCATTATTTCAGATACGCAGCTCCTCGTGAATGGCAACCCTGCAAGCACTGCCACGGGCGTGGCGGCAACCTACGTATCAACGGGGACCGTCACTGTTTTGAAGCTGAATGGAAGCGTCTCTGCCGCGCCGACGGCCACGTTCCAGTGGAAATATATTGATCCAGTTACGAGCGTGGTCTCGGATGTGCCACAAGCTACCGGTTTAGTGACCAGTCTTTCGGCAGGCACAGTGACATTGAGTGGGTCGCTGAGCACCACGATTACAGGCTCCCTTTCTGCTGGGGTTTTGCTTCCGGGGATCTATTACGTGACCATCACCAATGGGGTCACCAACACTAATGGATTGGTAACCCCACTGGAAAGTCAGCGGGTAAAACTGCAAGCCCTCCCGCCAAACTACAACGACGCTTTGGTATTAACTGCGGCTAGCTCAGGGACCAATGTTTCAGAGCCACCTCTTATCGTTTCGATGGGCGCGTTTAATGCCGTCGAACAAATTCTGTGGGCTGAATTTCTGTCTAGCTCCGGCACGCAACCCGTTTTCAACTGGACGTTTATGCCGAAAATTTCTGGCAGCTCGATCCCAATACAATCTGGTGGGACCTACGCCAACATTTCAGCAAGCCCAATTAAAATAGAGTCAGGAAGTCTGTCTTCGAACCGTTACAGAGCGACTTTCACTGGCTCCTTAGCGACGACGGCTGCTGGAACCTATCAACTCGTTGCCACAGTCGGAACGCTCCAGGCTGCGGTACAATGGCCCGTTGCTATCGAATTTTCGCCTCGTTATCAGGCTGGCACACGGTATGCAAATCTTGATGGGGTGCGTCAAGTGACTGGGGATATTGGGGAGGTGCCGCCTCTCACTGCGCTCGGCGGCTCCATTGTGTTCGGCGGCTCCTTTACTTGTCCTTCGGGCGTGACCACTCATGCGACCCTAAAGAAGGGCTCCTCAGTGGTGAGGACTTGGGATCTTCCAAGCACCAATGCGAATGTGATTAGCGTCGGAACAGTTTTGTCCTCTATTAAGACTCAGGATCTTGGCGCGTACACATTACAGGTTTATTTTGATTCAAACACGTCGGGGAATCCGTTGGTATTTTCCGACACCGTGAGCTGGTCTCTCAAGAAGAGTGTCGATCCATACAAGCCCACTATTTTAAGGGATGGATTTAGTTTAAATGCGACAACGGACGTTTCCAAAACCATCAACTCCGCTACGAGTTTAGCTGGAAATCTTTCTGTAGAAACAGATCACACAGTAGGTGGAAATTCGACCTCCCAAAACTACACGTCTACCGAAATACTTAAAAAGTATGTCACCGTTGGGCAGAGCATCGTTTTGCAATTCGCCTTGGATGCCGATCCCGCGCCAAACGTTTATAGATGGAATTACAGTAGTGACGTTAAGGTTACAGTGGGCGGGACCTCTGGTTACCAGCAGTCGGGCACCCTCGTATCTGGGACAGCTTTTTCCAAGGCCATCTTTCAAAAACCTTCCCTGAATGAAACCGTTTTGCTCTCCGGCGGAACCACGGCTACTTTGTCGATCAAGGTTCCCTCGACCGCCAAGCCAGGCACACACGGATTCTATCAATTATCTGCCGCCAATACTCAGGGGTCAGTGACAAGTCCGATAGTTCAGCTCATTGTGAACCCTGTGCCTGTCCCGGATGTTACGGGTATTTTTGGCGGTACGGTCGTTCACGGAGGCACTACGGTCGCGGTCGCTCACGGAGGCACTGCGGTCATAAGCGTTGGCTCACTGGAAGCTGGGAGTTTTTCGTATCAATGGAAAAAGAACGGCATAGATATTGTGGAAGGAGGAACGCAAAGCATCTTAACCATCTCGACTTATGCGCTTGCCGCACAGGCGGGAGCTTACAGCGTAGTAGTGACCGATAATTTAACTCAAACAAAACGACAAAGCGCTCAGAGCTTTAGTGTCGCTGTAACGGGTGCCGATACTAGTGGCGACGCAAGGCAAATCACTTTCAAGAACACGACCAAATTGCGGATGTTTTTGTGCTCTGCTTCTTTAAGCCGCGCAGACCTCGAAGGCGATGTTTATGCATCTGCCGTTCCCGGAACTAGGATCACACTAAGTTCGGTGGTACCAACGAACCAAATGCTCCAATGTTGGCGCCTGTATAAAACGAGTGAATACAACGATGACAGTTTAACCTCTAAATCCGTTGTAATTTTACCGGGAAGTGCAGCGTATTTCTTGATGCCGTCTTATGAAGTAACCTTAGAAGCAGTGCTAAGTCGCCCATACAGTTCCACCTATGCGGGGTTTCTCACACTGCAGCAACCGTGGTTCAGTGATTATAATTATGAGTGGACTTCAAGGAGCGATATTCCGTCTGAAATTGAATCTCAGATCGAACCCTTTGAACCGAACAAATTGCGTGGCTATATCTCGTGCGCTTTGACGTCCACCGGCCTTATCAGTGGAAAGATTACTCTCGAAGATAAGCTCTATACTTTCGTGTCCACATTAGGCGCTGACATGACGGCCAGCTTCCAGATCGCTTCTAAATTGCCGAATGGCAACCCTTGGAAGATGACTGGAAAAATAGCCTTCGATACTACTCCGGAGAATGAGTCACTGAATTTCCAAGATAATGTGATGCACGTCACATTGAGCGATACTTTATTGAAAACGCCGCCTCTTTTAAACTCAGGCCAAACGCTATATTGCAGAGCGTTAGGGAATGGCGGACCAGCGCAAAAAGTACCTGTCTCCAACTTGGCTACTGGCGTGGTGGGAACCTACAAAAGCGTCGGCGGTGCCTTGGGGACTTTAATGTCGGGCATAACCGTTCAGGGAGCAATTTCCAATTCCCAAACCACCGGGGGTGCAGCAACCGGCGGTGGTACCGCTGTGCCAACTGGCGGTTCCTATATCGGGGGAATCACCACCGGAGGTGTCACAACTGGGGTAAGCAGTAGGGGCGGTTTCTATATCTCAGCGACCAACACCTATACCGGCGGGACCTACACGGGGGGCACAACGACGGGCGGTGTCACCACTGGAGGAACTTATGTAGTTGGCGGAACAAGTTACATTGGTGGAAGTTACTTGGGTGGTACTGGAACTGGTGGCAAAACCACAGGCGGCATCCTCACCGGTGGCACGCTTCAAGGTGTGGTTTACATAGGCGGCACCGTTAATGGTGGTGTGACGAGTGGGAACACGATTACCGGCGGCAGTTACTCTGGAGCCGGAATTGGAACCACAACGTCCGCATCCAACTCCGGGGCAACTGGTACAGCCTATACCGCAGGCGTTTTCCGACCTAACACTTCGGGCGTCACTTCTGCGGCTTCTTTTGGCCAAGGTGGTGTCTTCACCATTTCGGTGGGCGGATCTACGGGAGTCGTGATTGTCACAGGAATATACGGAAACGGCGTCCAATTTTCTTACTCAGGACCGTTACTTCAGGCCAATTATGATGCGTCGGAAGACACAGCCATTTACTCACCTACGACCCTAGGTTCAGACCTCAGCGTCAGAGCAACAGAAGTATTGACGGAAGCAATGTTAGGGAATTCTGCGAGCGTCATCTTTCCTATATTTGTGAAGGGCGAAAATCCCACTGAACCCGTTTTCGGGGTGTGCATTTTTGGAGATAGTGCCGGCGCAAATACCAATACGCTTTACGGATGTTTAGGAACGTTAAACGCAGGCGTGATTTCACCCAATACTTCCGAATTTACGGAAAATTACGTGGGAGGCTACGTTTTCGATCCCACTCTCGCACCCTTCGCCTCGGTTGCCACAGGCGTGACGGCGACTGTTTTTACGAGTGAAACGTATCCGTTTAGCAAACCGTTAGCCAAATGGACCAACGGAGTCTCACAGCTAGCAAGTACATTAGGGACGGGCGCATTGCCCTTCTCTAACGGCTCTAAAACATTTGGTTGGACTCCACAGAGTGCCAGTTCCTCGAACACAGGGAATTTCACACTCACGTACCTCGAAAAAACAGGCGCTTATGTAAATAACACGACGGTTCCGAAACAATACCCGAACTTCGCGGCGTGGTATGACGTAACCCAATCGCCAAATGCCGTTGTTTTCGGCGGCAAGGACGCCCTTCAGTGCGGTGTAGCGGGTGTTATGCTTTGCGGTTCAGCGCCAGGGGATGTGCCTCTGACATTCTCCGTATTACCCTTCAATGAGGGTAGAACCTTCACAGCCAAGCTACCATACGGCATCGGCTTTTTCTTGCGCGGCTTATCCACCGGCGCCAAGCAATATGCTGGAAATATGCCCCAAACGCTACGAGACACGCTCGGGAATGGTGCCGTGGAAGCAATTACCCTCAAAGCAAGCACGACAACGACGCATCGTACGGAGGCGGTGACCATTGTGATCGGTGACCCGTATTAAGATCTGAGCCGACTGCTGCTTAAAGCCTGATTGGGAGGCGCGGCCCAAATGTGGAAAGCGGCTTTCCTATAGCCCTCACTTTCCAGAGTTGCTTCGTGTTCTCTTTGTGAGAATCTTTTCTCCGTTCTCATGCAGCCTTCCAGCACCGTTTCCCGTTCCCCTATCGGCATCATTTTTCTGACCGTTTTCATCAGTATGGTGGGCTTCGGGATCGTCATCCCAGTCCTGCCGGTTTACGCGAGGAACGAGCCTTTTCTCCTCAACCCCACACAGTTGGGTTGGCTCGTCGGTATCTTTTCGCTGGTTCAGTTGATTGCCGCACCCTTTTTTGGAATGCTCTCGGATCGTATCGGACGCAAGCCGGTGCTCCTTTTTAGTGTGATTGGCACGGCAATAGGCTTTTTTGTCATAGGACGGGCCGATGCCGCGTGGATGTTGTTTCTGGGCCGTATCATTGACGGGGCGAGCGGCGGGAACATCGCCACAGCGCAGGCGTGTATCGCCGATGTGACTGAGCCGGAAAAGCGTTCGCGTGCGATGGGTGTGATCGGCGCAGCGTTCGGGCTAGGCTTCATTATGGGTCCCGCGCTGGGCGGCTTCCTAGCCTCTTACTCGCACACGGCGCCCTTCTACTTTGCCGGCGGACTGGCTGTGGTGAACGCGCTTCTCATTTGGTGGCGTCTTCCGGAAACGTATCCTGCGGAGGCGCGTGCGCTGGACAAACAGCGCGTCTCGCTAGGGGAAGTGTTTGCGGACGGACGTGGTGTGTTCATCACACTGTTGCTCGCGGCAACGCTTGTTTCCACGACGGGGTTCGCCTTCATTCATGTGCTCTTCGCACTCTTTTGCGGCGATACTTTTCAATGGGGCCTGCGTGAGACGAGTTACGCCTTCGCGTATGTGGGAGTGCTCGCGGTCTTCGTTCAGGGCGGACTTTTGCGGCGCCTTTTAAAGTACAACATCGAAAAGCAGCTAGCTGCCATTGGCGCTTTACTCCTCGCCATGAGCCTCTTCTGGCTGCCGCGTGTTACAGGATTGAACGCCTTTCTCGGCAGTTGCGCGCTGATGGCCGTGGGTAACGGGCTCCTAACGCCTACGCTCTCGGGCATGGCTTCGCGCTATGTCAGCGGCCGCGCTCAAGGACGGCTGATGGGGCTGATGACTTCCGCCGGCAGTTTTGGTCGCTTCCTCGGCCCTGCGCTCGCCGTGCTGCCACTTCCGTTGAATTTCTCGACGTTGATGCGCCCGCTCTCCGCTGAGGTGTTGCCGGGCATTCAAACCGGCTATATCACGGCATTTACAGGCGGAGCCATACTGGTCGGAGTCTCCTTCTTGTGCGTCCTTTTTCTTAAAGTGCCAGCCGCTTCCGAGTCCGCAAATCAGCCTGCCTCAGCGGCTCATTAAGCTACATCGCCGAGCATGAGCATCCCACAGGAAGATACTTTTAGTGACATCGTTTCCAAGGCGATGCGCGGCCTCGTTGTAACAGACGCGATGGTCGCGGAGAGCGCAGCTGTTTCGCAGAACGAAGTCGTCGCACTGCGCACCGGCACTTGGAACGATGCTGTCGGTCGCGCTGTCGCCGCCGTTCTCTCGCTAAATCCCGACGCTTTGAGTGCGCTTGCGGCAGGGACGTCTGCACCGCCACCGCTCACTGTGCACGGCCTGGAGGCGTTCTCCACGCCGTTCGACGACATGTTGGTGAACAGTTACGTCGTGTGGGATCCGGCGACGAAACACGCTGCGGCCTTCGACACTGGTGCGGATTGCGGACCGATGCTCGCACGCATCGAGGAACTCGGACTGAGCTTGCAGGCCGTCTTTCTCACCCACACGCATGGTGATCACGTTTTTGATCTGGATCGGCTTTGTGAGAAAACAGGCGCTCCGGCTTTTGTAAACGCGCTTGAGCCTATCGACGGCGCGGAGCCCTTTACGACGGGTCGTGCGTGGAGTTTGGGCGACCTGCAGGTGGTCTCTCGGTTGACTTACGGCCACTCCAAGGGCGGCACCACGTACCACATCATTGGACTGGAAAAGGAAATTGCTGTCGTAGGTGACGCGCTGTTTGCTGGCTCTATGGGCGGAGCTAAGGTGGATTACGCAGCGGCATTGAGGACGAATCGCGAGGTCATTTTCAGTCTCCCGCCGGACACCGTGTTGTGTCCCGGCCATGGTCCCCTCACGACGGTGGGTTGGGAAAGTGTCTGGAATCCCTTTTTCGCGAAGCACTAAGCTCGGGATCGGCTCGCCGGACGCAGCTACTACAACTCCCTTGTCGCGAACACGATCTGCGCGAGCAAAAAGTACACTAGCGTGTACAACGCTCCAAAGCCGGCGACCTGCCAGAACAATGCGGCTGGGAGCAGCGTCCCCACGGCGATCTCATCGACGACGTTGAACAGCTGCAAATCTGGAAACACCAACGCCACTCCTGCCGAAAGAACTTTGAGCAACGGGGAGACGTCGCCGCCCGAAAGCCACGCCTCGCGCGCGACGCCTTGCACATGGCCGATGAGGTAGATGATGACCGAGGTCAGCATCGTGAACACCGACGACGTGGCGAAAGTGGACAATAACAGTGTCAGCGTAGAGCAAAGCAGCGCCTTGATTAGAATGAGCACAATGCCGGACACGAGGTTCGCCTGAAACGCAGACGCGCGCACTTCCGCCATAGCGGCTGCGAGCTGCTCTTGCGGTGTGTTGGCCGCGAGCTCTGCAAGTTCCTGCTGTTCTCGCAGGCCTAGGACACCGGCGAAAAGCGCACTCATAAGCAAGATCGCAATAGTCAGCATGCCAAATACACCCAATAGTTTACCAAGAATATATTCGAAGCGTGGTACCGGCTTGGCGAGGATCGTGTAAAGCGTGCGATCCTCGAGATCCTTTGGGATGAGATTCGCTGTGCAGAGAAGTCCAAGTAGCCAGGAGAAAATGCTCATCGCGCCCAGACCGACGTCTTTGAGGATTTGAATGGGATTCTGGAAGCTGAATTTGACGGTAAAAATTGAACTGCCAATCACGAGAAAGGCGAAGAGCAGCAGGAAATAAAACACCTTGAGCCGGATCAATTCCAGCAGCGTATTGTGAGCAAGCGCCCAGACGCGCAGCCACGAAAAGAGCCGGTGACGGGGAACGTTGTTCGCTGTGCCCAAGGAAGTTGTGTTAATGGGTTCCACGGGTGACCTCCAAAAAATAGCGTTCCAAATCAGTTTGTGGCTGCGCTCGCTCTACGATGCGCGCGCCTGCTTTTTCGGCGAGCAACTCGATCTGAGCGAGCAATTCTGGGGACGCGTTTTCTAGCGTCCATTCGGGCTTGGCATGACTGTTCAGAAGTTCATCCAAGCGGCCTTCCGTGAGCAAACGGCCCTGGTGCATAATCCCGATACGGTCGCAGATCTCCTGCACTTGACTGAGCAAATGGGAGCATAAAAGCACGGTGATGCCTTGCGCCTTAAACTGGAGAATTAAGTCCCGAATGTCATGCGAGCCTGCTGGGTCAACGCCAGCCGTGGGCTCGTCCAACACCAAAAGGCGAGGGTCCCCGATAAGTGCCTGCGCAAGGCCGATACGCTGCAGCATCCCCTTGGAATAGCCTCCCAGACGGCGTCCGGCGGCGTCCGTCAAACCGACGGTGCGCAGCAGCGCGTGTGCTTTGTCTATCAACGTGGAGCCGCTCAGGCCGCAGAGTTTTCCGAAAAAAAGTACTGTCTCTAAGCCGGTAAGGTATTTGTAAAAGTAGGGATTCTCGGGCAGGAAACCCACGGCTTCCCGACTCTCCACCCGCTTGGAACTTATCCCAAAAATGGCAGTGTATCCCGCCGTAGGAAGCACGAGGCCAAGCAGGATTTTCATCGCAGTACTCTTTCCTGAACCGTTCGGACCAAGCAGTCCATACACCTCGCCCGCAGTAATTTGCAAGGAGAGATCGCGCAACGCTCGGACCGGTTCTCTCCGAAACGGTACAGTGAAGTCTTTCGAAAGATTCTGAATAGTGATCGCGGGAGGATTCACAGCTGGGGAAAAGATAACGCAGGCGACGCGTGCTGGAAAGAGGCTGTTTTTAGAGGAACGGGAGAACGTGGCGGACGCCGTATTTCTCAGTAAAAAGGTTTTGGCAAGGGCACGGCTACTGCTAAACTCAAAAGCCCCAAAGATGGTGGCCGTAGCTCAATGGTAGAGCTCCAGATTGTGATTCTGGTTGTTGCGGGTTCGAGTCCCGACGGTCACCCCATCTTTGGACTTTTTTACGGCGCTACTTCAGGAGGAGGCCGATGGCGTAAGCCCGCACTCTCTGCGGCGGTCTCGCGCACGAAAAAAATCTGTCCCACCCTTTGGATGTGAGCCGCTACTTCTGCATCAGTAGTGTCGTCGTAAATTAACAGGCTGAAACAGTAGGGAAGGAGAAGACCGTCCAGAGCGTCCTCAACTCTGCCTAGGGTTCGCCAATCGAGGTCCACGCCGCAAATCGCAAGATCGATATCAGACCCCAGTTTGTGCACTCCTTTCGCCCGAGAACCAAAAAGCACGACCTTTTGAATCTCAGGGAATCGCGCGAGTACTGAAACGATTTGTTCTACCACTTGTGCACTTAAGCCGTGGTTGATTTTCATGAGCCGGATTTTTCTAGCTCGGTGAAGCGATCCAAGAAGATCTTAAATTCGGAAAAATAAGATCCTGTGACTGCTGCGGTGATCGCGTTCGCTGTTGCTTCGTTGTAGGTGTGACTGGTCTGGTTTCGGCTTTTGATCATGTCCATCCAAACTCCACCCTCCAAGAGAAGACCGTTCTTGAAAGCCTCTCGAGTGGCTCCCTTAGAGCCTATAACACCCTGTAACCCTTGGTCTTCAAGATAATCTTTGAGAACATTCCAAGCCAACTCGTGAGTGAATTCAAAGGCTTGTATTAGTCCCTGCTGTTCTAGCTCCGAAAGCCGTCTTCCTTCACTGATCTGCACTCCATCAGAGAGGCGCTTGAACGCTTTGCGAAAGCTTTGGAGGCGTTGTCGCCAACGGATGTCAGATCCACTCATGGAAGGAATTTAGCATAATCCCCATCCTCGTGCGAGTGTTACGCAGCGACTGTTCTCAGACGAACTGTTTGCACCCGGTCCAAGTCCCGTCGACCCACCTTGGCCAATGCCGGAAAGCGGCAGCTCGGCAATAGATCTTTGTGCTGGGCACTCGAAGCGGTTTTTCGCGTTCTGCGCTTTCCCGCCGCCAAAAACGTCTGCACACTTGTCTACATGAACGTTCCCCGTACCCTGTTCTTTGTCGCAACGTTTGCTCTGATCTCGGCTTCTGTTCAAGCCGCGGAGCTAAGTTTTTCCCGAAAACAAATCACTGACGATTTCTGGGCGGAAGGCGCCACCGTTGGTGACTTTAATCACGATGGAATACCGGACGTGGCTTACGGACCATGGTGGTTTGAAGGACCGGATTTCACAAAAAAACATGAGGTGTATCCCGCCACCGCGACTTGGCAGTTAGCCAAGCCGGGCGAACCTGCGGAAACTCGTCCGGGCTTTATGGGCGCGAAGAGCCCCAAAAATGGGTACTCCGACAACTTCATCGCGTTCACAGATGACTTCAATGGAGATGGTTGGGATGACATTCTTGTGATTGGTTT
>Ga0114970_10002243_pt1 | contig 14514 bp, 11 predicted proteins | sample M_140205_XF_Meta_FD_87030 | JGI IMG/M metagenome (GOLD analysis project Ga0114970, IMG submission 87030) | Freshwater microbial communities from Lake Montjoie, Canada to study carbon cycling - M_140205_XF_MetaG | ecosystem: Environmental > Aquatic > Freshwater > Lake | place: Lake Montjoie... | reverse complement strand
GGCCCGCCGATGGCCAGTCGGCTGGCAGGCCCGGCCGGCCATCCGGGTGCAACTCGAGCGCTCCCGAGCCGCACCAATCCTCGCCCTCGCGCAGCAGCCGGGCGCACATTTGCAGCGTCAGCCGTGCACCGGCGCGCGACAGCCTTGATCGTGCGCTGTCGTCGCGTGACAGCTGCGGCGCCAGCAGCCCCACCGGAAGGGATGAGGCGCCCGCCGCCGGCTGCTGCGCCGCGTCGAGCACCCGCACCTGCCATGCCCTGCGCGAGAGCGCCTGCGCCACCATGGCGCCGGCGAGCCCGGCGCCGATGACGGTGCAGTCACCCACGGCCATCGGCGCGTTGCGCCAGACGCTGCGGCTGCTGCCAGGGTCCCAGCGCGGCTGATAGCTGCCCGCCCGGGTGGTGGCTTCGTCGGCTCCGGGGTCTGACACAAGGGGCCCTAAGACAAAGCCGGTGTCGATCAAGGCGCCGTTCAGTTGCAGCGCCTGGGCCGGTACGCTGAGCGCCGTGCCGCGCCGGCAAAGTCGCGCCAGCGCTTTTAAACGCCACCGGTCCCAGCCATGGCTAGCGAGAAAAACAGTGTCGGCAACAAAGCGCTGTGCCGACAGCATCGGCTGCAGCGGCCCGATGCACAGGGTGAGGCGAAGTCGCTGCTGCTGCAACTCCAAGCGGTGAAAACCCGGCAGCAGGCCGAAGTATTGGCGATCCAGTTCCGCAGCCTGCCCGGCGATGGCCGGGTAGCGGGCCATGCGCGCTATCAGCGTGGCGCGGTCGGGCACCTCGGCGGCGATGGCCACATAGTGCAGCAGCGTCGCGGCCTGGGCGTCGCAGGCCCAGGCCTGCCACAGTTCGAAAAAGCGCGTACCGTCTGCGAAGTCGGTGTCCAGCAGGCGCCAGCAGTGGCGGCCGCGCCAAGCCGGTGGCAGCCCAGTGGCTGCAATCGCCGGCGACTGCAGCACCGGCGGGGTCACGCAGGCTCAATCAAGACGATTTAGCTGCGTACGAGCAAGCGCCCGACATAACGCGGGGCAGGGCGCATGCGGGGACGCAGCCGGGGCACTTCGGCGCTATGCGTCGGGCGGCGGCACATAGCCCTGGGCGGCGTCGGCGCCGCCGCCGAAGAAGTGCGCCTCCATCTGGCGCGCCAGGTACTGCCGGGCCCGAAGGTCACCCAGGTTGAGCCGGTTTTCGTTGACCAGCATGGTCTGGTGCTTGAGCCATGCGGCCCAGGCCTCTTTGCTGACCGCGCTCCAAATGCGTTTACCCAGTTCACCGGGGTACGGCGCAAAGTCCAGTCCTTCGGCTTCCTTGTCGAGCTTGATGCAATGAACCATGCGTGCCATGAGATCCGTCCTTGTTCCAAATAGGTGCGTCTGAATTGGAAATTGTCGCCGTTTTTCGACCTCGATGGCCGTTCTGGTGTCCAATCTGGGGTATCGATGGGGAGCAGCGATGTTGAGAAGCCTGAGCGTACGCCGGACACTGGCGGTGATTTGTGCGGGAACGGTGGCGATGCTGGGCTACGGCCTGTATCTGCAGCATGGGCTGGGCCTTGAGCCCTGTCCCATGTGCATCGTCCAGCGTTACGCGATGGTGCTGGTGGCCTTGTGCGCAGGCCTTTCAGCGGCCACGGGTCGCCGGAGCGCCGAACGGGCGGCCGCGCTGCTGATGCTTGCAAGCGGCGGTTTCGGTGCTTTTGTCGCAGCGCGCCAGAGTTGGCTGCAGTGGTATCCACCGGAGGTGGTTTCGTGCGGCCGCGATTTTTACGGAATGATCGAAACCTTCCCGCTGCAGCGCGCCATACCGATGATCTTCAAGGGCGGCGGCGACTGTACCAAGGTCGAATGGACCTTCCTCGGTGGCTCAATCGCCAACTGGTCTGTTCTGTATTTCTGCGCCATCGTGCTGGTCTGCGTCTGGCTCGGGCTTCGTTGGCTGCCGCCGAGGCCGCCCCTTACTCCAGCTTGATGCCGGTGTCCTTGACGACTTTCCCCCAGCGGTCCATCTCGTGCACCATGTACTCGCCCAGGGCCTCCGGGCTTGAGAGCGACACCTCCACACCGGCGTCGTACATGGCTTTTTTGGTCTCTGCCGAAGCCATCAGCTTGGCGATTTCGCTGTTGAGCCGGGTGACGATGTCGCGCGGCGTTGCGGCCGGCGCCAGCAGCGCCAGCCACACCGACGCCTCGTAGCCCGGTACGCCAGCCTCTTGGAGCGTCGGCACATCGGGCAGCTGCGGTATGCGTTTGGCCGTGGTGACGGCGAGCGCGCGCAGTCGGCCCTGCGGCACCTGCGCCAGCGCGTTGGGAACGCCGGCAAAACTGCTCTCCACCACGCCAGCGACCAGATCGCTGGCAGCGCCGCTGCTGCCTTTGTAAGGCACATGCTGCAGCTTGGCGCCGGTCATCGATACGAAAAGACCGCCCATCAAATGCTGCGCGCTGCCGTTGCCCGAAGATGCGTAGTGGATTGCGTCCGGCGCCGCCTTGGCCAGCGCAATGAATTCCTGCACATTGCGCGCCGCTACCTTTGGGTTGACCAGCAGCACATAGGGCGAGTCGACCAGCTTGGAAACAGGCGTGAAGCTCTTGATCGGGTCGTAGGGCATGGCCTTGTAGATCCACGGACTGATCACATGTGTCGTCGACACCATCACCAGTGTGTAGCCATCTGGCGCCGCCTTGGCGACGAAGTCGGTTCCGATGGTCGACCCTGCGCCGGCCTTGTTCTCGATGACGAATTGTTGGCCCATGGCGACCGACAGCTTTTGGCCAAGGATGCGCGCCACCACATCGGTGAAACCGCCCGGCGCAAATGGAACAATCAGCCGGACCGGCCGGTTCGGATAGCCTTGTGCAAATCCGTTGGGCAGGCCGAGCGCCAGCAGCGTGAGCACCAGCAGCGATCGCATGGCGGCTTTGCAAACAGTGTTCATTTCATTCGCCTTTGTAGCTGGGCTCTGGCATGGTGAAGTAGCTGTTCAGGATGTGGTAGACCATCATGTAGTTCTTCTGCTGAAAACTGGCGTGCGATATGCCAGCCATCACGCTGAACTGTTTGTTCATGTTCGGCAGCAGTTTGTAGAACGCGATCAGATCGTCAAGCCCGGCAATGCCGTCGTGCTCGCCGCGCAGGATGATCGTCGGCACGGTGATTTTTTTCGGATCGACCAGCGGCAGCCTGGAACACATGTCGACGTAGGTCCCGGTGGGCATCGAATCGTCGAGCGTCAGTATGGCGTCGGCGAAGGCTTCGACGGTCACGGCATCGGCGGTTCCGGGGTGGTCGCGCTGGAAGATGCTGTGCACGAAGGGGCGGTCAATCGGCCGGCGGTTGCTAGCCAGAAATTCGGGCATTTTTTTCTTGCGCTGGTCCAGCGTGTGGCTGCCTTCGCCGGTCCAAACAAAGGCGTCAAGCGCGAGCCTTGCCACCCGCTCGGGATGGCGCTCGGTGAAAAGCGCTGCCTTGAGCGCGCCCGAGGAGATGCCATACATCAGCAGCGATCGCGCGGCGCTGTTTTTCAGGATGTATTCGCTTCCCGCTTGCAGGTCGTCGGCGCCGTTGCTGATGTCGAAGTTGATGGCGCGGTGCTTGTCGGACCGGCCGTAGCCCTCGTTGTCCATCGTCCAGGTGTCAAATCCCTGGTCGCTGAACCAGTCCATCGCCGACGAATAGGGCCGCCCCGGCACCTGCAGGTCAAAGGTCGGTTGCGACGCCATCGACGAGCCGTGAACGAAGAAGATCGTTCCTTTGTAGGGCACCTTGGGCGAAGCCTTTTTCTCCCACAGGAAGAGCCGGATGTCATCTTTGCGGGTCCAGTGCGCGGTGCCGCCGTTCCATGTGACTGTTGCCATTGCGTCCAATTTTCCTTGGTTGTGTGCGATTTTCGGCGCAGCCCGCCTCAGCCCAGCTTCTTGACCAATACCTGACTCTTGCGGTCCCAGTTGTATTGGCGTCTGCGCGCCTCGGGTAGCTGCTCCGGATCCGCCTGTACAAAGCCGCGCTTGAGGAACCAGTGCATGGTGCGCGTCGTCAGCACGAAGATACTGTCCAGACCCATCGTTCGGGCACGCTGTTCGATGCGCTTGAGAACGCGTTCTCCGTCGCCCTGGCCTTGCGAGTCGGGCGAGACGGTCAGCGCGGCCATTTCCGCGCTGCGGTTTTCGGGGTAGGGATACAGCGCGGCGCAGGCGAAGATGACGCCGTCGTGCTCAAGGATGGTGTAGTTGCCCACGTCGCGCTCGATCTCGGTGCGGCTGCGCTTGACGAGCGTGCCGTCCTTCTCGAAAGGTTCGATTAGCTTGAGAATGTCGGCCACATCGTCGCCGGTAGCCTCGCGCAGGCTTTCGAGCTTTTCGTCGACGACCATGGTGCCGATGCCGTCGTGCACATAGACTTCCAGCAACAGAGCGCCATCGGTCGCGAAGCCCAGTATGTGGCTGCGTTCGACGCCGCCTTTGCAGGCCTTGACGCAGTGTTGCAGGTAAAAGGCGGTGTCGGTCGGCAGCACGGCAGGCGGCAGTTCCGACAGCAGTTTGTCGGCGGCGGCCAGCGGCAGTTCGGTGTCGATCGGGTTGTCCTCGCCTTCTGGTTCGCCGGGGCGAATTCGGATACCGGGCGTCTCGGTCAGGAAGATCAGCTTGTCGCTTTGCAGCGCGATGGCGACCGAGGTAGCCACTTCTTCCATGGTCAGGTTGAAGGCCTCGCCGGTCGGTGAAAAACCGAATGGCGATAGCAGCACCATGGCGCCAAAGTCCAGCGTGCGCTGGATGCCGGCGGTGTCGACCTTGCGGACCACGCCGGAGTGCTGGAAGTCGACGCCGTCGACGATTCCCACCGGCCGCGCACTGATGAAGTTACCCGACAAGACGCGCACCGTCGACCCGGCCATCGGCGTGTTGGGCAGCCCCTGGCTGAACGCCGCCTCGATTTCGTAGCGTATCTGGCCGGCCGCTTCCTGCGCGCAGTCGAGCGCGACCTCGTCGGTGATACGCAGGCCACCGGCGAAGCGCGGCTGGTGGCCCTTGGCCTTGAGCTGCTCGTTGACCTGCGGCCTGAAGCCATGCACCAGGACCACCTTGACGCCCATGCTCTGTATCAGCGCCAGGTCCTGCGCGATGCCGCTGAGCTTGCCAGCGGCAATCGCCTCGCCGGCGATGGCCACGACGAAGGTCTTTCCGCGGTGCAGGTGAATGTAGGGCGCCACCGATCGGAACCACGGAACGAAGGTGAAATTGAATACGGCGGACATCGTTGCGGGTGGTGAAGATGGCTGGGCGTGTGCAGGAGAAAAGTGTAGCAGTCGTGCTGTGGCAGTCGCGGCGGGCAAAAATCGCGGCACCGGATAATCGGCCCATGTCCGAACCGGTTATCGCGTTCCCCGAATCTCTGCCGGTATCTGCGATGCGCGGCGAGATCGTCGCTACCCTGTCGGCCCACCAAGTCATCATCGTTTGCGGCGAGACCGGCTCGGGAAAGACCACCCAGTTGCCCAAGATGGCGCTGGCCATGGGCCGCGGCAAGCGTGCCGTAGCGCAGCATGGATGGGGACAGCCGGCCTGTGCGCCGGGTCAGGGCAAGCTGATAGGACACACGCAACCGCGGCGTATCGCGGCCAGCAGCGTCGCCAAACGCATCGCCGAAGAGCTGAAGACTCCGCTGGGCGAGGTGGTCGGCTTTAAGGTGCGCTTTCAGGACCGGCTGTCGCGGGAGGCTTCGATCAAGCTGATGACGGACGGTATTTTGCTTGCGGAGACGCAGAGCGACCCGCTGCTCAAGGCCTATGACACGCTGATCATCGACGAGGCGCACGAGCGCAGCCTGAATATCGATTTCCTGCTCGGTTACCTGCGCCAGATACTGCCACGCCGTCCTGACCTGAAGGTCATCGTGACTTCTGCCACCATCGACGCGCAGCGCTTCGCCGACCACTTTGCGTCGAGCCGCGGACCGGCGCCCGTGATCATGGTGTCGGGCCGCATGTTCCCGGTGGAGCAGCGGTACCGCCCGTTCGAGGAGTCGCGCGACTATGACCTGCATAACGCCATTGCCGACGCCGTCGACGAGCTGTGGCGCGACGGGCGCAATGCCGGCGACATATTGGTTTTCCTGCCCGGCGAGCGCGAAATTCGGGAGGCGGCCGACCATCTGCGCAAGCATTTGAGCCACCAGCCGGTGACGCGCCAAACCGAGGTGCTCCCGCTGTTCGCGCGCCTGAGCCAGGCCGAGCAGGACCGTATTTTTGACGGCCACGGCGGGCGCCGAATCGTGTTGGCGACCAATGTCGCCGAGACCTCGCTGACGGTTCCCGGTATCCGCTATGTGATCGACGTTGGTACCGCACGCATGAAGCGCTACAGCTTCAGGAGCAAGGTGGAGCAGCTGCTGGTCGAGCCGATCAGCCAGTCGTCGGCCAACCAACGCGCCGGGCGCTGCGGTCGCGTCGCCGACGGCATCTGCATCAGGCTGTATGAGCAGCAGGACTTCGACCAGCGACCGCGCTTCACCGACCCGGAAATCCTGCGCAGCTCGCTGGCTGGCGTGATACTGCGCATGAAGTCGCTGCATCTGGGTGTGGTGGAGGACTTCCCATTCATCGAGCGGCCGCAAGCCAGGGCCATCGCCGACGGCTACCAGTTGCTGGCTGAACTCGGCGCCGTCGACGGCGCCAACGAGCTCACCGCCATCGGCAGCGAACTTGCGCGCCTGCCGCTGGATCCGCGGGTGGGCCGCATGATTCTGGAGGCGCGCGCGCGCCAGTCGCTCGACGAGGTGCTGGTCATCGCCAGTGCGCTGAGCGTGCAGGACGTGCGCGAGCGGCCGATGGACGCACAGGCGGCGGCCGACGCCGCGCACCAGAAGTTCGACGACGACAGGAGCGAGTTCAGCGGCTACCTCAAGCTGTGGAAATGGATCGGGCACGCGCGCGGCGAGAAGGGCAGCGCGGAGCATCGACTGTCCAACCGCCAGTACGAGTTGCTGTTGCGCCAAAATTTTGTCAGCCCGCGCCGCGTGCGCGAGTGGAAGGACATCTATTCCCAGTTGCAGACCGTGGTGGCCGAGCATCAGTGGCGCATCAACAGCACGCCGGCCAGTTATGAGCAGCTGCATCTGTCGATGCTGGCGGGACTGCTGGGCAATATTGGCTGCAAGCTCGACGACGACGACGTGTACCTCGGCGCGCGCGGCATCAAATTTCACCGCCACCCCGGAGCGCACCTGTCCAAGAAGCCCGGCCGCTGGATCCTGGCAGCCGAGCTGGTGGAGACCACGCGTCTGTTCGGTCGTGGCATCGCGGCCATAGAGCCGCAGTGGATCGAACAGGTTGGTAGCCACCTGCTGAAGAAGCAGCTGCTGGAACCGCACTGGGAGAAGAAAGCGGCCGAGGTAATCGCGCTGGAGCGCGCGACGCTGTACGGCATCGTCGTCTACCACGGACGTCGGGTGAACTATGCGCGGGTGGACCCGCAGGCCGCGCGGGAGATGTTTATCCGCGAGGCGTTGGCGGGTGGGCAGTGGGACAGCAATCTGCCGTTTCTCGCCGCCAACCGCAAGCTGGTGGCACAGGTGCAGGACTTAGAGCACAAGTCGCGCCGCCAGGATGTGCTGGTGGACGACGAACTGATCTACGCCTTTTACGATCAGCAGCTTCCCGCGGAGGTCTGCAGTGGCCACAGCCTGGAGCGCTGGTACCGCGAGGAAGTGCGTCGCCGACCGCAGCTGCTGGCGCTCACGCGCGACGAACTGATGCGCCACGAGGCGACGGGAATCACGACCAGCGCCTTTCCGCGTACGCTGCGCTTGGGCGGAATTGATTGCCAGGCGCAGTACCTGCACGAGCCCGGCGACCCGCGCGATGGCCTGAGCGTGACGATTCCGATCTTCGTCCTCAACCAGGTCAACGAAGATCGCTGCGAATGGCTGGTCCCGGGAATGCTCAAGGACAAGCTGTTGGCGCTGCTCAAGAGCCTGCACCAGAGACCGCGTTCGCGCTTCGTTCCACTGCCGCAGAGCGCGGCGCGCATCGCGGCCCAGCTGGGAGCGCCAGAATGTTTCGGCCACGCCAGCCTGCTGGAGGCCTTGCTGCGCATTGTTCGTGATGAGACCTCGCTCGACATACAGCGCGGCGACTTCAAGCTCGAGACATTGAGCCCGCACCTGTTCATGCACTTTCGGGTCGTCGACGAGCATGGTCGACAGCTGGGAACCGGCCGCAGCCTGGGCGCGATCAAGGCCGAATTCGGCGCGCAGGCGCGCGGTGCATTCCAGGCGCTTGCCGGGATCAAGCTCGGCGAGCAGCGGTCCGCGCCGACGGCCGCCGCCACCGCGTCAGCCCCCGGCGACAGCAGGTCGGGTGCGTCGGGTTCGCATCCGGTTGCGGCGGACTCTCCTAGCGCGTCGGCCCCTGCCGCTGCTGCGCCCGCAGTTGCTGTGCAACAGCGCTACACCGGCTGGAGTTTTGGCGAACTTCCCGAGCTGCTCGAGATTCGCAAGGCCGGTCAGGTGTTGGTTGGGTTTCCAGCGCTGATCGACGCCGGCGACTCGGTGTTGATCGAGGTGTTTGACGAGCCCGGCGTCGCCGCCGCGCGCCACCGCGGTGGCCTGCGCCGGCTGTTCGCGCTGCAACTCAGGGACGCGCTCAAATATCTGGAAAAGAACCTGCCCGAGCTGCAGAAGATGGGCGCTGCCTATATGCCGCTGGGCACGCTCGACGAGCTGCGCACCCAGCTGCTCGAGCTCGCGATGGACCGCGCCTTCTTGCGCGAGCCGCTGCCCGCCGACGCGCAAGCCTTTCAGCGTCGCGTCGACGAGGGCCGTGGCCGCTTGACCTTGATCGCCAACGAGATTGCGCGCTTGGCTGCCGGTATTTTGGCCGAGTACGCGCTGGCCCAGCGCAAGATCAAGGACAGCAAACACGCGCCAGAAGCCGTTGCCGACGCCGCGCAGCAGTTGCAGCGCCTGATGCCCAAACGATTTCTGGTGACGACGCCGTGGCCTCAGTTGCAGCATGTCGCGCGGTATCTGAAGGCCATCGTGCTGCGGCTGGAGAAGGTCCGCAGCGACCCTGCGCGCGACGCTTCGCGCCTGGCGGAGCTGCAGCCCTTGGAGTCGCGTTGTTGGCGGCTGCTGGCAGAGCGCAAGGGCGTTGCGGACGCGCGGGTCGACGAGTTTCGCTGGCTGGTCGAAGAGCTGCGGGTGAGCTTTTTTGCACAAGAACTGCGAACGCCACAGCCGGTCAGCGTGAAGCGGCTTGAAAAGGCCTGGCAGCAGATCACCCAATGAAGGCAGCCGTGCGCCGAGCAGCGTCGTCCATTTGTTCCGGTTTGCGCCGCCAGTGGGTGCTGGGGCTGCAGCGTGCCACCCGGCTTGACGCGACCATCAAGGGCATGCTGTGGATGGCGCTGTCGGGCCTGCTGCTCGTGCTCCTCAATGTGATTTGCCGCTATCTGGCGCAGCAATTGCACCCGCTGCAGGCGCAGTTCCTGCGCTACTTCGGCGCGGTGCTCGTGATGCTGCCGCTGGTGGGGCGATCGGGCTGGTCGGCCTGCTGGCCCAGGCAGGTGGGGGGTCAATTCGCCCGTGGCGCCGTTCATGCAGCCGGCCTGAGCATCTGGTTCATCGCCTTGCCGCGCATTCCGATTGCCGACACCACGGCGATCGCTTTCACCGGGCCGATCTTCATCATGCTCGGCGCGCGAATTTTCCTGGCCGAGGAGATGCGCTGGGAGCGGTGGGTCGCGGCCGGCATCGGTCTTGTGGGCGTGCTGATCGTTGTCGGACCCGGGCTGTCGGGTGCCGGCGGTGTCTACAGCCTGCTGATGCTCGCGTCGAGCCCGGTCCTTGCCGCCTCTTTGTTGATGACGAAGGCGCTGACTCGCACCGAGCGGGTGGACGTGCTTGTCCTGTGGCAGGCCATCACGGTCACGCTGTTTAGCCTGCCGCTGGCCCTGTGGTTCTGGAGCGCGCCCAATGCCTGGCAGTGGCTCGGCTTTGTCGCGGCCGGTGGCCTGGGCGCGGCTGGACAGTACTGCCTGGCGCGCAGTTTTTCGGTGGCCGATATATCGGCGTCGCAGTCGGTACGCTTTCTCGACCTGGTGTGGGCGGCCATGCTGGGCTGGATGCTTTTTGGTGAGCATCCGAGCCACTTCACGCTGATTGGCGGCGCGCTGATCTGCATGGGAACGCTGTGGGCGGCCCGCCGAGAGTCGCGCAGGCTTGCACGCTGAACCGGCTCCCCGGTGCCCCCCTGCGACCGGCGCAAAGCCGGCGTGGGACTGGCACGGTCCGCCGCAAGCGGCCGCACTGCGATGTCGGCTCGCTTTACAGGCGCTTGCGCTGAAGATGGGAGACCGGCTCACGCTTTCCGGGAAAAGTGCCGCAAGGCCTCGGCGGGCGGTCTGGTGAATCCCTTTATCGACCAGTCTGCTATGTCGGGCCGCTTTACATGCTTCTAGATGTCTACGGCGTCATGGTAAAAAAATTTCAATGAATTCAACGGCTCGCAGCGCTGGCCCACAAGTTGCTTTTGCAACTTTGTCGCACTCTGTTACAGCGACGAGCAGCATTTAAACCATTAGGAGTTCTTCATGAAATTTAGTACATCGATTAACGCCATCTGCGCGGGCATTGTCCGGGTCAGGCGCAAGGCGAATCCCGCAAGCCAGGGCATCGGCACACCGGGCGTATGGCAATGGGGGACGGTCGCCGTGCTTCTCAGCCTGAGCGGTGCCGCATCGGCCAGTATTGTTCTTCAGACCGCCAACAATCCCACCGGCAATCAGTCCTACAGTGGCGTTGGCGTGCGATTCCACGTTAACAGTTCGATCGACGTGACCGACCTGGGCATTTTCGATAGCGATCAGGATGGAATCGTGGGCGATGGCACGCTGTCGGCCACCTTGTTCAAAGCCGATGGCAGCGTGCTGGCTACCCAGACATTCACAAATGGCGCACCGGGCACTCTGGACGCAAAGTACCGGTTCAAGACGCTGACTGGGCCTGTCACCCTGACCATCGGAGATTATGTGTTGGCGGGTTACGGCTGGTCCGGGCTGGATAGCGAACACAACAGCAATTTAGGGGGTTTGGCAGAAACCTTTAGCGGCTCCGCCCTGGTGTCGTATGTCGACGCGCCGTTCGGCAGCATGCCCGGAATCGATGCGGACACGGTAATGCCCACTACTGTGTTCGGGAGTACCAACTATTTTTCGGCTGCCAACATGCATTTTGACGCCACCCCCGTACCCGAGCCCGCATCCCTGGCGCTGCTAGGGTTGGGCCTCGCCGGGCTGGGATGGAGCCGTCGCAAGACAGTCAAGGCCTGAGCAGGCTCCTGCAGGCGGACCCCCGCGGGGGTATGCGCGATGCGCGGCGCCTAAAGCGCTGCCAGTCGCTCCAGGGCTGCGGCCAGCGTTTCGTCCTTCTTCGCAAAACAGAAGCGCACGACACGCTGATCAAACCCGTCGGCGTAGAAGGCCGACAGCGGAATGGCCGCCACGCCGATTTCGCTGGTGAGCCACTTGCAGAAATCGGCCTCGCCCAAAGAACGCTCCGAAACGCCGAGCTGCGATATGTCGACGCACTGAAAATAGCTGCCTTCGCTGGGAAGCAGCCTGAAGCGCGTCTTCGCCAGGCCATCGCGAAAAAGGTCGCGCTTGCGCTGGTAAAAGGCCGGCAGATCCCGATAGGGTGCGGGGTCGCGCAGGTAGTGCGCCAGCCCGTGCTGCACGGGCGTGTTGACCGTGAAGACATTGAACTGGTGCACCTTGCGGAACTCGGCACTCAGGGCAGCGGGCGCCGCCACAAAGCCCACCTTCCAGCCGGTCACATGGTAGGTCTTGCCGAAGCTCGAGACGATGAAGGCGCGGGCTGCCAGGCCCGCGAAACGTGCGGCGCTTTGGTGCTCCTGCCCGTCGAACACCATGTGCTCGTAGACCTCGTCGCTGATCAGCAGGACATCGGTGGGCGCCAGTATGTCCTGCAGCCTGCACATGTCGGCATGGCTCCAGACGGTGGCGCTGGGGTTGTGCGGGCTGTTGATCAGCATGGCGCGGGTCCGGGGCCCGATGGCTGCGCTGATCCGGTCGAAATCGGGCCTGAAGCTGCCAGGCGTGAGTGCAACCCGAACCACGGTGCCGCCGGCGAGTTCAATGTTGGGAATGTAGCTGTCGTAGCAGGGCTCCAGAACGATCACCTCGTCACCGGGTCGCACCACGGCCAGTATGGCGGTGATGATCGCCTGCGTTGCGCCGGCGGTGATGGTGATTTCGCTGCCCGCGTCGTAGACCCGGCCGCCGGATGGGCCATGCCAGGCGCCCATTTTCGCAGCGATTGCCTCGCGCAGGGCGGGGATGCCGGTCATCGGCGGGTACTGGTTCAGACCGCGCTGCATCGCCCCCGATACCGCCGCGACCAGCGCGGGATCGCAGTTGAAATCCGGGAAGCCCTGGCCAAGGTTGACCGCGCCTTTTTCAAGCGCCAGCCCCGACATGACGGTGAAGATATTGGTGCCCACGGCAGGCAGTTTGGAGACCAGTTCGGGAGTGCGGGCGGCGACAGGGTTCATGGCGGATCAGGGCTTGTGGGTTGCTGGGTGGGCTACGGTGATCGCTTGGCTACAGCCCGTAGTCGCTCGCGTGTCCGGACATCGCACGGGTGACTAGGTTGCGGTCGAGCCGGTCGCTCAGGAGCTCGGCGAATTTGAAGACGAAATTGCGCAGGTAGGCGCTGCGCTTGAAAGCCACCCGGGTCAGGTTCTTGCCGAACAGGTGCCCGACCGGGCGCACCACCAGTGCGCCATCGCCCACGATGTCGCGCACTGCCATTTCGGCCGCGATACCCACGCCCAGACCGAGTCGCACATAGGTGGTAATCACATCCGAGTCGATCGCCTCGAGCGCGATACGCGGCTGGAGCTTGTGGGTGGCGAAGGCCTGGTCGATCCGGGCGCGGCCGGTGAAGGAGGGGTGGTAGGTGATGAGCGCTTCAGCGGCGATGTCTTCGAGCGTGAGTCGCTCCACGTTGCAAAGGCGGTGGCCCGCCTGCAGCACCAGCATGTGCTGCCACTCGTAGCAGGGCAGCGTCACCAACTCGCTGTAGGTCGCCAAGGACTCGGTGGCGATGCCGATCTCGGCCACTTCGTCGATCACCATCTGCGCGACTTGGTCGGGCGCGCCCTGGTGCAGGCTGATGTTGACCTTGGGATAGGCCAGGCGCAGCTTGGAGACCGCCTCGGGCAGGACATAGCGTGCCTGGGTATGCGTGGTGGCGATGGACAGCGTTCCGCTGTCCTGTGCGCTGTATTCCTCGCCGATGCGCTTGAGGTTGCCGAGTTCGCGCAATATCAGGTCGATGCTTTTGAGCACATGCTGACCGGGTTCGGTGACGCGCTTGAGGCGCTTGCCGTGACGGGCAAATATCTCGATACCGAGTTCTCCCTCCAACTCGATGATGGCCTTGGACACGCCGGGCTGCGAGGTGTGCAGTGCCTTGGCAGCCTCGGTCAGATTCAGATTGCGGCGAACCGCTTCCTGGACAAAGCGGAACTGGTGCAGGTTCATATCGGATGGTGCATATGGATCGGAGTCATTATGCCTCCCCTGATCGTCGCTCCCGGTCGGGCGGTCTTAGCCCAGCGCGATCTGTGCCATCAGGTCGACCATGCGCGGATCCTCGCCGATCGCAGCTTGCAGGCGCAAGCCCAGTCCGGGGTGCGCGCGCTGGAGCATCGCCACCAGTTCGGGCAGGTCTTGGCGCGCATGTCGCCCCACGCCCAGGAACATCGGCACCACGCTGATATGCCCCGCCCCATCCGCAACCAGCGACCGCACCGCAGTTGGCAGGTCGGGTTGCATCAGTTCCAGATAGGCGCAGGCAACCATCGCGCTCGGATCGAGCTCGCGCACCCGGGCCGCCACCGCCTCGATCGGTTTAGACCACAGCGGGTCGCGCGAGCCGTGGGCGAACAGCACGATGGCATTGGCGGCCCTGCTCATCGGCGCAGCACCAGCCAGCCGAAGGCCGACAGCGACAGCAGGGAGTAGATCAGCCCGGGGGCTGCGGCAGTCAGCCAAGGCCACCAATTTCGAAGGTTGCCGAAATGGCCAAACATATCGTTGAGCAGGAAGAAGCTGATGCCGCTGAGGACGCCGATGAATACGAAGGTCGAGATGCCGCTGTTCCTGAAGTGCAGGTAGGCAAAGGGCAGGGCGAGCACCACCATCACCAGGCAGCTCAGCGGATAGAAAACCTTGCGCCAGAACTCGATGGCATAGCGCTGCGACGACTGGCCGTTGGCGTCAAGGTGGCGCATGAACTGGAACAGGTCGACGATCGGCATCCGTTCGGGCCGCACCAGCGCCACCGACACCATCTCCGCGCTCAGCGTGGTGGGCCAGCGCAGTTCGCTCAGACGGCTTTGGAGGGCCCTGGGCTCGCCGGTGGCGTCCGGGTTGAATTCGGTTCGCACCACGTCTTGCAGCGTCCAGGCTTCGTCGGCGTCGAAGCGCGCGCTTTG
>Ga0114970_10002242_pt1 | contig 14515 bp, 14 predicted proteins | sample M_140205_XF_Meta_FD_87030 | JGI IMG/M metagenome (GOLD analysis project Ga0114970, IMG submission 87030) | Freshwater microbial communities from Lake Montjoie, Canada to study carbon cycling - M_140205_XF_MetaG | ecosystem: Environmental > Aquatic > Freshwater > Lake | place: Lake Montjoie... | reverse complement strand
ATTAAAAAATTTATTAAAAAAAAAAAATATTTCATTATTAGTTAAATATAATGGCGAATCATATAAATTAGAAAATTCAATAACTAGAATATTAAATAAAATATTTAATAAAAAAATTGGCGCATCAATGATCCGTCATATTTATTTATCATCAAAATATAAAAATATAATTAAAGAACAAGAACAAGATTCTAAAAATATGTCCCATAATTTATTAACACAAAAAGATTATATTAAAATTTAATCTTTAGTTGAAACTAAAACATTCATATAATCAGATGCATCAACAGAAAAATTAAAAACTCCCGTTAATTTTATAGTTAAATTGACATCATTACTTGTTAATAAACTAGAATGAGTAAAACCGCGATATATATGTACATTTTCATTTGCAATATCAACATATGAAAAAATATCATATGAAAGCCCATCTATTACGACAGACATTGCCATAATTCCGTAAAAATCAACATAAAATGTAAAATTTGCATCTATTAATAGAGTTTGTCCCGCTGTTGTTCCTGTTAATGTTTGGTTAAAAATTACAAGTAATTCATTCCCTATTGCTGGAGGTTGATTATAAATATAATTTGCATAATATTTTTCATATCCAAGGCTTCCGCCCTGACTAACCCATGATAAATTTTTAGATCCATCAGTTTGTAAAAGTTGATTATTTGCTCCATCTAAACTAAATGGATTATTCATTGAATTTGTTTTTAATGATATATCCGCAAATAATAATTCATCAGTATTAGTTAAAGCAATATCACTAGCACCAACACTAAAATTTAAATTACCACTATTAAAATCAATTGTTGTCTGGGGAACAATTCCTTGTGTAATATTTAATACATTATTTAAGGCTTGAATATTTGGTGTTGTTAGTTCATTTATTGTAGCAGTTGTAATATTTATATTTTGTTCTAAATCAATATTACCAATAATTCCAACGACTCCATCAATAACATTATTATCTGTATTTATTAAGCTTGATATTCCAGCTTCTCCTTCTGGTATTTTAGATTGTATTAATAATGCCAATTCATCTAAAATTGTAGTGTTTGAAAGTAAACTATTTATACTCATTATAATATATAAATAGATTATATTTTTTTTTTATTGAATTTCTAAAATTGAAACTTGCGTATAATCTTGACCACTAGTATTAAATTTAACGGGTAATGTTATTTCGACATTAGATAAAGTTAAGCTTATTTGTTGAGTTGTTGCTACATTCACAAATTCAAATATTATTCCCCTAAAAACAGTTAATCCCAAATCTTCATTATTAACATATGATTGGACAGTTTGTTGAATAACACCGTTTAAACTACAATTAATATTTATTGCATCAGAGCCAACACTTGGAACAAATGTAAAATATAATTTACATACAGTGGTTTTGCCAACTGTAAAATTGCTCAAAGTTGCTAAATATAATGTGAGTGATGTTGCCAAAAATACCGGTGCGGATTGTGTTGTATAATATACAATCTGTTTAAATAATCCAGCATCATTTATTATATTATCAATCCATTTTAGAGTATTATTTCCATTTGTTGAAAGCAACTGCCCAACAGTTCCATCAGTACTAAAAATATTTTCATCTGCATCTAAAGATAATACTACACCCGATAAATCAAAATCTGCACTATTTAATGTACATATTCCAGTAGATCCGGCCGTAAATGTTATACTATTATTATTAATTAAAATTTGTGAAACTTCTTCATTTTGTATTAATAAATTTGATGTTGAATTTATTGTATCATCACTAATTGAAGTACTAACAACCATTTCAGAAACTGAAATATCACTCGATAAATTAACAAATCCGACAGATTCAGTATTTGATAACACAAAATTATTATCATTATTATTTAATGTTCGAATACCATTTCCCTGTATTCCAGATTCAACATAATCAGTTAATTCTTTTATTATTTTTGGATTTTCAATTAAACTATTTATACTCATTGTATATAATTATATTATATATTTTTTTTTTTAATATTCAGAAACATTTAAACTTAAATAATCATTAACATCCACATTAATAGTTCCAGTTGTTGAAACCAAATTAATACCCAAAGCGACACTTTCAGTTGTGTTTATTTGTGATAAAATTATTTTTTTTGGAAAATGAACACCAGATACAGAATTATTACATACTATAGATTGAGTTATTGCATCAAATGTGACAACAATTGTAAATTCAGTACCGATAACACCAGAAAAACAAGTAAATGAAATATCATAAAGACAAGTTTTGCCAATTGTTAAGCCAGATATCGCATTATTAATATAAACTGAAATACTCGCTCCGCCAGTTGGTGTCATTTGTTGATTAAATTGAAATATATTTTTTACCAGTCCCACAGGTTGCCCCGCATCTGCCCATATTGCGGTATTATTTCCATCAGTTGCCAAAACTTGCCCTATGGTTCCATCTGTATAATATGGACTTATCATATTATTTAATTTTAAATTTGTATTAACAAGATTACAAATATTTGTATTTAATAATTCAATATAATTATCATTATTAATTTGTAAAGTTATATTATCTTGAGATAATGAAATTTTATTATTATTTGCTTCAATTGATAATATTGAATTACTAGTTGTTATTTCTGAGGTTTGTACAAATGATGAACAAGTTATTTTATTAACTGACATATTAGGTTTTAAATTTACTGTTCCGACTAAATCGACAACTGAAAGTTCAACATTGCCATCATTATTTTCTAATGTTTTAATTGTCACATTCGATATTCGAGAATCAACTTCTGCTATAATCTCATCTAAAATTTTAGGATTTGTTAGTATGGAATTTATACTCATTATTATATATTATATAAATACATAATAATTATAAATTAATTATTCAAAAAATAAATCTCGATTATGGGCCATTTGAACTTCTCCACCATGGGGCATTTTTCGACGACCTCCGAGCAGTTTAAGTCCAGATTTAACAAGTTCTGGATTTGCTGATAAAAATTTAGCGGCAGATCTTACAGTTCCAAATGCTTTACGGAAAAAATCTTTAATACCAGATCCAGACATAAAAGCATTTTTCATTAATGCATTTTTATATTCAGTATGTGAAACGATGGGTAGATTTTCAGAAATTTTAAGTACATTATCTGGAGCATTAAGTAAATAATTTGTATATTGGGTTCCAACTCGTTTAAGAACTGCATTATTTACGGCTATCACGTAAAGTGTCACATTTGAAAGATCAGCGCCGGTATTATTTGTTAAAGAAATATTTAATACTTGAAAAATAAATTTTCCAACAGAACCTTCAGCAAGACCAGAACGAACGCCAAGTTGCGACGGTTCAAGAACAAGCACAGAACCACAACCAGAAAGAACGGGATTATTTGCAGGATCGGCGGCATTTAATGAGGCATTGAGAGATTGGCCTAAAAAGCATTGACGGCTCATGCTAAGCCCAGATTCTCGGCTAACATCAAATAATTGATTACCATTTGCGGCCGATAATTGGGGTTGTCCGTTATCAATACTAATTGAAACACCGTTAATTGTTAAATAAACGTTTGGCAATTCTGCATCACGAGTTCCAACAGATGGAACAGCCGCAATAATAAATTTAGCGGGCATATTTGTGACGGTTACAGTTTGTGAAGAAAGCGCAACAGTTGAACCATTTGTAACAGTTCCAACATTTGTTAAAAAATATTGATAGTTATTATATGGAATAACAGATTCGCGGGGAATAGTTGGAATCATATGATCATATGGAGTTAAATATATACAAAATAATGTAGCATTTGCACCAAGAGATACAACCGGAGCAGTATATGTAAGTCCAGTTTGTGCACCACCAAAAGAAAACATATTATCCCAAAGTTTAGGCACATAAACTAATTGGATTTGTTCACCAGTAATTCCATAAAGTCCGGCTTTTGATACGGATGAAATATTTGTAAATGGGTCAATCAATGGTTCATATAGATTGCAAGTTATGACAACATTTTGTGTTGTATTTGCAGGAATAACATTTCCAGTAATAGAAAAACCAACTGTTCGAGGTTTCCATACTCCGTCGCCTTCAAGATTAGATGTATATGATGCAAGAGGTGAAAGATTCGAACCGGTGGCATTTGCATAAGATGAAATTAAATCAGGCATTGTATTTTGATAAAAATTCATATCTTCCGGACTCATTACAACCCGAGAAATCATATTAAGAATTTCAGATGTATTAAGTGAATATGACGCTTGATTTATTGTGTGGCTGTTATTTTGAATACAAGAATTAAGCGGGAATTGTCTAAATCCGAAATTATCAGATGTGACAAATGATAATTCGCCTGCTGTTGCGTTTGTGACGGGAATTGTCACTGTGACGGGGCAAGTCATAACTAACCGAGAATCTCTCAAATTATATTCACCAATATTATTAAGGGCAAAATTTGTACCAGAATTAGAATGAGATGATGACGTAAGGGGAACATATGCGACATTTTGAGCGCCTTCCTTAAAAACATGATCGATTTTATTTTCACTATGGGCATCGAGTCGATTATCTACGACTTTTAAAAAATGTGTTTCTACTGATTGCATTATATATTATTGTTATAGATAAAAAAAAATAAAAAATTTATTAAATTGTATTTTATATATTTAAATTAAAAATTTATTATAAACAGATTTTTTTATAAACATAAATTTAATTTCAATAGCTTGTCCTTTTTCAAGATACAATGGGTAAATATTTCCTAATGTATCAGAAAATGATAATGCCGCCGATACTTCGTATAATGAGCCTCTATTTGTAAATTCAAAAACTCGAAATAATGACGGAGCATTATATATAAATATTTTACTTGATACGCCCGCATCGTTTGATAATGAGATATCTGGGATAAAATCCGTTAAAATTGAATTATAATTTAAATTTTGCGTTCCTTGCGCATCATTAATATAGAATGTTTCAGTCTTAACGGGCATAGTTGTTGATATAAATATATTTCTTAAATATGACATATAAGCTAAACTTATAAACTCCTGAGACGTAATATTATATACCACAGCATTTATTGTTTTTTGGTTTAAAGTATTATTATTTTGAATTCGAAATATTGCATCAACTCCGAACGGTTGGCTATATCCATAAAATTGATACGGAACACCAACAAAAAATATAGATGATGGAGAATTAAAAGCAATTAATATTGGAACTGATAAATCATTAGTTGCATCAAATAGAGGCGGTGAATATAAAGCGATTAAATTTGTATTACAATCGTAATAAAAAAATGCATCTGGAGAATCTGCTATTGCCTCGGTTCCCGCTTTTGTTTTTAAATTAGCCAATGCATTTTTTAGTGCAACATTCATAATATTAATTATTGATTGATACTGATATAAAAAATAATAATTTGAAAATGTCTGTGTTGGTGTATTTTCTTGAGGAATTATTGATACTGGAGGTTCAACTTCTGGTTGAAATTGCCAATAAATACGATCGCTGAGAATATCATTATATGATAATGTAAATGAATTTATCATTTTATTTATATCTAAAACTGGAGTTTGGACCAAACATTGAATTAGTGGTAAATTAATACACGGAACTGAAAACCGAATAATTGACCCGTAGTAATCTTGCATATTATCTAATATTGCATCAGATGGATTAATTGACAATCTCGCAAGTTGTGGCTCAAGTGTTGGACCTGAAACAAGCCCAGAATTTTGAGGATTTATATTTGTTATTGATAAATTAAAATATTGTACATTTGGAGTTTGCATTATATATAATAATATTATATTATTTTTTTTTTAAATATTTTAATACATAATTTGCAACAATTAAATCAGGTGAAGTTTTGCCCATAAAATATTTTTTTAAATATTGATTTTCAGTTAATAAATAATTATGCAATCTATGCGTAACAAACATTCCGCATGTATCAGTATTTTTTGATTGTAATAAATATTCATTATAATTAACATTATACGGCTTTAATAATAATTCTAATATATCAGATTTTTCATTATATTCAATTCTCTGTTGAGTTGTTAAGAGATCGAGCCAAAAATCAATAGGTTTTCCGAATGAATCAAAATATTGAATTCCGCTATCATTAATAAATAATGTTGTGTAATGACCCATATATTTTGATTGTAGCAAATATAAAATTATAACTTTATGTGTATTTAAAAATAAATTTGATATTTTTTTTAAATTTGTAAATTCATCATAAGTATATATATCCGCGTCTGGATTTAAATATTGCATTTCTTGAAAATTTAATGGATAATTTAGTTTATTTTTATTATTCATATATAATAAAAATAGAAATTTATAATAATACAATATATCTATCTGAAATTATAAATTTAGGATTGCCTTTATTTATAATAACAAATTTTGATTTTATGGAAGTTATCGATTTTATAACTGTTTTTGATAGATGTAATTTTTTTTCATATAAATAATTATATGACTCAGCGCCGGATTGTTTAGGAAATGTACATATAGATTTAGCTTCAAAAATTTGTGATTTTGTTTTTTTATAATCACATGGATCATGATGAGTATATAATATATAAATACCAGAACTTCGGCCATTTCTCATTATTTCATCCCGTAATCGCTCAATTTCTTTATTAATTTTTTTATTTGGGAAATCTTCAATATCATCAAATATTGTTAATAATGGCTTAGAATTTGCCGCTAATTCAGATACACTTAATGGATTTATTAACATATCATCGTCAATAACAACTCGAACTATATATTTTAAATCGTCAAGTGCTTTATCTTGAAGTTTTGAAGTAAATAATAAAATTTTTGACTTTGGGTATTTTTTATGGAATAATTCAATATATTTTCGAATCATAGAATAACTTTTACCACATCCAGATTCTCCACAAATATATATTCTGTCGTTTTGTTCTTCTTTATCAAATGTTGTTAAAAATGGGAAAAATGACTCATCTTTATCATTTAATCTAATTTTTTTTAAAACTTGTTTATCTTCAGGTAAATCATCAGAATCAATATAATATATTTTATTGATAACATTATTATTTTTTATGATATAAGCAATTTCTTTGCCCTTATTATTGTAATCTTCAAATGATAATGACATATAATATATATAAATATAATAAAATTTATATATATTTTAATAATTAAATATTTATAGAAATAACGGTAATACTACCGGAGCTACTGTTTTTATAACATCCCATGCGACATCATACCATTCACCGCCACAATGAGGGCAAGACATACAAACACCAGAACCAAGCGCTTTAAGGTCTTTATTTAATGTCTTTTTTTCAGAACGATCATAATTTCTTAATGGTTTTTTTGCATCTTTACCGAATAGCCGTTTACGAACTTCATATTTATCATATTTGTTTGCTGCAATTTTTTTAACTTTTGCGGGTTTTTTACCTCTAGCAACTGCTCGCGCTTCTGGTAATGCTTTTAAAAATTCTTGATATGTTTTTGCTCTATCTGCTTTGTCTTTAAATTCAATTCCTTGAACTTTTGCTTCTTGAAGAAATTGAATATATGGATTAGATTTTTTAGCAACTTTAGCTTTAGCAACTTTAGCAACTTTAGCAACTTTTGCGGGTTTTTTACCTCTAGCAACTGCTCGCGCTTCTGGTAATGCTTTTAAAAATTGTTTATATGTTTTTGCTCGGTCTGCTTTATCTTTAAAAGTAATGCCTTGAGATTTTGCTTCTTTAAGAAATTTAATATATTCATTTTTTTTAGCGCCTTTTTTAGAACCAGTCCCGCCCATAGATACACCACCAAGAGCAACACCGCCTAAAACATCACTATAATCTAAATCTAAATTTCCATCAGAATAGTCAGATTCAGAACTAGAATTTTTATTACGAATTAACATTGCCATTTATATATATATATTATATATATATAAAATTTTTATAGAATTATATATTTTTTACCAAATTGATTAATATTATTAATTTTTATAGATTTTAAATAAGTAATAGTTTCTGTATTTATTATTTCTTGAAAATATGATATTAATATTTTTAGTAAATCGTGTGATTCTTCTTTTTTTTTAGATTTTAATAATAAATATAATAAATCTATTTGTGAAAAAATAAGTTGTTGATTTAAATTTATATCTAATACATTATTTATATTAAATTTAATTTTTTGTAGTTCTTGATTTAATACATTAATAGTTGGAAAACTGCCACTATTTAATAATAATTCTAAAGTCGAAAAATCGGCTTGCATTGATGCTAACCGTGATAAATTTGAATTGATGAGTGGTTCTAATATTTTTAACATTTTTGTATCTCTTCTCATTTTTGCATTAGAATACATCCTTTTTATAACTTTAAAAATTTTTTGTTTTTTAAATTGTACACCAGTATCATATGCTAAATTTTCTAAAAAAATTTGTGGTCTATTTATACTATTACTGTGTGTAATTTGCCCATTTTTTGAGGTTATTTGATACATACAAGAAACTTCAACATATCGGCCCATATATGGTGTTACCATGTCTAATTTCATGATTGCCCCAAAATCTAATATTGCATCATATAAATATATTTTTTTATCAGTAGATTCGCCGTTTATATCTGGTTTATTTTCATTACGAAAACCATTTTTTATTTCTGACGGCGTCCAATGTATAGATTCACCGTTAGTATAATTTCCACATTTTAGATCGGCAAATTTTCGACCTAATTTATTATTTACTAATTTAAAAACTAATTTCTTTATATTGGTTTCTATAATTTTTACAGCGACTTCATCACCAACATCAAATAAAATAGTATTTGAACTGTCAATGTCAGATGGGTAATTTTGTAATCTATAATTGAATGAGCCATAAATTGCAGTATTATTTGTGAAAATAAATTCACTATCATCGAATTTTAAATATTTAACTAAATTTTTAGCTTGTGTTGGTATTGATTGCTTATTGCGAGCTAATCCCAATTTATTATCTGGTATTTGATTTATTAAACCGCCTCTTAATTTATGTTTAATATAAAGAGATTTTCTTTCTTTTTTAAATTGTTTTTTTGATATTATTTTTACATATGGATTTATTAGTTTTTGAATTTTATTTAATTTTATTTTTATTTCTTTCATTTTTTTTGTGTTTTTTGCTTTATATGCTTTTTCATATTGTGTATTTAAAATATTGCGAGTTGGTAATAAATCACTCAATGGATTACGTGGATCGTATAATTTTCGATTAAATTTGTAAATGTCACCATTTTTTTCTGTTACATACGATGCTAATATTTTTAGAGGCATTTTATATATTATATGAACATATAATTTTTATAAAGTTATTTATAATAACATAATTTATACTACATTTATTTCATCAATTTCAATATTAAAATAATCATAAATATCAGTATTTGCAACTCCGGCATTTACATTTATTACAATAGAAAATGTATCAGATACGAGAACTGATTGAAATGTTGTAAAATAATAAGATTGTGTAAGTCTAGTTTCAAGAGTTCCGTATGCGGTTGTATATTGTTGTATATTTCCATCAAGATTATTTAATTGAATATTTCCAAATCCAATAACACCACCTACGGCTGGTATATAATAACCTAAATTTGCTCTAATTAAATATTTCTTTGTTATATCTAAATTCGTAAATGCCTGAGTCCATAATGTAATAGATGCGCCACTTTGTGATGCGGGTTGCATTCCATTATTTTGATAAAATAATTTCATAATTTCACCAGTTTCAGTTTGAGGAGGAGACCAAATAGCAGATGCTCCAGCCTGTGAAGTTAAAACATCGCCAACATTACCAACCTCAGAACTTAAACTAATTGTACCGTTAATATTTAAACTTTCTAAAGAAATAGACGGGTCTAAATTGACGGTTCCAACTGACCCATCAACAGAAACTGAAACATTATTATCTGTATTAACTAAACTTGTGATTCCAGAACCACCCCCACCACCAATCGCAACTTTTAAAGAATCTAAAATAACAGGATTTGTTATAATTGAATTAATAGACATTATATATAATATGAAAATAAAAAAATTTTATATTTTGTTTTGTTATAATATATGAAAACTGTTATTATATCAAGATCTGACAGAATAAATAAAAAATATAAAGTTGTTGTTATGGATGGATTACGAAAAAAAACATTACATTTTGGACAAGCTGGAGCGAATGACTTTACAATTACTGGAGATAAAGACGCAAAATATAGATATATTGATAGACATAAAAAAAGGGAAAATTGGAATGACGAATTCACATCTGGTTTTTGGGCAGTTCATACGCTATGGTCAGAGCCATCAATTAATAAATCATTAAAAAAAATTAGTAGAGATTATGATATTAAAATTATAAATAATATTTGATTATAATATATGGATTTAGAATATATAAATTTATTAATTGGTTTATTAGCTTTAATCTCATCGTTTGCTAGCCATCTAAGACACAGTAAATGTTGTTTTGGGTTGGTAGAGCTTGATATGAAAGAAGATATTATTAATAGTTCAAAGAATAGCCCACAGACTGACCATAGAAAAATTAATGAAAGTAATGTTTAATATTTTACTTAAAAAATATATTTTTGTCCCCAATGTCGACAATAATTATTAATAGATTTATGTTGAGATTGGGGACAAAAATATTTATAAAAAAGAACTATATATACAAAGTCAAAAATATATATTACTTAAAAAGTTTTCTATAATTAGAAATATTATTTATGTCAAAACATAGCCTTCAGACGAGTTATAGAAATATTTTTATATAGAAATAATATTTAAGTAATTCTAATTTTTATTTTAATATAGAAAACCATATAAGAAAAAATTATATATATATATTATATATAATATTAATATGGACCATCTAGAAATTTTAAACTCAAATAATTTAATATATTTTTCAATGTGGATGACTGCAACTAAAAATCAAGAAACAAATAAAGTTAAAAAAATTCCACATTTTCCAAAAAATTATAAATCTTTGACAACATCAACAATTTTTGAAGATTGGCACACATTGATTTCTATTAGAACTGGTATTATTTCTGATATATTTGTTATTGATATCGACGATTTAGAAAATGAAACATCTAAAGCATTAAATAATATTTGTTTTAAATATTGTGGCTGGAAAGTCGCAACTCGTAAGGGATACCATTACTATTTTAAATATGATGAAAGATTAAATAATTATGAACAACAATCTAAAGCATCAAATATTAATAATGTATTGGGATTCGATACTCGCGGGAATGGTGGAATTATATTTTTTGGCAATTATAAATTTGATGGACAAATTGTTAAATATGAATTATTAGATAAAGAACCAACATTAAAAATAATGACAGAAGAAATATTTGAATATGTAAAATTATTATTAGATCCAAATAATAAAATTGAAGATGGAGAAGTAGAAGTAAGAAAAAATAAAACTGTTAATATTCATATTAAATATGATGGAATAATTAATAAAATAGAAATACCCGAAATGTTAAAATTAATAGAATGTATCGCTGATAGCAGATTTGAATGTTTTGAATCTTGGAGAAATTTATTATTTGCTTGCTATAATTCAAACAATGATAAACAAATAATTAATCAATTATATAAACGGTCTCAAATTGGTAAATATAAAGATATTCAATTAGATGAATGCGAACAAAAATTTTACGGTAATGATTATGTACCAAAATTTAATGTTTATACATTAAAAACTATGGCCCGCGAAGATAATTTTAATAATAAATATCAAGAATATTTTAATAAAGAATACGATTCATATGATTTTGAATATAATGAATTAGATGTAAATTATTTAGAAAATACAAATAAATTAAATTATGAATCTATTTCTGAATATTTTGAAAATGAAAAATTATGTGTTTTAAAATCGCCATATGGAACTGGAAAAACAACATATATTACAAAATTGATTCAAGAAAGATATATTAATAAAAGAATTATATTTTTAGTTATGAGGCAATCACTGAGTAATAATCTCGAAGCCGAATATGGCAAATTGGGATTTAAAAATTATCTTGATACAAAAACAAAAATAAATTATAAAGATAATAAAATTATTATTTCATTAGAATCATTAAAAAAGATTACTTATAATAAATTAGGTAAAACTTTTATTAAAAGCTATGATTTAGTTATTTGTGATGAATTTTGTTCATTATTATCACATTTTGATTCACCAACCGTAAAAAAACCGGAATCAATATTTAATCTATTTGAATTAATAATAAATAAATCAGAACAAACATATTTTTTAGATGGAGATATATCCAACCGAGAAATTAAATATTTACAAAATTATTTTAATTATGAATCTAAACCATTAATAAATAAAAAAGTATCAAGACCATTAAATATGAATTTAATGTATGACGATAAAATATATTTTGATGCAATTAATAAAGATTTAAAAGCTGGCAAAAAAATATGTTTTGTTTCAATGAGTTCTGCATTTTGCGAAACAATAAATAAAATGTATGGTACCGATTATAAAGTTTTAGTTTATAATGAAAAAACAGATGGAGCAGTAAAAAAACAATTAAAAAATATTGAAACTTTATTTAAAAGTTATGATATAGTTATATATTCGCCATCGATAACTGTTGGCGTTAGTTTTGATTTTGATTATTTTGAAAGCATATACGGTTATATTTGCCGGTCTTGTTGTGCCAGAGTATATTATCAAATGTTATTTAGAATTCGAAAATTTGTTAATAATAATATTAATATATTAATAGATCCATTAGTGAATTATAAAGATGAGCCATTTATTCCATTTCAAGAAGTTAAAAATAATGTTTTTAAATCAATAGACACAGTTATTAATTCATTTGAATATATCAAATTATGGAACAAATGGGAAACTTACAATAATATTAATTTTATTAAAGTATTTGAATATTATACAAATCTTAAAGGATTAACTTTTAAATTAGATAAAAAACCAGAGCGAAAAATTGAAAATCAAACTGATTCAAAAGATAATATTATTAGAATTTTAGAAAGTGAATTAATTGATAAAGATGAATTTATTAAATTATCTAAAAAAGTTAAATCAAATGATGCAACTACAGATGAAAAATTTAAAATTGAAAAATATATTTATTTCACTAAATTTAAATTAGATTCAGATTTTAATGATGTGAAATTATTTAAATCAACATATTATAGAAAATTACATATATTAAAGGGATATCTTTTCAATAGGTTTAATACAAATATGTCTGAAACAATGGAAATAATCGACAGAATTAATAATAATATTAAAGTTGTTGAATATGATGAGGACGGTAATGTTTCTAAAAAATTAAATGATAAAGAAATTAAGTCAAATAATAAATTTAAAAATTATTATGAAATTACAAAAAATGTTGAAAGTTTAGATGAAAAATATTATAATAATAAATTTGATAAAAAGATAATTGAGACCAAATATAAATATTTTCAAAAATTACAAAAAATATTAAAAATTAAAAATGGTAAAATTGATAAAGAAATACTTACTGACAGAAAAGAAGATTTATTAAATATTTTCAATGATAAACAATTTAAAGTTATTTTTGAAACTAGAACTATAAATGAAGCAACACCTAAAAAATTATTAGGTTGTTTAAATTCAGTATATAATGATTACGGATTAGAAATTAATAATATTAAAGAAGGAAATTCAAAAAATAGAACAGAACATTTAGAAGTTGACAATATGGATTGCATTCCAACTTGTTATAATGATTATGAAGAATACATTAAAAAGTTTGTTAATAATGATATTGATTCAATGAAATATTTTGTGAAATTAGTAAAAGATAAAAATAATAATAAAGTTAATAATAATTCAATTAATAAATTAGAGGATTTTATTGTTGAGTTTTAATTTTACTTAAAATATATTATTTTTGTCCCCAATGTCGACAATAATTATTAATAGATTTATGTTGAGATTGGGGACAAAAATAATTATAAAAAAGAACTATATATACAAAGTCAAAATATATATTACTTAAAAAAGTTTTCTATAATTAGAAATATTATTTATGTCAAAACATAGCCTTCAGACGAGTTATAGAAATATTTTTATATATAAAACCATATAAGAAATATTTATATATATTATATTATATATAGATATGGAGTCAGAATTTGAATTATTAAAATCAAAAATTGCAAAACAAAAAGCAAATCAAAAAATAGCCTCACAAAAATATTATCAAGCTCATAAAGATATTATGATAAAAAAAAGTACAGATTACAAAATAAAACATAAAATTAATAATATTATTTTAGAATTAAAACCAAAACAATTAAAAAAAAAAAAATAAAATAATAATTAACAAAAAAAAAAAAAAAAAAAAAAATAATAAAAAAAAAAAAATAATTAAAAAAAAATAAAAAAAATTAAATAAAATAAATGATAAGTATGTGTTGAGGAGGGTAAGTAATAAAGATAAAAAAATT